>Ga0302184_10000769_pt1 | contig 21047 bp, 17 predicted proteins | sample I_Palsa_N3_3_FD_200233 | JGI IMG/M metagenome (GOLD analysis project Ga0302184, IMG submission 200233) | Peat permafrost microbial communities from Stordalen Mire near Abisko, Sweden - I_Palsa_N3_3 | ecosystem: Environmental > Terrestrial > Soil > Palsa > Peat permafrost | place: Sweden...
CGGCCGCGGCGGCGATCGCGACGACGCGGCGGGCGGTGGTGGGAACAAGCTTCATGTCAATCAGTCCTGTAATGCAGCGGATCCGCGGTGTGCAGGATCGTTCTGCCTCTTAAGACTGAGATGCCTGGCCCTCGGTTGGGGGCACACTAGTGCGGTGACAGGACGGGCAGAACTCATCCGCCGGGCCCAGGCTCATGGCGTGGCGGTCTCGTATCAGGACTGGCGAGGCCGCGTAGTGGAGGTCACCGACGAGACGCTGGCGGCCGTCCTGGAGGCACTGGACGACGAGCGACGCCCGCCGCCGACGGCGGGCGGAGCGGCGGCGGCCGGGGCGGTCGCGGCCGGGGCGGTGGCGCCGTTGCCGCGCGGCAGGTCTTGGGGCTTCGCCGTGCAGCTGTACTCGGTGCGCTCCCGCGGTTCCTGGGGACACGGGGACCTGCGCGACCTGGCCGATCTCGCCGCGTGGAGCGGGCGCGCGCTGGGCGCGGACTTCGTGCTGGTCAACCCGCTGCACGCGGCCGAGCCGCAGGCCCCGATCAGCCCGTCACCGTACCTGGCCATGACCAGGCGCCACCTGTCCCCGCTCTACCTGCGGATCGAGGACATTCCCGAGTACACCAGGCTTAGCGCGGGCGACCGGGCCTGGGTCGAGGCTCTCGGCGCGCCGCTGCGTGCCGCCAACCGGACGACGGCGCTGATCGACCGGGACGCGGTCTGGACGGCCAAACGCGCGGCGCTGGAGATCATCCGCGCGGCAGGCCTCAGTCCCGGGCGCCAGGCGGAGCTCGATGCCTTCTTGGCCCGCGACGCTGACGCGGTGCGGGACTGGGCGACCTGGTGCGCGATCGCGGAGGTGCACGGCCCGGACTGGCGGACCTGGCCGGCCGCGCTCGCCGATCCGCGCTCGCCGGAGGTGACGGCGCTGCGCCGGGCACGGGCCGACCGGGTGGAGTTCCACGCCTGGCTGCAGTGGCTGACGGCGGAGCAGGCCGCCGCCGCGCAGCGCGCGGCCCGGCAGGCCGGCATGAACATCGGCGTCATCAATGACCTGGCCGTCGGCGCGCATCCGGGCGGCGCCGACGCCTGGTCCCGGCAGGATGTGATCGTCACCGGCGTTAGTGTCGGCGCGCCGCCGGACGAGTTCAACCAGCGGGGCCAGGACTGGACGCTGCCCCCGTGGCACCCGGGCTGGCTGGCCGCTGCGGCCGGCCGGCCGCTGGGCGAGCTCATCGCGGCCAGCACCCAGCACGCCGGGGGGTTGCGCATCGACCACGTCATGGGGCTGGCCCGGCTGTGGTGGATACCCGCCGGGATGGCCCCCGGGCAGGGCACCTACGTGCGCTATGACCACGAGCTGATCGGGGACGTGCTGTGCGCCGAGGCGGCCCGCGCGCACGCGCTGGCCATCGGGGAGGATCTGGGCACGGTCGAACCCTGGCTGCGCGACTTCCTGGCCGACCGCCGGGTGCTCGGCACGTCGATGCTCTGGTTCGAACGCCGTCAGGACGGCACGCCGCGCCCGCCCGGCGAGTGGCGCCGCGGCTGCCTGGCCACGGTCGGCACGCATGACATGCCCCCGGCCGCCATGTTCCTCACCGGGGAGCAAGTCAGCATCCGGGCCGAGCTCGGCCTGCTCACCGAGCCGGAGGCGGACGAGCGAGCCGCCGCCCGGGCCGAGCTGGACGGATGGCTCGCGATGCTCGGCCGCGAAGAGTTGCTCGGCGGCGAAGGGTCGCTCGGCCGCGAGGGGTTGCTCGGCCGGACCGGCGGGCCGGCTGGTCGCGCCGGGGTGACGCCGGAGGAGTTCACGGTCGCCCTGTACGGCTTCTTGGCGCGGACGCCGGCCCTGCTGATCGGCGTGTCGCTGGCCGAGGCGGTGGGCGGACGCCGGCCGCAGAACCTGCCGGGGACGGTGAACGAGTACCCGAATTGGCGGATTCCGCTCACCGACGGTGACGGAGAGCCGGTCCTGCTCGAGGACCTGGCCGCCCGCGACGGCGTCCGGGCCGTAGCGCAGGCCGTGTCCGGCGGCCTGCGGCCGGCGGCGGAGAAGATCAGGAGATAGAGTCCACGCGTGGCTACCCGCGAAGAATTGGACAAGCTTTCCGCCCGCGAGCTGCACGACCTCGCCGTGCGGCGGGCGCTGCATCACCTCGACGTGGAGTTCCTCTGGGAGCTGCTGCGGTCCATCCCGGCGGCCGAGGCCTCCGAGGGACACGACATCGAGGCCGGCCGGGACATCACCAAGGTGACCGCGCTGCTCTCCGACGCGATCGACTCGGGAAAGGGCGACGTGGCCGAGGCGCTGCGCCCGCTCTACCTCGACTACCTCGAGAAGCATGGCGTGGGCAGCTGAGCGAGCACCACGGCCGTTCGGCCGAATTTTAAAGAAGCGCTGGGCCGAGGGTCCGTGCTGGGGTCCCTCGGCTCAGCGCTGTAGCAGGCGTTACTGGGTTACTGGATTACTTGTCCTGGCTGAGGACGGCCTCGATCTCCAGGTTGACCGTGACCTTGTCGCTGAGGACCACGGCGCTGCCGGAACCGGGGATCGCGCCGTTGAAGCTGACGTTCCAGTCGTTCCGGTTGATCTCGGTGGTGGCCGAGAAGCCCGCCCGCGTGCCGCCGTACGGGTCGGGGCCGAAGCCGTTCAGCTCGAGGCGGAACGTCACCGGGCGGGTGACACCGCGGAGGGTGAGGTCGCCGTCGAGCAGGAAGTTGTCCCCGTCGGGGCGAACGGCGGTGGAGCGGAAGGACATCGTGGGGTGCTTCTCGATGTGGAAGAAGTCCTCGCTGCGGACGTGGTTGTCCCTGGTCTCGTTGCCGGTGTTCACCGAGCTGAGGTCGACATCGGCCGTAACGGTCGACTGCAACGGGTCCGGCGCGGTCGTGATCGTGCCCTCGAACTTGTCGAAACGGCCACGGACCTTGCTCACCATCATGTGCCTGACGACGAAGGACACCTCAGAGTGCACGGGGTCGATGGTCCAGGTGCCGGTGACGTAGCCGGGGATTACCACCGTGGTCTCTGTCATCATGCCTCCAGATACTTGATACTGCGTTGTGTATAAGTTCGCTTGCGTGCCTTGCTTCTTGATAGTAACCAGCTACACTTGAACTGTCAAGCACTTCTTTTTGAACTTTCAAGCTCTTCGCCGAACGCGCTGGTGAAGTACCCTAATGGGGTATGGAGGTGGGATTTTCGTGGATTCCGGGGAGGTCGAGGCGGTTTGCGAGCCGTCTGGGGCGGCTGGGGGCGAACCGTCGGAGGCGGCTGGTGAGCCGTCGGGCTGCCGCGCCCGTGCCGTCCTGCAGCGGGTTGGCGACAAGTGGTCGATGTACGTGATCGACCTCCTGGGCCAGGGCACCATGCGCTTCAGCGAACTGCACCGCGCCATCGACGGCATCACGGGCAGGATGCTGACCGTCACGCTGCGCGGGCTGGAGCGGGACGGAATCGTGACCCGCACCATCCATCCCGTCATCCCGCCCCGGGTCGAGTACGACCTGACCCCTATGGGCCTGACCCTGCTCGACGCGATCGGTCAGCTGGTGGCCTGGGCCGACAGCCACCTGCCCGAGATCGGCGCAGCCCAGGCCGCCTACGACGGCAAGCATCAGGCCGAATAAGCTAGGCGGAGTGGAGCTGACCGGAGAAGAGAGCAAAGAGAGCCAGGAGGAACTGGATCTGCGGCTGCGGCAGGGTTCGTCGTTCGGTACCGTCGCGGGCGCCTACGCCGAGCACCGTCCCGGCTACGCGGAGGCCGCCGTCCGCTGGGCCCTCGAGCCGGCGGGCAGCCGCGAACCGCTGCGAGTCCTGGACCTGGCGGCGGGAACCGGCAAGCTGACCACGACCCTCGTCCGCCTCGGGACCGAGGTCACCGCCGTGGAGCCCGACCCGGCCATGCTCGCCGAATTCCGACGTGAATTTGGATCGGTACGGTCGCTGACCGGCCGCGCGGAGGACATCCCGCTGCCCGACGCGAGCGTCGACGCCGTCCTCGTCGGCCAGGCCATGCACTGGTTCGACCTGGACCGGGCCATCCCCGAGATCGCCCGGGTGCTCACCGCGGGCGGCGTGCTCGCCGGGCTGTGGAACGTCGATGACGACCGGGTGGACTGGGTTGCGACACTGGCCCAGATCAGCAAGGGCAAGTCGAACACCACGCTGCTGCGGTGGCGGGCCACGGCCGCGCGGGCCCGCCAAGAGCGGCTGGCCGCGGCCGGGCCTGGCCTGTTCGAGACGCCCGAGATCGAAGAGTTCGAGAACGGGCAGCGGCGGACCGCGGACTCCCTGCTGGCCACGATCGCGACACACTCGAATTTCCTGGTCATGGAGGAACCGGACCGCGCGCGGCTGCTGGCCGAGGTGCGCGACTTCCTGCTCGCCCACCCCGAGACCGGCGCGGGCGAGTTCGTCTTCCCGATGGTCACGTCCGTGCTGCGGGCCACCCGGAAGTAGCATGCGTGAGGTACGTACCCCGCGCGTCCCGGTCATAGCGCGCGCCGACCGGACCCGGCTTGCCTTCCTCACCTCGACCCATGTGGTCGACGACCTGTACCAAGGCGCCGTCCCCGCCCTGCTGCCGTTCCTGGCCCTCGAACGGCACTACAGCTACATCGGGCTCACCGGCATCACGCTGGCGGCGACCTTCCTGGCCAGCGTGGTGCAGCCGGGGTTCGGCGCGCTGACCGACCGGTACCGCAATCTCGGCTGGCTGGTCGCGGCCGGCCTGCTCGTGGCCGGGCTCGGCATCGGCCTGTCCGGACTCGGCGACAACTACCTGATCACCTGGTTCGCCGTGGCCGCCTCCGGTGTCGGCGTCGCCGCGTACCATCCCGAGGCGACCAGGACCGCCCGCGGCATGGCGGGCGATTCGACCCAGGCCATGAGCTGGTTCTCGGTCGGCGGCAACGCCGGGATCGCGCTCGGCCCGATCATCGTCACCCCGGTGCTGCTGGCCACCCGGCTGCACGGGACGCCGCTGCTGGCGCTGCCCGCCGTGGTCATGGCGGGCGTCCTGGCGGTCCGCCGCCCGTGGCGGGAGGCCGCCGGGCCGCGGCCCGGCGGCTCGCGGGCTTCGGACGGGCGGTCCGACGACTGGCGGGGCTTCGCCCGGCTCACCGTGGTGGTGGTGCTCCGGTCGATCGCCTACTTCGGCCTCGCGTCGCTGCTGGCCCTGTTCGCCATCCGGCACTTTCACCACAGCGCCGCGGTCGGCTCGGCAGTCCTGACCGTGTTCATCGCCTCGGGGGTGATCGGCACGCTGAGCGGCGGCTGGCTGGCCGATCACTGGCAGCGCATCGGAACCCTGCGGCTCGGCTACGGCCTCGCGGCCGCCGCGATAGTGCTGGTCGTGGCCGCGCCAGACGTGGCGGTGCTGTTCGTCGGGGCGTTCGTCCTGGGCATCGTGCTGTTCGCGCCGTTCGCCGTCCAGGTCACGCTGGGCCAGGACTTCCTGCCGAACCGGATCGGCATCGCCAGCGGCGTGACCCTGGGCCTGGCCACCTCGGCCGGGGGCGTCGTGGCCCCGCTGTTCGGCCTGCTGGCGGACACGTACGGCCTGCCCACCGCGCTGGGCACGACCGCGGTCTTCCCCGCGGTCGCCTGCGCCCTTACGTTCCTGCTGCGAGACCCGCGGCATCCTCGGTCATCGTGAGGGTTTCCGGGGTTTCCGGGGTTTCCGGGGTTTCCGGGGCTTCCGGGGCCGAGCCGCTGCTGGCCCGGACCACGAGCTCGGGGGTGAAGACGATGCGGCGGTGCTCGTGCTCGGCCGGGTGGTCGGCCTCGTCGAGCAGGAGCTCGGCCGCCGCGCGTCCGAGCTGGTACTTGGGCTGGCGAACCGAGGTGAGCGGCACGGCGGCGTCCGCGGCGAACTCGATGTCGTCGTAGCCGACGACCGCGATATCTCCCGGCACGCTCACGCCCGCCTGGCTCAGCCCGCGCAGCAGGCCAAGGGCCAGCATGTCGTTGGCGCAGAACACGGCGGTCGGCCTGGCGCGTGCGTCGGCGAGCAGGTCGTCGGCGGCGGCGGCACCGCCGCGCGGGTTCATGGCCGGGACTGGCACCTCGGTGAGAACCTTGCTCGGGTCCAGCCCGGCCTGCTCCACGGCCCGGTAGGCACCCCAGCGGCGGTCGGCGCACTGCCGGATCGCGGTCGGGCCGTTGACCAGGGCGATGCTCCGGTGCCCGAGGCCGAGCAGATAGGTGACCGCGATCTCGCCGCCCCGCCGGTCATCGACGGCGACCGAGCACTGAGCGTGCGAACCCGGCCGGTCGAGCAGGACCACCGGGGTACCGCGGTCACGGATCCGCCGCAGCTCGGGTGAGCGCCCGTGCACCGGGGTGATCAGGATGCCGCGCACCCGCTGCTCTTCCAGCACGCGCAGGTACTGGCGCTCCTTGTCGTGCGCCTCATCTGAGTTGCACAAGATCACGGCGTAGCCCGCGGCCTGCGCGTAGTCTTCGACGCCGCGGGCCACCTCGGTGAAGAACGGGTTCGTCACGTCCAGCACGACCAGCCCCAGGCAGCGACTGCGGCCGGCACGGAGCTGGCGCGCGGAGCCGTTCGGGATGAACCCGAGCTCCTCCATCGCGGCCTCGACGCGAGCGCGGGTCAGCGGCCGCACCAGGTCCGGATGGTTCAGCACGTTCGACACGGTGCCGACCGCGACCCCGGCCAGGCTCGCCACGTCCTTCATGCCCGCCGCCATCAGCCCTCGCATCCCAGGTCAACACGCCCTCGGCGTTCCATGGTAGACGCCAGCACCTGATAGCAATCTGCTGGGAGGCGAACCGGCCGTGCGGTCGTCAGTCGCTCAGCAGGTAAATTATCTGGTCCGCCGTCCGGAGAAAGTTCTTCGCCTCAACGGTCGTGACCTCGACCGGACCTACGCCGTGTGCCACCGAATTGCGTGTATGCAGCAGCCTTTTAACTGAAGCGTGAATATCAGGAGAAATAAGACCGGAGTTGAGGGCGTCGTCGGCCAGCTCTTTCGCTTTACGGCCCTTGACAACTCTTCCGGCTTTGCTGAGCCGGTCCCGCAACCTGCGCTCGACCCGGGCAAACCCCTCCATGACCGCCGCCGCAGGTGAGGTATCCGCAACGTTGTCCAGCTCAGCGGAGACCATGCTGCTCCGCCAGGCTCTCATCGCCGCAAGCTTGTCTATCGCCGCCCTCGAATACTCAGCGTGACCGGAGTTGGCGACCATTCCGTAGTACTTTTCTGCCTGGGTAAATCTTTCGCAGCGCGCTTCAAACTCGCCAAGGTACAACGCGGCGGCGGGCATGAACTCTGGGTGCTGTGACCGAACAACGTCATTCAGCAGGCTTTGCCACCTGAAAATGTCACGGGTACGGATATATGACATGGCCTGGCTGTATGTGGCCCACACCGAGTAATCCGGGTGACCAGACGTCATGACCCAGGCATAGAACTGCTGGGCGGGGTAATCCCGACCCTGGTGCGCAAGCAGGTCGCCCATGCCGATCCCGGCCCGCGGGGCGGCGGTGGGATGGCCGGAGTTCACGGCGTTCTGCAGCGCCGCTTGGGCATTGGCCAGATCGCCCTGCTCGAAGAGCAGGAGCCCCACGGCGCACCAAGCCAGCGGGTTCCACTGCGGATCTCCCGAGTCGATGGCGGCCTGGAACGCCGCCGCCGCCTGCGGCAGGTCCCCCTGCCCGTGCCAGTATTCGCCCTGGCGGTACCACTCCTCAGCGCTGACCGGGGGGGCAGGCGGGGCGGCGGCGGGCTCAACCGGGCGCGCGCCCCACTGCTGGACCTCCGGGCTCAGCGTTCGGGTGACCTTCTGGACCACGGTGTTCTGAGGGTGCTGCTCCAGGAGTTCCCGGAGGTTCTGCCTGGCTCGTGGTGCGTAGTCGCGGTGACCGGAGTCGATCGCCACCTGGTAGGCCGCCTGGGCCCGCGCCACGTCGCCGTGTTCGGCCAGCAGGCCGCCGAGGTTGTTCGCGGCTCGCGGCGCGTAGTCGCGGTGGCCGGAGTCGATCGCCACCTGGTAGGCCGCCCGGGCCCCGGTCACATCTCCCTGCTTGGCCAGGAGCCAGCCCAGGTTGTTGGCCGCCTCCGATGCGCGATCGGGATCCCCGGAGTCGATCACCTTCTGGTATGCGACTGCATCCGCCGCGGGCGCGTCCCGGATGGGTCCTCGCTCCCCTCCCATAAGCCTGATCCAAGCAAGTCGCCGCGGCTAGGGCAACAGTCCCGCCCGGTCCCGCCCGGTCGTCAGGCAGCGGAGCGGCCGACACCGACGGCGTGGTCGAGGGCAGCCCGGTGATAACGATTCAGTGGCGAGCCCAAGCGGAGTCATTGACATGCATTCAGCCTGAGACGACACTACGAAACTAATTGAAACGTTCCATTAATGAGACTCGTTCTGATCAGAGTGGCGTTCGGATGTAAAGGCTTCTGAGAATCGAGGCTGGGCGTGGAGCAGGCACCACCTGAGTTCTCCAGCGGCCAGGCGGGCCAGGACGCGGGACGCGGGCCGGACGCGGGGCGCGGGCCGGACGCGGGGCGCGGGCCGGTACTGGCGCTGAGCCACGCCGCGAAGTCGTTTGGTGCCGTGCACGCGCTGCTGGACGGGTCGATCGAGCTGTACGCCGGGGAGGTACACGCCCTGGTCGGAGAGAACGGCGCGGGCAAGTCGACCCTGGTGAAGATCCTGGCCGGGGTGTACCAGCCGGACGCCGGCGAGCTGCTGGTCGACGGGCACGAGGTCACGCTGCACGGCCCGGCGATGGCGCTCGCGGCGGGGATCGCGGTCATCTACCAGGAGCCGGCGCTGTTCCCCGACCTGACCGTGGCGGAGAACATGTTCATCGGACGCCAGCCGCTGCGGGCCGGACGGCGGATCGACCGGCGGGCGATGCGCTCCGAGGCGGCGGCGATCTTCGCCCGGCTCGGGGTCCAGCTCGACCCGGCGCGGATCGCGCGCGGGCTGTCCATAGCGGATCAGCAGGTGGTCGAGATCGGCAAGGCCATCTCGCTGGAGGCCCGGGTCATCGTGATGGACGAGCCCACCGCCGCGCTCTCGGCCGCCGAGGTGGACCGGCTGTTCGACGTGGTGCGGGCGCTGAGCGTGTCGGGGACCGCGGTCCTGTTCATCTCCCACCGGCTCGAGGAGGTCTTCGCGCTGTGCCAGCGGGTCACGGTGATGCGCGACGGCCGGCAGGTGCTCAGCCAGCCGCTCGACGGCCTGGTCGCGGGTGACCTGGTCCGCGCCATGGTCGGTCGCGAACTCGCCGAACGGCCGGACGAGGCACACGGCACGCCCGGCGAACCGCTGCTGAGCGTGGAACGGCTGACCCGCGAGGGCGTGTTCACCGATATCTCCTTCACCGTCCGGGCCGGCGAGATCGTGGCGCTGGCCGGGCTGGTGGGCTCCGGGCGCAGCGAGGTCGCCCGCGCGATCTTCGGCATCGACCTGTACGACGCGGGCTCGGTGGCCATCCGCGGGCAGGGCCTGCGCCGCGGCTCCCCCACCGGGGCCATGGCGGCCGGGGTGGGCTTCGTGCCGGAGGATCGCCGCCAGCAGGGCCTGGTCATGGACATGTCCGTGCAGCAGAACATCGCGCTGGCCTCCCTGCACCGGCTGCAGCACGGAGGGCTCATCCGGGCGTCGGCCGAACGCGCCCTGGCCAGTGACTGGGCGGCCCGGCTGACGATCAAGTACGGCCGGCTCAAGGATCCGGTGTCGATGCTGTCCGGCGGCAACCAGCAGAAGGTCGTGCTGGCCAAGTGGCTCGGCCGCCACCCCGCGGTACTGATCGTGGACGAGCCCACCCGAGGCATCGACGTGGCCACCAAGGCCGAGGTCCATCACCTGCTCCTGCAACTCGCCCGGGACGGGGTGGGCGTCTTGATGATCTCCTCCGAGCTGCCGGAGGTGCTCCGGATCAGCGACCGGATTCTGGTCATGCGGGAGGGACGGCTGATGGCCGAGTTCGCGCACGCGGACGCCTCGGAGGAGGAGATCCTGTCCGCCGCCACCGGGCAGGCCCCGCCTCCCGAGACGAGCGCGCCCGCGTTGGGGGCCATAAGTTGAGCACGACGCTGGTGTCCCGGAGCGAGCGGCCGCCGGCCGCGGCCGGCGCGGGCGCGCGCCGACTGACCGAGCGCGCCTTCCGGATCAGGGAATCGGGCATCATCGTCGTCCTGATCGTGTTCGTGGCCGTCACCACGTCCGTCCAGCACCGGTTCCTCAACACCACGAACATCCAGTTCATCCTGATCAACACCACGGTGTTCGCCCTGCTCGCGCTGGGCGAGACGATGGTCGTCATCAGCCGGAACTACGACCTGTCGGTCGGCTCCGTGCTGGGGCTGTCCGCCTACCTGTCGGCGAACCTGTTCGGGCAGCACCACGGCATCCCGATCGTCGTGGTGTTCCTGGCGGGGCTCGGCATCGGCCTGGCCTGCGGTCTGCTCAACGGGATTATGGTCTCGGCCGGGCGGGTGCCGAGCCTGGTCGTGACGCTGGCCACCTTGTACATCTTCCGTGGCGTCGACATCTTGATCGTCGGCGGCAAGGAGGTCGTGGCCAGCTCGCTGCCCGGCGCGTTCCTGAACATCCCGAGGGCCACCGTGATCGGCATCCCCGACCTGGCCATCGTCATCGCGGCGGTGATCGGGATCGGCGCCTACTACCTGCGGTCGTTCCGGTCCGGCCGTGAGCTGTACGCGATCGGGTCCAATCCGGACGCGGCCCGGCTGGCCGGGATCCCGGTCGGCCGGCGCGTGTTCGTGGCGTTCACGGTGAGCGGCGCGATCGCCGGAGTGGCGGGCGTGCTGTGGGCCGCGCAGTACGGCACCATCGACTCCACCGCGGGAACCGGCTACGAGCTTCAGGTCGTATCGGCCGTCGTGGTCGGCGGCGTGGCGATCTTCGGCGGGAGCGGCAGCGCGGTGGGCGCGGCGCTCGGCGCGCTGCTGCTGAACACGATCAGCTCCGCGCTCTACGTCCTGGGCATCTCGCCGTTCTGGGACCAGGCCATCTGGGGCTTCCTGCTCATCCTGGCCATCACCGTGGACCGGTTCATCGCGGTCCGGCTCGCCGTCGCGCTGCGGCTGAGAGGAGCCCGCGGTGAGTGACGGGGCGCACCGGGCGTCGGCACCGCGCCGGAGGTCAGCGCTGCGCGGGGAGTCGGGGCTGCACTGGAGGTCGGCGCTGCACTGGAGGTCGGCGCTGCGCTGGGAGACGGGCCTGGCACTGGTGGTCGTGATCATCGGGATCGTCGGCGCGTCGGTCTCGCCGCAGTTCCTGACCAGCAACAACCTGTTCAACCTGGGCCTGTCCAACGGCGAGATCGCGATCATGACGCTGCCGATGACGCTGATCATCATCAGCGGGGAGATCGACCTGTCCGTCGCGTCCATCCTCGGCATGTCCAGCGCCCTGCTCGGCGTCCTGTGGAGCCATCACTGGCCGATGCTCGGCATCTTCGTCCTGGTCGCGGTGGTCGGCCTGGCCGCGGGCGCGGTCAACGGCCTGCTCGTCACCCGGTTCGGGCTGCCCTCGCTCGCGGTCACCATCGGCACACTGGCGCTGTACCGCGGGATCGCGACGATCCTGCTCGGCCCGAACACGGTGGCCAACTTCCCGACCACTTACACCAACCTCGGCGTCAACGCGGTGCCGTTCACCGGGAACGCCCTTACCTACTCCGCCGCCCTGTTCATCGTGCTGGCCGTGATCTTCGGCGTGGTCCTGCACGCCACGCCGTTCGGCCGGTCCCTGTTCGCGATGGGCGCCAGCGCCGAGGCGGCCCGGTTTGCCGGGATCAGGGTCAAGCGGATCAAGACCATCCTGTTCATGGTGTCCGGACTGGTCTGCTCCCTGGCCGGGGTGCTGTGGACGTTCCGCCTCGACACCGCCGTGCAGAACAACGGGCTAGGCCTGGAACTGGACGTGGTCGCGATCGTCCTGCTCGCCGGGGTGTCGATCTTCGGCGGCAAGGGGTCCATCATCGGCGTCGTGCTCGCGGTGCTCGCCTTCGCGGGCCTGCAGAACGCGCTGCTGCTCACGAACTTCAACGAGGAAGCGGCCGGGATCGTCACCGGCGCGCTGCTGCTCTTGTCCGTCTTCGGCCGGAACGCGGCGTCTCTTTCCGGCCGACTTGGCAAGTGGCTCCCCGAGCGGGCCGGCCCGGCGCCCGGCCACCCGGGCGCCGACCCATCGCAGATCCCCCCGACGGGGAGTACTCCGCCGTAACCAGACGGCTGACGCCGGCCGTGAACCATCTCCGGCGCCGCGCCGCACCAGCAGGTTTCTCCCATCTATCGGATTGAAAGGATTCAGATATGAAACTGAGACAGACGGCCTGGCTGACCAGCGGCCTGGTCATGGTGTCGGTTCTGCTCGCGGCGTGCTCGTCCTCGGGTTCGAGTTCGACATCGTCGTCAACGTCGGCTACGTCGTCGACGTCCGCTTCGTCGACCTCGTCGGCTTCGGCCGGCGGCCTGAAGACGGGGCTCAAGGTCTTCATCATCCCCAAGAACCTCGGGAACTCCTACTTCACCACCGCGGACAGCGCGCAGTCCGGCGGCGCGATCGCCGCCCTGGACACGCTCGGCGAGTCCGGCACGGAGACCAGCGGTACCGCGGCGACACCGGCCTCGCAGATCCCGGCCATCCAGGCGGCGGTCAGCAAGGGGGCGAACGCGCTCATCGTGTCGGCCACCGACCCGACGGCCCTGTGCCCGACGCTGAACGCGGCCATGAAGCGCGGGATCACCGTCATCACCTATGACTCGGACGCGCCGACCTGCCGGGACCTGTTCATCAACCAGGCGTCGACGGCCCAGATCGGCACGAGTGAGATCGACCTGCTCGCCGCGGAGATCCACGACACCGGGGAGATCGCGATCGTGTCGGCCGCCGCCTCGGCCACGAACCAGAACGCCTGGATCGGCTACATGAAGCAGGAACTGGCCAAGTACCCGAACATGAAGCTGGTCTCGACCGTCTACGGCAACGACGACCCGACCACGGCCACCCAGGTGACCCAGGGCCTGCTCGAGCAGTACCCGAACCTGAAGGGCATCATCTCCCCGACCACCGTCGGGATCGCCGCCGCGGCGGCGGTCCTGGACACCGCCAAGTACCGCGGCAAGATCGCGCTGACCGGGCTCGGGACTCCGGACTCGCTGAAGAAGTACGTCGCCGACGGGACGATCAAGCAATTCGAGCTGTGGAACCCGGCCAACCTCGGCTACCTGGCCGCGTACGCGGCAGTCGAGTTCGCCTCGGGCAAGATCAACGGCACCCAGGGCCAGACGTTCAGCGGCGGCAAGCTCGGCACGTTCACGATCGGCGCCGACAAGACCGTTCTGCTCGGCCCGCCCTACGTCTTCAGCTCCTCCAACATCAACAACTTCAACTTCTAGTACGCCGGATGGAGGTCGATGGGCCGTTGTACCAGTAAGAGCTGGCACGATGGCCCATCGACCCAGTAACCAGGGCACGGAGGCCGGGGCGCGTGGGGAGGGTGTGCTTTGTGGGGCGGGTGAGGGCGGAGCGGTCGGAGGAGTATCGGAAACGGCATGAGCGGGTGTGGGCGAAGTGGAGATGAACGGAATGCGCGACCTGGCCGCCGTCAAGGCAGCGCTGCGACAGCACAAGATCGAGCTGCCCTCCTGGGCGTTCGGGAATACCGGGACGCGGTTCAAGGTATTCGGCCAGCCCGGGGTGCCCCGCACGCCCTGGGAGAAAGCCGACGACGCGGCCCAGGTCCAGCGCTTCACCGGGGTGGCCCCCAGCATGGCGGTGCACATCCCCTGGGACAAGGTCGACGACTACACCGCCCTGGCCCGGTACGCGGCCGAGCGCGGGATCCGGATCGGCACGGTGAACGCGAACGTGTTCCAGGACGATGACTACCGGCTGGGCAGCGTCTGCAACCCGGACCCGAGGATCCGCGAGAAGGCCCTGGCCCACCTGCTCGACTGCGTCGACGTCATGGATGCCACCGGGTCGCGGGACCTGAAGCTGTGGTTCGCCGACGGCACCAACTACCCTGGCCAGGACGACATCGCGGCTCGCCAGGACCGGCTGGCCGAGGCGCTGCGGGCGGTCTACGAACGGCTCGGCCCGGACCAGCGGATGCTGCTGGAGTACAAGCTGTTCGAGCCGTCGTTCTACACCACCGACGTGCCCGACTGGGGCACCAGCCTCCTGCACTGCACCGTCCTGGGCCCCCAGGCCCAGGTCGTGGTCGACACCGGCCACCACGCACCGGGCACGAACATCGAGTTCATCGTGGCCCTGCTGCTGCGCGCCGGACGGCTGGGCGGATTTGACTTCAACAGCCGCTTTTACGCCGACGACGACCTGATGGTGGGGGCGGCCGACCCGTTCCAGCTGTTCCGCATCCTGCACGAAGTGGTCAAGGCCGGTGCGCTGCACCCCGCTGGCGGGGTGGCGTTCATGCTCGACCAGTGCCACAACATCGAGCCCAAGATCCCGGCCCAGATCCGCTCGGTGATGAACGTCCAGGAGGCCACGGCCAAGGCCCTGCTCATCGACGCGGCGGCGCTCGGCGAGGCCCAGCAGGCCGGGGACGTACTGGCCGCGAACGCCGCCCTGATGGACGCCTACAACACCGACGTGCGCCCGCTGCTGGCCGAACTCCGCGAGGAGACTGGGCTAGAGCCGGATCCGGTGGCGGCGTACCAGCGATCCGGGTATGCGGAGAAGATCATTGCGGAACGGACCGGCGGGGCACCCGCGGGGTGGGGAGCGTGAAAGCGTGACCGTCGTCGATGAGCTGATCGGGCGGTCGAACCGGCTCGGCTCGGACCCGCGGAACACGAACTACGCCGGGGGCAATACCTCGGCCAAGGGGACCGCGGTCGATCCGGTGACCGGTGAGGACGTCGAGCTGCTGTGGGTCAAGGGCTCGGGCGGTGACCTGGGCACGCTGTGGCCGGCCGGGCTGGCGGTGCTGCGGCTGGATCGGCTGCGCGCGCTGGTGAACGTGTATCCCGGCGTCGAGCGGGAGGATGAGATGGTGGCGGCGTTCGACTTCTGCCTGCACGGTAAAGGAGGCGCCGCGCCGTCGATCGACACCGCGATGCACGGGCTGGTCGACGCCCCGCACGTCGACCACCTGCACCCGGACTCCGGGATCGCGCTGGCCACCGCGGCGGACGGGGAGAAGCTGACCGCGCAGTGCTTCGGCGACCGGGTGGCGTGGGTACCGTGGCGACGGCCCGGCTTCCAGCTCGGCCTGGATATCGCGGGGATCGCCGCGGCCAACCCGCAGGCGATCGGGGTGGTGCTGGGCGGGCACGGCATCACCGCGTGGGGGCCGACCAGCCAGGAGTGCGAGGCCCGGTCGCTGGAGATCATCCGGACCGCCGCGCAGTTCATCGCGGCCAACGGCCGCGCCGAGCCATTCGGGCCGGTCATCTCCGGCTACGAGCCGCTGCCCGAGACCGAGCGGCTGGCCCGCGCCGCCGAACTGGCCCCGGTCATCCGCGGCCTGGCCTGCACCGACCGGCCGCAGGTCGGCCACTACACCGACGCCGAGGCGGTGCTCGACTTCGTCGCCCGGGCCGAGCACCCGCGGCTGGCCGCGCTGGGCACCTCGTGCCCGGACCACTTCCTGCGGACCAAGGTCCGACCCTTGGTCCTCGACCTGCCGCCGGACATCCCGCTCGAGCAGGTGAGGGCCCGGCTGACGGAGCTGCACGCGGCCTATCGCGCCGACTACGCCGCCTATTACCAGCGCTACGCCGGGCCGGACTCACCGCCGATGCGGGGCGCGGACCCGGCCATCGTGCTGGTGCCAGGGATCGGCATGTTCAGCTACGGCGCGACCAAGCAGACGGCCCGGGTGGCCGGGGAGTTCTACGTCAACGCGATCAACGTGATGCGCGGCGCGGAGGCCGTGTCGACCTACTCCCCCATCGACGAGACGGAGAAGTTCCGGATCGAGTACTGGGCGCTGGAGGAGGCCAAGCTCCGGCGCCTGCCCCCGCCCAAGCCGCTGGCGACCCGGATTGCCCTGGTCACCGGGGCGGGGTCCGGGATCGGCCGGGCCATCGCCCGCCGGCTGGCCGCCGAGGGCGCGTGCGTGGTGGTGGCCGACCGGGACGCCGACCGCGCGGCGGCGGTGGCCGACGAGATCGGGAACGCCGACGTCGCGGTGCCGTTCACCGCGGATGTGACCGACGAGGAGCAGGTGGCAGCGGCGGTGGCCGCGGCCGGGCTGGCCTTCGGCGGGGTCGACCTGGTGGTGAACAACGCCGGCCTTTCCATCTCCAGGCCGCTGCTCGAGACCACGACCGCGGACTGGGACATCCAGCACGACGTGATGGCGCGCGGGTCGTTCCTGGTCTCCCGGGAGGCGGCCCGGGCCATGAAGGCCCAGGGCATCGGGGGTGACATCGTCTACATCTGCAGTAAGAACAGCGTGGTCGCCGGGCCCGCCAACGTGGCCTACGGCGCGGCCAAGGCCGACCAGGCGCACCAGGTCCGGCTGCTGGCGGCCGAACTGGGCGGCGACGGGATCCGGGTCAACGGCATCAACCCGGACGGCGTGGTCCGCGGCTCGGCAATCTTCGCGGGCGGCTGGGGCGCCCAGCGGGCCGCGGTCTACGGCGTGGCCGAGGAGGACCTGGGCGCGTACTACGCCCAGCGCACGCTGCTGAAGAAAGAGGTGCTGCCCGAGCACGTCGCGGCCGCGGTGTTCGCCCTGACCGCCGGTGACCTGTCCCTGACCACCGGGATGCACATCCCGGTCGACTCCGGGGTGGCCGCCGGATTCCTGCGGTGAGCGGGGTCCGGGTCGCGGCGGTCGATCTGGGCGCCTCCAGCGGGCGGATCGTCATTGGATGCCGAACGGAGCGTGGTTTCAGCCTCCGGGAGGTGCACCGCTTCCCCAACCAGCCCCGGCCCGTGGGCGGCGTGCTGCGCTGGGACGCCCGCGCGCTGTTCGCCGGGATCTGCGACGGGCTGCGGGCCGCGGGCGCGGACGGCCCGGTCGACGCGGTGTCCGTCGACGGGTGGGCCGTCGACTACGGGCTGCTCGACGAGGACGGCGGCCTGGTCGCCGACCCGGCCAGCTACCGCGATCCCCGGACCGGGCCGCCGTTCGCCGCGGTCACCGGCACCGGGGGCGGCGTGAACGGCGTCGACGCGGCGCGCCTGTACCAGGCGACCGGGATCGCCGCGCAGCCGATCAATACCGTGTTCCAGCTGATGGCCGAGCGTGACCTGGACCGGGCCCGGCACGTGCTGCTGGTGCCGGACCTGATGACCTACTGGCTGTCTGGGCAGCTGGGCACCGAGATCACCAACGCCTCCACCACGGGGCTGCTCGATACCCGGGTGAACAGGTGGGCGGACCAGGTGGCTGACGCTTTGGCCGTTCGGATAAATATGTTTCCGCGGTTGCGGACGGCGGGCGAGGTGGCCGGGCCCGCCCTTCCCGACCTGGGTCTGGCGCGTCCGCCGCAGGTGATCGTCGGGGCGTCGCACGACACCGCCGCCGCGGTGGCCGGCGTGCCCGCCGCCGGCCAGGGCTTCGCCTTCGTCTGCACCGGGACGTGGGCGCTGGTGGGGGTGGAGCTCGCGGAGCCGGTTATCACCGAGCCGGCCCGTCGGGCGGGGTTCAGCAACGAAGCGGGAGTCGACGGGACGACCCGGTTCCTGCGCAACGTGACCGGGTTCTGGCTGCTGCAGGAGTGCGCCCGGGAATGGCGGGCTTCCGGGCGGGACGTGGACCTGGACGAGCTGAACCGGGCGGCCGAACGGGTTGCCGGGCCGCGGGCCCTCATCGACGTGCAGGACCCGGTGTTCCTGCCGCCCGGCGGGATGACGCAGCGGATCATCCAGGCCTGCCTGCGGAGCACCGGGGTTGTTCTGTCGGGGCAGGCGGAGATCCTGCGCTGCATCCTGGACAGCATGGCGGTGGCGATCAGGCACGCGGTCCGCGACGCGGTCCGGTTGACCGCCCGGCCGGTGCGGACCGTTCACATCGTGGGGGGCGGCGTGGCCAACCCGGTGTTCTGCCAGCTGGTCGCGGACGCCTGCCAGCTCCCGGTGGTGGCCGGGCCGACCGAGGCGGCCTGCTGGGGCAACGCGCTGATCCAGGCCCGGGCGCTCGGCGCGGCCGCCTCGCTGGCGCAGATGCGGTCCCTCATCCGGCAAGCGGTCCGGCTGACCAGCTACCTGCCGGCCGAACCCGACCGGGCCTGGGACCGCGCGGACCAGATCGTGCTGGCCAGCCGCAGCGCCCGGTCATGACGCCGCGACCCACCGGAAGGTGTTCGCCAGGCAGACGATCCCGGTTTCCGGGTCCTGGAACTGTGCCAGGGCGCGCTCGAGGACGTCGCGGACCGCGGGGTGGCCGGCCGCCTGGACGGCCCGGGCGCCGCCCGCGGAGCACAGCAAGGCCCGGACGGCCTCGTCCATCGAGGCGTACCGCCAGTGGCATACCACCTCACCGTGATCGGTGACGCGTAGGCCGGCGTCGGCCAGGGCGGCCTCCAGGTTGCCCGGTGCCGACAGGGCGTACGGGGCGTGGTCGGCGGCCCGTTCGGGCGGGATGAGGGCGCTCATGGCCTCGTGCACCACGGTGCCCTGGGACCGCTCGGGTGCGGCGAACAGGCTGGCCACCACGCGTCCGCCGGGGCGGGTGACGCGGGCTGCTTCGCGGAGCGCTTGTTGTGGATCGCCGGCGAACTGGAACGCGTTGACCCCGGTCACGGCGTCGAAGCTGTCGTCGCCGAAGGGCAGGAACTCCATGTCGCCCTCGCGCAGGACGGCCGCTGGCAGCCGCTCCCGGGCGATGCCCAGCAGGCCGGGGCTGATGTCCAGGCCGGCCGGGATCGCGCCGCGCTGTTGGGCCAGGACCAGGGTGAGACCGGTGCCGCAGCCCACGTCGAGCAGACGGGTGCCCGGGCCGGCGCCCGCGGCGTGCAGGACCGCCTCGAACAGCGGCCGGTTGTGCGCTTCGGCCAGTTCGGCCCAGGCCCGGGGGTCGGTGCCCCATAGCTGGCGTTGGACCTGCGCGGCGGAGGTGACCGGGGTGATGTTCTGGTTGAGCCGGAAGACGTTGCCCGGGTCGTAGAGCGCCTTCACCTGCTGGAGGCGCTCGATGGTGCGCCCGTAGGCGCCGGCCACGCCCGCCTCTTCGTCGTCGCCCATGAAGTTGACGTAGGTGCCTTCGGTCAAGAACGGCCGGACTGCGGCATGGGTGGCGCGGGCCCAGGCGATCTCGCGCTCGTCGTCGGCGGCGTCACGCCAGGTGGCCGGGATGTTAATCAGCCAGCGGGCCTGGCGGAACGGGAAGGCCGTCGCCTGCGAGTCGACCCTGGCGATGGCGCCGCCCAGCGCCAGCAGCTCGACCTGCGAGATCGGGGAGGTCAGCGCGGCCGCACGGTCGAGCAGCGCGTCGATCAGCCCGTCGGGCAGGTCGTCGGCGAAGCCGGCCTTGATGTAGGTGCGCAAGCCGTGGGCGAACAGGTCGTCGGTGATGGTCTGCATGAACAGGAACGGAACGACCGACAGGTCACTGGCGGCCGGGTTCAGCTCGCCACGGATCTTGTCCAGGATGGTTTGGCCCTCTTCGGGGTCGCCGGACCATTCGACCAGCGACATGATGCCGTGCCGGCCGACCAGGGCTCGCGGCATCCAGGGCACGTCACTGGCGCGGCGCAGGAAGCTGGTCCACAGCAGCTCGTCGCGGGCGCCGGGGTCGGCCATCTCGCGCCGACCGCGCTCGATCACCTGGCGGGCGTCCGCCAGCGGGTGGAAGGTGGCCAAGATGGTCAGTTCGGACAGCTCGTGCAGCGTGAACTCGAACTCGGTGACGACGCCGAAGTTGCCGCCGCCGCCGCGCAGCGCCCAGAACAGGCTGGGGTGCTCGCCGGGCGAGGCGCGCAGGATCTGGCCGTCAGCGGTAACGACCTGCGCGGCCAGCAGGCTGTCGATGGTCAGGCCGAAGCGGCGCATCAGGCGGCCGACACCACCGCCGAGGGTGAGCCCGGCCGCGCCGGTGTGACTCACCACGCCGGCCGGAAGGACCAGGCCGTGCTCCTGAGTCGCGCGGTCGACCTCGCCGAGCAACGCCCCGCCGCCGACCGTGGCCCGCTTCGTCTGGGGGTCAACCCTTACGTCGCTGAGCTGACGCAGGTCGATGACGAGGCCGTCGTCGCAGACGCTGTGCCCGGGCATCGAGTGCCCGCCGCCGCGCACGGCGATGAGCAGGCCCTCGGCGCGGGCGTAGCGAATCGCGGCGGCTACGTCCGTTGCAGATCGCGGCTGGGCGATCAGGGCCGGCCGGCGGTCGTGCATGGCGTTCCAGATGGCGCGGGCGGCATCGTAGCCGACCTGGTCCGGGCGGATTACCGTGCCGGAGAAATCCGGGATGGTGGTCGCTGGCATTTAGCCTCTTAGCCTCTTAGCCTCGCAGGGCGACCAGGCGGGCGTGCATGCCGGCCAGGACGTGGTTGTGCTGGTGCACCTCGACCGGGTGCGGGAACAGCGGCCCGCCGTCGTGCCAGGCGACGTTGACCGGGCCCGAGCGGGCGGTGTTGATCAGGCGGCAGCCCAGCCGGGCCAGCCGCGCGCTTTCTTCTTTCACGTCGGGCACCACCCAGGACACGTGGCTGACCGCGCCGGGGGTTGGGTTGAGCGCGGCGGCCAGGCGGTCATCGATCGCGTGGACCTGGTTGAGCTCGACCACGACGGGCCCCCAGGCGGCGAAGGCGGCCGCGTGGTCGAACACGACGTCGTCGTAGGTGCGCTCGCCGACGGTCAGCACGAACGACTCGAACGTCACGTGCTCGATCACGTGGAACGGGCCGACGCCGAGGTCCTGGCCCCACTGCTTCATCGCGCCCTCCAGGTCCTCGACCCAGTAGCCGATGTGGTGCAGGCTCGTCATCGTGCCTGGTCACGACCCTGGAGCGCGCCGCCGCCGAACTGCCGGTCGTGGTCCATGGTCATTCGCATGAACGGGTAGACGTAATCGCGCATGCCCTGCTCATAGGCGCCGATGGCGCTCGTGAGAGGGATTTCG
>Ga0302184_10000771_pt1 | contig 20996 bp, 20 predicted proteins | sample I_Palsa_N3_3_FD_200233 | JGI IMG/M metagenome (GOLD analysis project Ga0302184, IMG submission 200233) | Peat permafrost microbial communities from Stordalen Mire near Abisko, Sweden - I_Palsa_N3_3 | ecosystem: Environmental > Terrestrial > Soil > Palsa > Peat permafrost | place: Sweden...
CCCGAGGTCACGGAACGCCGTGATCAGCTCGTGCATGTGCTCAAGCGACAAGGCGTTGCGGCGCTGCGGCCGGTTCATGGTGACGGTGGCGAACGCGCCGGAACGCTCCACCAGGATGTGATCGAAGGCCATGACACCAGTTAAGCCCAGTCAGAGCCCGGTGGCCATCCCGCTGGCGAGGCGACTCAGGCCAGCCGCGGGTTTTCGCCGGGGGTCAGGCTGACGGCTCATCCAGCCGGAAGCCGACCTTCAAGGTGACCTGGAAGTGGGCGAGCGCGTCGTTCTCGATCCGGCCCCGAATATTGGTGACCTCGAACCAGTCGAGGTTGTGCAGGGTCTTCGAGGCGCGAGCAACGGCCCCCTTGACGGCGTCGTCGATGCCCTCGGTAGAGGAGCCGACGATCTCGCTGACTGAGTAGATGTGGTCCGCCATGACTGATCCCTTCGCAGTAAGCCCGTTTGGCTTCGTATCCGAACTCCACCGTCCGCCGGCATCATAGCGCGAGCCTGGCCACCGTCATCCCGGCCGCCGAACCCGGCCCGTTCATCGGCACTCCCCGGCCCGCTGAACAGGTAAATCACGCCCCTGACGCGTGATTGGAGCCGTCGAGGTGGGTAGGACTAGCTTGCTAACCTAAGACCAACTAATCCAGCCGGAATTGTTCGATGCAGGCGTTTCCCCCTTGGAGGCCCCGGTGGCCATGCCCGACTTCCTGGTGATAGGCGCCCCGAAGGCCGGGACCACGGCGCTGCACGCGGCGCTCGCCCAGCACCCGGGCCTGTACATGTCGGCGATCAAAGAGCCGAAGTTCTTCCTCTCCGACGGCCCGCCGCCCACCAAGGGCGGGCCTGGGGACGCGCTGACCTACCGGGAGCACGTGTGGCGCAGGCCGGACTACGAGGCCCTGTTCGACCCGGCCCCGGCCGGGACGCTACGCGGTGAGTCGACCCCGCTCTATCTGTACGACCGCGCCTCCATGGGCCGGATCCATGACACGCTGCCCGGCGCCCGGCTGATCGTGATCGTCCGCGACCCGGTGGAACGGGCGCACTCCAACTGGACCCACCTGTGGTCGGCGGGCCTGGAGCCGATCGGCGACTTCGTCCGGGCCTGCGGCGAGGAAGAGCGCCGGATCGAGGCCGGCTGGGCCAGCTTCTGGCACTACACCGGGCTCAGCCGTTACGGAGAGCAGCTCGAGTACCTCTTCACGCTCTTCCCGCGCGATCAGGTCCTGGTCATCCGCTACCGGCTGCTCGTCGATGAGCCCGCGCAGACCCTGGACCGGATCTGCGCTTTCCTCGGCGTCGAGACGGGGGTGCTCACCGAGATACCGCGGCACAACGTCACGTCTCACCCGGAATCGACGCTGACCCACAGCGCGGTGGCGCTCGCGCAGCGAGCGGCCACCGCGGTGGGCACCCTGATTCCCGGCCTGACCGCGGCCACCCTGACCGGCCCGCTCGAGCGTTACCTGCAGCGCCACAGCCGCGAGCGCCAGCCGCTGGACTGGGACCAGCGCCAGGAGCTCCTGCCGCGGTTCGAGACCGACATCAAGCTGCTTGAGGGCGTCCTCGGGGAGAGCTTTGCCGACTGGAGCAAGCCCCGGGAGCGTTCGGGCGGCATGGTCGGCGGCCGCCCCGCCGGCCAGAGCCAGGCCAGGAACGGCCGCCGGATCGTGACCAAGCCCCAGCCGTTAACGCAGCTCGGTGAGCAGCGCGTGCGATCCGTCCGGCCTGGTCATCTCGTAGTAGAGCCGGTGCCGGCCGTCGGGCAGCGGCACGATGTCCAGGTAACGCAGGCCCCCGCCGTGATAGGGCGAGGACGCGAGCGGCTCGCCGCCGACGGCGGTCAGCGCCGACGCGTCGGTGCCGGTCGCGAGCCCGGTCCGCTCCTCATAGTTCTCCGCGGCCGTCGCGCGCCCGTCGTAGTAGGCCGTGACCGTGTCCCCGGTGAAGCGCACCGCGGTGACCCGGGTACCCCTGGCGTCCCACTGGCCGGGCGTGCCGCTCAGCGCGGTACCGTGCCAGGTCCAGCTCAGGCCGTCGGTGCTCGTGGCGTACCCGGTGGTCATCTGATCGGCCTCCAGCGGGTCGTCCAGCGGGTGGCACGACGCCCACAGATGCCACTGGCCGCGATGGTGGACGATGACCGGGTCCTTCACGGCCGTCTTGGCGTCACCGGGCAGCACCGTCTCCCGGTACCGGACGTCGAACTCCGATGGGTGCGCGGCCTCGGTCATATCCACGCGCCAGTGCTTGGTGCCCGGAGTCGCGCAGCTCAGGTACAGGCGCCAGCGTCCTGACGGCGTGCGGACCAGGGCGGGCCGTTCCAGCGACTCGGTGGCCAGCTCCTGTTTGCTGATGGTCAGCAGCGTGGAGAACCGTTCGCCGTCCGCCGAACGCGCCACCGCCACCGCGTAGCCGCGGCCCTGGCCGATGGGCCGCCTCAGCCGGTAGGCCAGAAAGATCTCGCTGTCACCCGCGACCGCGCACGGTGCGCCCGACCAGTATCCCGGGCCGGTGCCGGGTGGTTCGGCGGCGACGACGCCGTGCTCAGGACGGGGCAGCAGCATCAAAGGGTCTCCTTCTCCCTTATTCACATCGGAATAATGGACAACTGTAGTCTTCCCACGTCCTAGATCTGCAATTGGCTCGTCGTAAGGCGAATCCGTTACCTGGCTCATGATCTATTGTGGCCCTGCTCACGCCACTCTCAGACCTCACGCTACTTTGGATGACGCTTCCTCACGGGACGAGCTCCAGGTAGGAGATGCCGGGCATGGGCAGGTCGAAGGTGAACTCCGGCGTCGCCCGTGCGGAAACCCGCTCCGGGGCGCACAGTTCGTCGAGCGTATTCAGCGCCCGCAGGGTCCGCCATTGGCCCTCGTCCGGCCAGGCGGCGCCGTCCCGCAGCCAGTCCCACGCCGCGGCGATGTTGGAGTGCTCCGCGTCGACGCGGTAATGCCGGACGGTGTACGGCCGGCCGGGCGTCACCTCCACGCGCACCCGGACCAGGCGGTCCAGCTCCGCGTGCCCGGCGGTCTTGCTCTGGTCCAGCGTGGCGTTCCACACCAGGATCCCGATGCACCCGTCATCGTGGCGGGCCGCCAGCGCCTCCACCAGCCCGCCCGCCCCGTCGCCGGTGACCGACGTCCGCAGCCGGTGCCGTCCCATCCCGGCGAGCAGCGACAGCGCCCAGTACCTCGGCTTGCGCAGGTTCCCCACCGACAGCAGGCCGAACCCGCCTCCGAACAGCTCCGTCGGCGGCCCGAGTTCGGTGAAGTGGTCGGAGGCGACCCAGTGCGACAGCGCCTGGATCCGGCCGAGCGCCGAGGCCATGCCGCGGAGCAGGAACGCCGCGGCGAAAACGGTGTCGCCGACCCGGTTGAAGTGCGTCGGGGTGGGACCCCACTCGGTCCACCAGGCGGGCGTTCCGCCGCGGCCCGCCGCCGCGAGCGCCGGCCGCAGGTCGAGCGGCACGTTGCCGTAGACGTGCGTGGACAGGAAATCCAGCGGCGAGCCTGAGACGTCCAGGTGGGCCAGCAGCTCGCGGGTCCAGCCCGCCGCCGCCGAGGCCGGCCCGCCGACCCGCAGCCCCGGGTGCACCGACTTGATCGCGGCGGCGGAGCAGTCGTACAGCCGGAAGTACTCGGCTTGCGTGCCCGACCAGAACACGTCCAGGTTCGGCTCGTTCCACACCTCGAACGCCCAGTGGCCGGTGACCTCGTCGGCGCCGTAGCGCTCGATCAGGTGGGCGGCCAGGGCGCCGGTCAGGTCGGCCCACCGGTCCCAGTCCCGGGGCGGCGAGATGACCGCGCGGTAGCTGAAGACGGTCTTGTCCGGGTCGCGGGCCAGGTCGCGCGGCATGAACGAGAGCTCGACGACCGGCCTCAGCCCGATGTTCATCAGCTCGTCGTACACCCGGTCGATCTCGCTGAAGTCGTACCCGGGCCGGTCCCGGCGGTACACCCCGCCGGACAAGATGCCGTGCGCGCGGACGGCCCGCACGCCGAGCTCGTCATGGGCGATCCGCAGCGCTTCGCGCAGTTCCGCGCCGATGACCCGGCCCCCGGTCCGGTCCGGGCTCAGCAGGTAGCTCAGGTGCTCCGAGCCGATCATCGGCTCCCACGGCCGGGCCAGCTCGCCGGTGACCGCATCGGTGACCTCGACCTCGACCGCCGCCGGGCCTCCCGACTCCGGTGCTGCCGCCACCGCCCCGGACCGCGGGCCGGCCGACTCCCCGTCCGCCACGGCCGCCACCGCGTAGTACCTGACCTGCCCGGCTTGCCCCGTCGTGTCGGCGTACGGCCCGGCCGGCACCGCGAGGACGTCCCCGCCGCCGTGATCCAGCGGCTCGAACGGCCCCCCGGCGCTGGCCGCCCGGTACACCAGGTACCCGGCCGCGCCGGGCACCGGCTCCCAGTCCAGCATCACGAGCCCGCGCCCCGGCACCGCGCGCAGCCCGGACGGCGCCGGCAGGCGGCCCGCCGCGACCGCGTCCAGGCCAGGACCGCGACGCCGCCCGACCCGCTGGTCCCAGTCGGCGCGGGCCTGGCCAAGCTGGTCGGACGCCGCCATGTGGTTCTCCTGTAAGACCCTTTAATTAAGACCTTTGTCCCGAACGGCAGTGGTGTCTGCGACCATCATGCCGTCAGCGGCCCGGGGCCTCGCGGCTAATGACATCGATGCCTACGAAATCGACATGGTCTCCATCGACAGGTACGTCTGCGCGGCCCAGGAGACCGGATCGTGCGCGAAGTCGCGCTGGAGCGCCCGGTTGTTGAGCGCGTTGTCCAGCGATGCCATGATCATCGACTGGTCGAGCACCAGGTCGCGGTGGCCGATCGCGCCGGTGACCGGGTTGACGGCGTCGAAGAAGCCCACCGGCCCGTACAGGCCGGGATACAGCGTGCGCAGCTTCTGGATGTTGGCGTAGGCCTGCTGCGGCGCCACGTCCAGCGCGAGGAAGGAGGCGTGCGGCGTGACGACATCCTCGGTGGCGCAGCCGTAGCACTGCGAGAGCCCCTCGTTCGGGTGGCTCGCGTCGGCGCCCGTCCCGTAGTAGGGGAACGTCAGGCCCTCGACGCCGTAGCTGTCGTAATCGCCGGTGTCGTCCGCCGTACTCGATGGCGACATCCCCCACACCGGGTAGTGCAGCTGCTGGGTGGCGTACTTGATCTGCACCTGCGCGGTACGGATGTCGGCGAGCCCGAAGCTGCGCGGGCCCCAGCTGGTCTCCGGCACGATCTCGTTCGGCATCAGCCCCTCGAACATGCCGCCCGAGTAGGTCGGGATGAAGGTCAGGCTGGTGCCCGGGTAGGTGTAGTGCCCTTCCCAGACCGGGAATTTCTGCCCGGACTGCGGATCGGTGTAGGTCTGCCAGTAGCCCGCCATCGGCCACTGCCCCTGCCAGGAGAAGTCGGGGTCGGTGCTCTGGCAGTCGGCGAACGGGGCCGGCGGCGGCAGTTCCCGCCAGCTGCGCCACCACACGTTGCCCGGCATCTGATGCAGGCCCATGCCGATGTAGGCGGAGATCCGCGGGTCGCTGTACAGCGCGCCGTTGTGGTAGTAGCTCGTGTAGTTGGTGCCCTGATCGGGCGGCAGCCCGACGTAGTACCCGCCGTACATCTGGCCGGTCGGCTGGTTCCCGGTGATCGCCGGGTTGGTGTTGCAGTGCGTCTCGGCCCGGTCATCGTAGAAGATGCCGAAGTTCATCGGCGCGATCAGGCTGTCCGCCAGTGGGGCCAGTTCCGGTACGGCCTGCCGGACCACGATGAGCCCCGAGGCGTACCAGCCGTTGTCCACGTTGGAGACGAAGAAGCAGTTGGTGAACGCGGGCGCCGCCCCGGCCGGGCAGGCCGCCTCGCCCGGGTTGGGAATCACGTCACCGTCGGTGGTGTCGTACCACTGGTACAGGAAACCGTCGTAGCGCTGCAGGTGCCGTACCTCGGTCAGGGTGGCCTCGAGCCGGGCCCGGGCCTGCGCCTCGCTGATCAGGCCGAGGTCCCGGGCCGAGACCACCGCCCACAGGTACACCCCGATGTTGGCCGCCGAGGTGTACCGGCCGTACGTGGTCGGGGTGGTGGAGCCGCCGGCGAAGGTGAGGTTGTCCATCGGCAGGTTCGTGGCCGGGTCGACGTCCAGGCCGTAGAACTTCCACGTGTCGCGGGCGATGGACAGCAGGTTTGCCCGCTGCGCCCCGCTCAGCCCGGTGTAGTCGGCCACTCCAGACGCCGCACTGGTGGCGTGAGCCTGCTGCAGCGGCGCCAGCATCGCCACGGCGACCACCGCGGCGACGAGCCCGACGACCCACCTGTACCTGCCGAGCCTCTTTGCTCTGAACATGATCGGTCCCTGCCTGCCGGTCGGCCCCCACAAATACCAGCAAATCCAAACATTCAGGCAAACACAGGACCCAGCCGGCGTCAAGACCCCGCGGCTACACGTCGCGGCGGAGCAGCATTACCGCGGTGACGGCGATGAGGACGGTGGCCAAGGCGGCGAAGATGCCGAACTCGATGCCCTGGAACGCCCAGTAGCGGCTGGCGGGCTGGTAGGTGATGAACCCGTGAAAGGCGGCCAGCGCCTGCCGGCAGGCCGGCCCGGGGGGCTGGAGGCCGCTGGCCGGCGCCGCGCAGGCAGAGGGGAGGGAGCCGACGGGAACCCCGTCGATGGCGAGCCCGTTCGCGGCCGGGACGAGCCGGCCGGCCGGGTTGAGAACGCCCTGAGCCAGCTGCCAGTACGAACCGGTCGGGGTGAACGGGCTGAACAGCTTGTAGGTGACGGTGACCGCGCTGAGGTAGTGCGGGCGGAGCCAGACCGTGATCACCGCGCGCACGACGATGAACCCGGCCAGGGTGACGGCGAGCGCGGGCAGCGTCCGGCGCAGCAGTGCGCCGGCGCACAGGCCGAGCGCCATCGCGAACAGCGCGTAGCCCACCGGGACGATGCCCATGATGTCGAACCGGCCGGGCTTGAACTGATCGAGCTGCAGGGCGTTGTCCGGGCCGGACCACCAGGTCACCAGGCCCGACACGGCGCCGCCCCAGGCCGCCGCGGCCAGCAGCATCCACCCGGCCGTGACCGCGAGCCAGTGCTTGCGGGTGACGGTCTGCATCCAGGCGAACTGGCTGGTCCCGGTCTCGAGCTCGGACGCCACCAGCGGCGCGCCCCAGAACAGCCCGAACAGGGCCGGCACCCCCAGCGTCATGATGACACCGAAGCCGACCGCGTGGCTGCCCAGGAACAAGGTGCTGGCCAGGTTGGCGCAGCTGTGGCTCGCGGCGCAGGCGGCGAGCGCGGAGTGGTACTGCGACGCCATCTGCAGGCCGGTGACCAGCAGCAGGACGGTGAGCGCGGCCAGCAGCGCGGCGGCGATATACAGCTGCGTGCGGTGCAGCCGCCAGACGAGCCAGGTCATTCGCTGTCTCCGATCGAGGTCAGCCGGGCCAGGGTCGGCGGTGCGTCCTGCCCCATGTAGGCGAGCACGAGTTCCTCCAGGCTGACGTCGCTGACCGCAAACGCGGGGTCGATGACCGGACCGTTCCGCCGGACGAGCATGGTGACCTGCCGCGGCGTCCGGGTGAGCTGGACCACGCGATGGTCCCGCTCGATCGCCGAGGTGTCCTTGCGCGGGCCGACCAGGATCTGGTGCTCGGCTAGCAGCGTGTCGATGTCGCCGCATAGCTGGACCCGGGACGCGGCCAGCATGATGATGTGGTCGCAGACCCGTTCGGCGTCGGCGACCAGGTGCGAGGACAGCACCACGGTCAGGCCGCCCGCGGCGACCGCATCGGCCAAGATGGCCAGGAAATTCCGCCGGGCCAGCGGGTCAAGCGCGGCCACCGGCTCGTCGAGCAGCAGCAGCCGGGGCCGCTTGGCCAGGGTCAGCGCCAGCGCGACCTGGGCCCGCTGGCCTCCGGACAGCGTGCCCACCGCGCGGTCGACGGGAATCGCCAGCGCCGCCAGCCGCTCGCGCACCGACACGCCGTCCCAGCACGGGTTCAGGTGCGCGCCCGCCCGGATGTGGTCCTCGGCGGACAGCCGCCGGTACAGGGGGACCTCCTGGGCCAGGAAGCCGATGCCGGCCAGGAAGGCCGGGTCCTGACGCGGGATGCCGCCGTTCACGGTCATCTCACCGCCCGTCGGCCTGGTCAGTCCGGCCAGCAAACGCAGCAGCGTGGTCTTGCCCGCGCCGTTCGGGCCGATCAGCGCGGAAATCCGGCCCTCGGGCACGGTGATCGTGGCCTCGCTCAGGGCGGTGACCCGGTGGTAGCGCTTGGACAGCCCGATCGTCCGGATCGCCGTGGCCGCCTCGGGAACCGCCTGCACTCCGATCATGCGGTCTCCTCCTCAGTCTCCGCCCGCAGCGCCACCCGCAGCAGCGATTCCATCGATTCGTCGTCGAGCCCGGCCTCGCGCGCTTCGGCGACCCACCGGATCAGGCTCCGGCCCAGCCGTGAATGAGTGCCAGGCGGCGGGCCCGGCGGCCGGTGCCGCACGAACGTGCCGTGCCCGGCCCGCGCCTCGACCAGGCCGTCGCGCTCCAGGTCGCGGTAGGCCTTGAGCACGGTGTTGGGGTTGATCGCGGTGGCCGCGACGACTTCGCGCACCGTGGGCAGCTTGTCGCCCACGTCCAGCACGCCCATCCGCAGCGCCTGCTTGACCTGCTGCACGATCTGCAGGTACGGCGGCACCACCGACCGCCCGTCCACCCGGAAGCTGATCACCCGACCGCCCGCCCGTCAAAGTACTAGTCGGCTAAGACTTTAGGCACCGACCCACCCGCTGTCAACGGCCACCCACCCCGCGCATGTCCCCGTAACCACCGAGATGGACAATTTGTGGCGTAATAGCAACACCCAATGGTTCCCCCTTATCGTTGGCATCTGGACCAATCACAAGCGCATGGGATAGGGTCGTAATCTATTCCCAGAATACGAGTGCTCTTAGCCGAAATTTCCCCTTTAGTCAGAAATGTTAGGAGCCGAAATGACAGGCGACAGCGAGCACGGCCAGCCGGCGGGAATACAGGCGGACCGGACGGCGATCGAATTCGCCCGTCCCGCATGGGCGAAGCCCGTGGTCTGCCGATTCTCGCTGCAGAAGACGCTGGCCGGCAGCAATACCTTCCCTGATCCACCCAGCTATAGCGGTCCGGATACGTAACGGCGCCGAAAGCACGTGCCGCGGCTGGTCCGAGGTTCCGCTGACGCCATCTGCCCCGCCGAGACCTATCACAAGCGCATGGGACAGGCGCTTTAGCGGTATCGGTAGCCGCATTGATGGAAATGCGGTCCAATCCGGCAGCACATTTGATGGGTGAGAGCCGTGGCCAAGGCGATCGGAGCAGGCAGTGAGCGCGATCTTCGGCCTGGTGGGCGTCCATGGCGACGGGCTCCCCGGCCAGGCGCTGGAGGTGATGAGGTCCGCGCTGGCGGATCACGGCGGCGACGGGGGCGGCGTCTGGGCTCTTGGCGGCGCGGGCCTCGGCCAGCAGCTGAAGCTCGTGACTCCCGAGGACCGGTTCGAGCGCCAGCCGCTCGTCAGCCCGGATGGTCTCCGCGTCCTGGTGAGCGACGGGCGCATCGACAACCGCCCGGAGCTTTCTGGCGAGCTGGGGCTTCCCGCGCGGGCTGTTCCCGATTCGGCGTTCATCCTGGCCGCCTACGAGCGCTGGGGCACCGACTGCGGTCAGCATCTGATCGGCTCGTTCTCGTTCGCCATCTGGGACGCGGTCCTGAAGCGGCTGCTGCTCGCCCAGTCGCCGTTCGGCGCGAAGCCCGTCTTCTTCTATCAGGCAGCAGGCTTCTTTGCGTTCGCCACTATGCCCAGGGCCCTCTTCGCGCTGCCCGGCGTGCCGCGCAGGCTGTGCCTGGAGAGCATCGCGGACAGCCTGATCCTGGTGCCGTCGGAGGCCGGGACGAGCCTGTTCCAAGATATTCGTCGTCTTGAGCCAGGTCATGCGCTCACCGTGGACCGCCGAGGCTGCCAGGTGCGGGCGTTCTGGAGACCCGAGCTGCGACATGAGCTGCGGCTGCGTTGCGACGAGGAGTATGTAGAGGCGTTCACCGAGCGATTCGACCGGGTGGTCGCGGACCACCTGCGGAGCCTGAGTCCGGTCGGCGTGCTGATGAGCGGCGGACTGGATTCGACGTCGGTGGCGGCCACGGCGGCTCCGCTGCTCGCCCGGCGTGGTGAGCACCTGGCCGCCTTCACGGCTGCGCCCCGTGACGGTTTCCGGGAGCCCGGCGCGCCGCACTGGCTGGTCGATGAGGCGCCGCTGGCGGGCACGGTCGCCGCTAGGTACGAGAACATCGATCTGTCCGTCATCCGCGCCGAGGGGCTGTTCTTTCTCGACGGGCTCGACCGGTTCCTCGATGCCGCCGAGATGCCGTATGAGGCGCCGGCCTGCCGTGTCTGGTACGAAGGCATCATGGCCGAGGCTCAGCGCCGGGGCATCCGCGTGCTGCTGACCGGGAAGTGCGGAAACTGGACCATAAGCTGGAACGGCAGCGGCCTGATCCGGTCGCTCGTCGGTACCGGAAGATGGGCTGCCGCGTGGCGCGAGTCTCGTGCCATGGCGCCGACCAGCCGGGTCCGACCCGCCGCCAGTGCCTTCGTCCGCGGAGGATTGATCTCGCAACTGCCATGGCCGGTCCAGCTCGCGATCGCGCGCCGCCGCAACGGCGACGATCCGCAGATCGCCTCCGAGGCGTGGTGGGCGCCGTTGTCCCCGATCCATCCCGAGTTCGCCCGGGCGCAGAGCGTGGCCGAGCGCAGCCGCGCCCGGGCGTCCGATCACTGGTTCCAACGCAGGATCGACACGCCTGAGCGCCGTTTCGACCGGCTGATGCACGTGCAGCGGCTGGCTGGCGTCAACGGCGCCTGTCAGGCTCTGTACGCCACGGACATCCGCGACCCCACCGCGGATACGCGGATCGCCGAGTACTGCCTGTCGGTGCCGGAGGAGCAGTATCGCCGCGGCGGTGTATCACGCTCGCTGATCAGGCGCGCGATGGCCGGCCGCCTGCCGGCCGAGGTACTGGCCAGTCCCCGGCGTGGCATCGACACCGCGGATTGGTTCGAACGGATGTCTGGCGCGCGCACCCAGGTCTTCGAGACGCTGCACCTTCTGGAGCAGAGCCGGACCGCCAGCGCGGTCCTTGACCTGCCCCGGATGCGACGGCTCGCCGACCAGATGGACCAGGCGGCTTCAGATCCGGTGCAGAGAATGCTGGACTATCGTCACGTGCTGGCAAGGGGCCTGATGATGGGAAGGTTTCTCCGCTGGTTCGAAGGCAGCCGTGACTCATAGCGCCAGCCGGTTCAGCTCTCGGTCCCGTCCTCGACGATGTCTGCGAGTTCGCCGGCTGTCCACCGGCCGCGTGGCCGGATGAGCCGGCGGATCGGGATGCCAGAGTCGGCGACCGTACCGGCGACGGTCAGGTAACTGGCGCGGTCAAGCAAGGCGCTGGCGATGCGCGGTTGGTAAGCCATCCCTCCGAGAGCCTCAAAGCGCGAGACCCCCTTGAAGCCGCGAACCTCGATCCGGTCGAAGCCGTGGGCGTCGAGCCACCAGATCGCCTTGACCGGCCGTGCCTCATCGACGAAGCTGGCCTCCCGGCCGACGGCCCGCCGCGACCCCGACGGACCGAACTCCGTGACGTCGGCCCCGTCAGCAACCGACGTCGCGCCTCCTTCGACGGCGTCCGGCCACAGGATCATCTCCGGCCATGTCGGCACCGCGACGGGCACGCCCGCGTCATCGAGGGTCATCGGCGCGAGGTCGTCGGCTAGCAGGCCCCATCCTCGCTGTATCAGCGCGGCGAGCAGGACGGACTTGCCGACGCTTGAGTTGCCGGCCAGGACGATCGCATGCCCGGCCGGGTCGGCTGCGACCGCGGCATGCAGCACCGGGATGCCGCGCTGGAGGTACAGCGCGGCCGTCGGGGTCATCCGAAGAAAGCGCCGTACCTCCCCGGCGGTGGCGGCGCCGCACGGCTCGATCTCCACCAGATTTCCGTCCGAGACGAGATAGCGAGCCACGTCGGGGACCTCGAGCAGCAATCGTCCGGGTGCGGCCCGCCACAACACTCCCGAGCGCGGGGCGGCCGCCAAGTCGCCGACCGAAGCCGGGCACCGGATGACGCAGCCGTCAAGTCTCATAGCCGAACCGCTCCATCATCTCGTGATGCGTAGCCGTCAGGCGCTCGGCCAGGTAGCCTGGCAGCTCATCGCACCATGAGCCGACCTCACCTCGGCGGAAGAACCCGCCCGACGCAGCCGTCGACCGTTCCCGGAAGCCGGCCGATGCCTCCTGGCGCTGCAGTTCGGCAAACGACGAGAACGCCACCGCCTTCTTGACCCGGGCCTTGTCGTAGTCGAGACCGCAAAACGTGACCACGCCGCCGAAAACGCGGCCGGCGTCGACGCTCAGGTCCTCGTAACGGACCACATGAACCGGCCCGCCCGAGTGGTCGACCCAGGACCGGACATGCTGGCTCCACGATCCGGCTCGCTCGCGGAGCTGGCCGGGCAGGCCGGGCAGGCCGGACGGGCGCTCAGCCGAGCCGCCGCACATCCGCTCGACCGCCGCCTCTATCGAGGTACCCCGGTGGTGAGCATACGACCCGGCCAGGTCGAGCGGGTTTCGGATGATGTAGACGACGGCCAGTGTGACGTCCGCGGGGAACATCGGCTCGCCGGTGTCGACCCGCGCCCACGCGTCGTGCACCTTCATGAACAACGTGTCGTCCGCATCCCGGGCCACGCAGCGGTACACCTGCGGACGGAGCCGGTCGACGACGTTTGCGTCGAGTGCGGATCCTTCGACTCCTGCCCACTGGTCGAAGCAGTCACGGGATCCGGCGTTCGGGCCGCTGAGGAGATTATTAATGTCCGCGGGCTCGCCGGTGTCTCTGAGGTAGTTGGTGAGCAGCACGCGCAGCCACGTGTTGCCCGACTTCGGATACGACGCCAGCCAGACGATGCCGCTCATGGGACCAGCTCAGGCACGCTGCCGAGGATCGCGTCGCCCACCTCGCCGACCGACCATCGCCCGGCAGGCCGTTCCAGCCAGAAGACCGGCACGGTGTTGACGACCGTCGACATCAGGGGAAACAGCGCCGGGTGCTCCTCGGCGAACATCGGACCGTACATGCACTCCTGCAACGCATGAAACTTGTCACCGCCATTGGCCTGAGTCGCCACGACGTCATCGCCACGCGACAGCCGCAGTATGTACAACGCCCGGAGCCGGCCGGCCCGCCATGCCATGCCGTCATGGGTGGGAATCGCGGCCTTCATCCGCCGCCACGGCTGCCGCTGCGCCGGATAGACCGTGTAGCCGAGGCCCTCGACGGCGTCCTCGGCGAGGTGGGTCTGCGGCACGCCCGGGAGGACCTCCACCGACCTGGGCGCACCACCTGGCCGCAAAGCGGTCACGTCGTCGGAGAGCATCCGGCCGCCGCGATCGCGCAACGCGGCCAGGGTGGTCGATTTCCCGGCGCCGGACTCACCGCCGATCACGATCACGCCGCCGGACACCTCGACCGCGTTGGCGTGCAGCACGAGCAGGCCGCGATGACGCAACAACGCGGCCAGCACCTGGTCGGTAAAATGCCGGGCGAGGATGGCGTCCTCGCACCCGGAGTTCCGCTCGAACGTCACGGCGCCCGCTTCGACCAGGAATCGCCCGGCCCACCGTCCGCCGCGCAGCAGGAACACTCCCGGAGCGGCATCCCACGATGCCTCGCTGTCCTGCGGCGCGCCCAGCCGCCGTGGCACCAGGCCCTCACGCACGATGACATCCACGGCAGGCGCAACACAGTCGGTATCGGCCGGAGCCAGCGCCGGGCACGCGAACGGCACCCGGATCGTCAGCCCGTAGGCCTGGTAGGTGTAGCTCATCCGCTCAGGCCGGCCGATGGCCGATAGGCGGCGATAACGGAATACCGGTGCTGGCTGTGACCTCCGGTGACGAGGCGGTCGCCGCACCGCAACCAGCTGTGAGCGATGAGCTCGCCCCCGGCATCCTTAGCGACGCCTAGATACACGACGCTCGGCACATCATGCCGGCGGAGCATCACGTAACCGGCCAGCGACTGGACCAGGCAGGTGCTCAGCCACGGCGTGCGGGCGGCCACACCTTGCACCGCCCAGCCGATCGCCTCGGTCCGGGCCTGGTGGTCGGCGCGGAACGCGAGCGAGACTTCCGAAGGATCGGATTGCGTCAGCCCCAGCAGCGACGCCAGCCGCCGGAACGGCAGCATCAGCACCGCGACCCGCAGCAGCCCCAGCCACCCGATCGCCTCGACGAGCAGGCACCGCTCCGTCGGCGAAAGGCCCCGGGCGCGGACCACATCACGGCCCAACGACACGCGCGATCCCTTCGTCGGCCAGCTCGGCCAGGAACGGCAGCACGTCGGCCGCGACCTGATCCGGCGTGGTGCCGAAGTCCTGGCTCAGCTTCTGGCAGAGCTCGGCCACCTCGTGGGGTTGCTCGATGAGATCCCACACGGCGCGCCCGATCGCGTCGAGCCCGACGTAGTTGCCGCGGTGCGGGTTCAAGATCACGATCTCGTCGTCGACGGCGGCGCTGAGCAGTCCGGCGGTCCGCACGACGACCGTGCCAGCCTCGATAGTCATAGAGAGTTCCAATCCATTAGGAGGGGCGTCCGGCGAGCACATCGTGACGGCGGGCCGGTACGACCCGGCCGTCAGCCACCGTGATCACCTGGTCGGCGTCGCGGAGGGAGGAGCGCTGATGCGCGATGACAAGAATCGTCATGCTGCCGTGCAGCATCGCCAGCGCGTCGAGGATGGCGGTCTCGTTCCCGGCGTCGAGCGAGCTGGTCGCCTCGTCAAGTACGAGCAGCGCCGGCTCGCGGAGCAGGGCACGAGCCAGGGCGATGCGCTGACGCTCTCCGCCAGAGAGCCGCTCTCCCCGGTCGCCGACGACGGTATCGAGACCGTCGGGTAGTCGGCGCACGAGCGCTTCGGCTGACGCCAGCGCCAGCGCCCGCCACAGCTCGCCCTCGCTCGCGCCTGGCTGGGCCCACAGCAAGTTGGCCCGGATGCTCTGGTGGAACAAGAAGACGTCCTGGGGCACCATCGCCACCTCCTCGCGCCACCGCGGGATGAGCTCGCCGGCCAGCGCCGCGCTGTCAATCAGCACCCGGCCCGACGTCGGCACCAGCAGTCCGACGGCCAGGTCGGCGATGGTGGTCTTCCCCGCTCCTGACGGACCGACCAGCGCGGTGGTTGCCCGGGCGGGCACCTCAAGGGTCACTCCGTGCAGCACTTCGACCGGCTGGCCGTCCGGCCGCCGGTAGGAAAAGCAGACACTGTCGAGGCGCAGTCGATCAGAGAGGGCGCGAGGGCGATCGGAGAGGATCTGACGGCGATGATGGGGAGCAGGCTGAACTTCCCCTTGCTCGGCGGCGCGGGCGCAGTCGTCGATCACGGCGGTGAGCTCGCCGAAGGCGGGCAGCGACTGGGCCAGCGTCTGCACGTTGGACTGGGCCTGGGTGACCTGTGGCACCAGACGGGTGAAAATGAAGGCGAGCACCAGCAGTTCGGCGAGTGAGACGGCGTGCTGACGGGCGGCGACGTCGATCAGCACCGCCAGAACGACGGCCGTAGCGCTGAACTGCACGGCCGCGGCGGCGGCCTGAGCCTTGGTGAAGTCGATCTGCGAACGCCTGGACCGGGCAATCGCGTTGTCGAAACTCGTGAGGTGCCCGGGCTCAAGCCCGTGGACCTTGGCGACCTTGAGTCCGTCGAGGAACCCGGTCACCGAGGCAAGCACACCCCGGTTGAGCTGGACCAGCTCCCGGCCCAGGCGGCGGCTGCGCGCTACCAGCGGCCACATCAGCGCCGCCAGGCCGATGCCGGTCGCCATGGCGATGCCGGTGACCGCCGGGGAGATCCGCAGGGCCACAGCCACCTGCACGGTGATGACGACCACGGCGACGCCGAGATTCAGGACGGCGAGCGTCCCCTGGCCGACCCAGCTGACGTCGATGGTCAGCGCGGTGAGCAGATCGGACTGGCGCAGGCCGAGAAGGTGCCGCCACTCGGCGCGGGCGATGGTTCCGTAGAGCCGCTGGCGCAGCTCATCGACGAACTCCAGGCGATAGCGGACCAGCAGCACGTTCTGATAGGCCGTGAGCGCCGCCGCCACAGCAACCACGGCGACGTAGACGACCAGCATGGCGGTCAGAGAGAGCGGGACGCCGAGGGCATGGAAGGCCTCGCGGGCGTGCGCCATCAGCCCACCCGCGGAGGGTGCCCGGCTGACTCCGGCCAGCTCTAGAAGCGGCACCAGCAACAGCAGCCCCGCTCCCTGGATCAGCGCGGCGACCACCTGGACGGTGACCACCCAGGCCAGCCGCCGCGGGTTGCCTGCGGCCAGGGCCGTGAGGAACCTGCCCGCTCCCGCGCCCGGGTAAGCTCTCACCGGCCGTCGCCCTTGGCGAGCCTTCGGCGGTCCCTGAAGAAACGCACCGCAGAAACAAAGGCCGGCGTCAGACCCCGCCACCACCGCGCATAGGCGAGCAGCAGCGTGCGCCCGTGAGCGTCAGGAAGACCTGACCGGTGGCGGATCTTGGCCGGGCTCGGGAGGAGCGTCCAGCGGATCTGCTTCGCCTTCGCGCCTATCGTGGGAGCGGACCAGAACGCTGAGCCGCGAGGTGCGAACAGCTTCCAGAACCGGGGGTCGGGCAGGGCGAGGCGGTCCGCGATCTCGGCGCCGGCCGCATGGTGGCGTAGCCCGAACCCGAGGATTCTGGCGATGCCCAGTCGTTCCGCCAGGTCGGCGACCGGGCGCCAGTCGTCAGCGGACATCACCGTGATGGCCCGGCGGAGATCCTCATCGGTATGGATCCGGAACCCGTGCTGGACAGCGTGGATGACCACGTGCAGGGCGAGCGCGGTGCGGCCGAGAACCCGGAGCTCGGCACCGCCGATCGGGACGGTCTCGGTGTCGGCGTTGAATGCCTCCCACAGCAGACCGTCGGGGGTGGGCAGTATGGTCAGGTTGCGGTGCAGGTCGACGGTACCGCCCGGGCCGCGACCCGGTTCGGGCCGGCGGCCGAACGCGGTCTCCACACCCTGCTCGAAGGGGCGGAGACCTTTCGCAAGCTCGGTAAAGCCGAGCGACCTGAGCACTGTCTCGGCCCGGCTGAACTCACCTGCGGGAACGAGAAGGTCGGTGTCGGCGTAGCTGCGGCCACCGGACGGATACAGCCACCGGGCGATCGACGGCCCCTTGAGCAAGATGCTCGGAATACCGGCATCCTGAAAGGCGCCGACGACCTCGGCGCTGACCCGATCACAGCCCAGTGCGCACGCCGCGTTAAGCAGCGCTCGACCTGGGACCGCCCCCCGAGCGATGATGCTGACCCCCTCAGCACAATCTAGTCCCAACAACGAACTCTACTCTCGTGACTATCATCAAGCACCGTGAGCTAGCCGCGACCGAGCAAAGTGGTACCATATCTTGTACTACTACCAGAAAGCTGGCCGTCATGCCGATCACCGCGAGCGAGGCCCGCAAGGAGCTGTTCCCGCTGATCAAGAAGGTCAACGAGGACCACGACGCCATCGAGATCGTCTCCAGGCACGGCAACGCCGTCCTGCTGTGCGCCGAGGACTACGCCGCCCTGCGCGAGGGCGCCTACCTGCTGCGCTCCCCAGCCAACGGCCGCCGGCTGCTCAAGGCCTACGAGAACGCCCTGAACGGCACCCACCTAGCCGAGCACGCCCTGATCGACCCCGAGGCGGCGGACGCCCGGTAGCGTCCGGTGCGGCTGGTATTCGAGAGCCAGGGCTGGGAGGACTACGCGTCCTGGCTCAAGACCGACCGCAAGATGCTCGCGCGGATCAACCGGCTGATCGAAGATGTCCGGCGGGACCCGTTCACCGGCATCGGTAAACCCGAGCCGCTCAAGTACCACCTGCCCGGGGCCTGGTCGCGGCGCATCGATGACGAACACCGTCTCGTCTACGTCGTCACGGAAGCCGAGATCATCGTCCTCGCCGCCCGCTACCACTACTGACCCACCGCGGCCAACGTGCGAAGGACCGACTCACCAGGCCCGCCACCAGCCGCCAGCCGAGCAGGAACAAGCCGAGGAACGCCAGCGCGACGCCAATGAACGCGACCGCCGTGCCCTGCCCGGACGCCACCCGGAGCACCATGCCACCGGCGACCGTCCCGAGCCACGCGCCCACGCCCGCGGGGACAAGCCCGAACGGCCGCCGCCACGCCCGGGTCGCCAGCCAGCCGCCCGCCAGCCCGGCCAGGAACGGCCAGGCCGTCGAGGCGATGCCGGCCAGGGTCTCGCCCTTGGCGTGGCTGGCCCGCCCGATGACCACGAACAACAGCACGCAGCCGCAGTCGAGAATCAGCGCTCTTTTCATGATCAGCGCTGCGGCTCGATGACGACCTTGAGCCCGGTGCGACGCGCCCCTTCCCCGAACGCCGCTTGTATCTCGCCCAGGCCCATCCGGCTCGTCACCACCGAGCCGAGATCCACCACCCCCCGCTCGGCCAGGCTGATCGCCCTCGGGTACACCTCGTTCATCCGGCGCACCATCGCGATCGTCAGCCCCTTGCGCCGAGCGGCCGAGGCCCCGAGCCTGATCGTGTCGTCACCTGGGATGCCAGCCAGCACCACCCGCCCGCCCGGCCGGACCGAGGCGATCGCCAGCCCGACAGCCTCGTCGTTGCCCGCCACCTCGAACGCGACATCTACCCCGTGTCCGGTCAGCTCGCGCATCAGGCCGTCCCCGAACGAGCCGGAATCGGCCACCTCCGCGCCCAGCCGCGCCGCCGCTTCGCGCCGGTGGGCCAGCGGCTCGATGGCGAGCACCGAGCTCGCCCCCGCCGCCTTGAGCAGGCCGATGAGCAGCAGCCCGATCGGCCCGCAGCCCACCACCGAGGCCGAACCGCCGAACGGCAGGTGTCCCAGGTCGACGGAATGCACCGCCACCCCGAGAGGCTCGAGCATGGCGCCGTCCGCATCGGATAGCCCGTCGGGCAGCGGGTACAGCCGCGCCGCGGGCCAGGTCATGAACTCGCGCATCATGCCGTCGGTCTCCCCGTGCCCGGAAAACCTGAGGTGGTAGCACAGGTTCCGGTAGCCGTCGCGGCAGGCTCGGCACCGCTCGCACGGAATCGCCGGGTCGATCGCGACCCGCTCACCGCTCCGCGGCCCGTCGGCGATCACCCCCGCCCCCTCGTGCCCGAGGACGAGCGGATGCGTGAGCTTGGCGTCGCCGATCGCGCCTTCGTCCCACCAGTGCAGGTCAGAGCCGCAGATCCCGACCGCGGTGACCCGCACCAGAGCATCAGGCCCGTCGGCCGACGGCATCGGCTCCTGCGCCACCCGAAGGTCGCCCACCGCATGAAGTCTCGCTACGCGCACCCGGTTTCCTCCCGTCTGTTTCACCCATTCTTAGCCGAACGGTCGTGGTGCGTCCTCCCGGCCAGCTAACCCGCCCCAGGTGCCCCAGCATAGAAAAACGCGGCCGCGCGAGGGAACGCGGCCGCGTGGTAGGGCAGTGCCGTTGTGACGGCGGGACCAGTGATCCCCGGGGGCGGCCGGGGATCACTGGTGCAGGGCCCGCCCTCTCTGACCCTTAGGCTGCGGGGCCCGAGGTCAGGGTCAGGGTCGAGGTGTGCGACTGACCGGTCTGGTCAACCCAGGTGACCGAGATCGAGTCGCCCGGGTGGTACTTGACCAGCGCCTGGGAGATGTCCTCGGCCGTGGAGACCGACTGGCCGCCCAGCGCGGTGATCTCGTCGCCTTCGCCTAGGCCGGCGTTGGCGGCCGGAGATCCGGCCAGGGTCCCGGCGACGGTCACGCCGCTCGTGCTGCTCTGGCCACCGCCGAAGCCGCCGGAGCCGAAGCCCCCGGAGCCGCTGCCCTCGCTCGCGGACTGGATTTCCACGCCGAGGAAGGCGGTGGCGCCGATGTGCACGTCGGTGGAGGTGGTCCCCGCCTCGATCTGCTTAGCTATGGACAGCGCCTCGTTGATCGGGATCGCGTAGGCCTGCTCCGCGCTGGTGCTGCCGGTGCTGCCCTGGCCGGTCGGCGACTGGAAGGAGTATCCCGTGGAGGCCGCGGTGTCCATGCCGATCACCTCGCCGTAGGAGTTGACCAGGGAACCGCCCGAGTCGCCCGGCTGGATGTCCGCGTTGTCCTCGATCAGCCCGGTCAGCTGCTCGCTGGAGCCGGAGAGCTCGTCCGACGCGGTGATCGACTGGTTGAGGGCGGTGACCGTGCCGGCCGCGACCGACGGGGTGCCGCCCTTGCCCTCGGCGTTGCCGAGGGCGACCACGCTGTCACCACTTTGTACAGTCGAGGAGTCCCCGAGGCTGGCGATGGTCAGGCCGGACGCGTTCTGCAGCTGGATCACCGCGACATCCTGGGTGGCGTCGTACCCCACGACCTTCGCCGTGTAGGTCTTGCCGTTGCCGATGTCGGTGACCTTGATGGCGGTGGCGCCCTCGATGACGTGGTTGTTGGTCAGCACCTCGCCGTTCGACGTCAGCACGATGCCCGTGCCCGCCGAGCTCGCCTGCTCGTCGCCGTCCGTAGATACCACGTCAACCAGGCCTGGATCCACCCGGGCGGCAATCTGGCTGGTCGTAAGCATGGTCTTGGAGGTCGCGGTGGCGGTGCCCGACGAGGACGAGCTCGTGCTGCCGATCACCCCGCCCACCGCGGCTCCCGCCACGAGCGCAGCGGCAGCGGTGATGGCCAGCCCGCGCCTGTGGTTCCGGCGTCGTGGTGGCGGCGGCGGCTCGCTGCCGAACCCAGCTCCGCCCCCGTAACCCGCTCCCGCCCCGTAACCGCCAGCCCCGTAGCCGGCCTCAGCGCCGTAACCCTGTCCACCCGGGTAGCCTTGGCCGCCCGGATAACCGGGTCCGCTGGAGTAGCCCTGACCGCCCTGACCACTTGGATAACCCTGTCCACCTGGGTAGC
>Ga0302184_10000773_pt1 | contig 20986 bp, 17 predicted proteins | sample I_Palsa_N3_3_FD_200233 | JGI IMG/M metagenome (GOLD analysis project Ga0302184, IMG submission 200233) | Peat permafrost microbial communities from Stordalen Mire near Abisko, Sweden - I_Palsa_N3_3 | ecosystem: Environmental > Terrestrial > Soil > Palsa > Peat permafrost | place: Sweden...
GACCGACTCGGCGATACCGGACCCCATGAAGCCGCCGCCGACAACGGCGACCGAGTCAATTGCGGCGATCACGGTCATGACCGCGGCAGGCTAGCGGACTCGGTTCAGAATCGGTACGCGCGCTGTGCCTCGTGGCGCTCGAGCGCGAGCGCCACGAGACGGTCGAGCAGCTCGGGGTAGGGGATCCCGCTCGCCGCGAACAGCGCGGCGTAGACGCTCGTCTCGGTGAATCCCGGCATCGTGTTGAGCTCATTGACGAGCACCGTGTCGTCCTCGACGAAGAAGTCGACCCGGGCCAGCCCGCTGCAGCCGGTCCGCTTGAAGACCTCCACGGCCAGCTCGCGGACCCGCTCGCGGGTCGCCTCACTGAGGCGCGCGGGCACGACCAACTTCATCCCGCCCGCCGTGTACTTCGCCGCGTAGTCGTACCATCCACGCTCGCCGGTGGCCAGCAGGATCTCGCCCGGCTGCGATGCGATTGGGGCGTCGTTGCCCAAGACCGAGCACTCGACCTCGAGCCCCGGCGAGGCCGCCTCGACGATCGCCAGCGAGTCGTGCGCGAGCGCCTGTGCAAGGGCGGCCCCAAGGCCGCCCGGCTGATCCACCCTTGCGATACCGACAGACGACCCGAGCCGGGCCGGCTTGACGAACACCGGCAATCCGAGCCCGGCGAGCTCGCGCTCGGCGTCCTTGGGGCTGACGCGGAACCGCTCGGCTCCGATCGCGCCATAGCGGACCTGCGGAACTCCGGCGCGCGCCATCAGGTCCTTGAACAGCACCTTGTCCATGCACAGCGCGCTCGCGAGCACGCCCGCGCCGACGTACGGGACATCGAGGCTCTCGAGTAGGCCCTGAATCGTGCCGTCCTCGCCGAACGGCCCGTGCAGCACGGGAAAGACGACGTCGGCGCCAGGGAAGCCGCGGCCGGGGACGAGCGCCAGCGGGTCGACGCCGTCCATCCGCCAAAGGCCCTTCCGCGTGATCGTCAGCGGCAGGACCGTGTGCCCCGCCTCCCGCAGACCGGCGACGACCGAGGCCGCCGAGGCGAGCGACACCTCGTGCTCGGACGAGCGGCCGCCGCCGAGCACCGCGACACGGACCGGCGTCATTGTGTGGTCGTGGTCGTCGGCGGGGTCGTAGCGGCAGTGTCGGTCGTGCTGGTGCTCGTGCTGGTGGTCGTCGTCGGAGTCGTGCCGGTCGACGTCGTGGTGGTCGGAGTCGTTCCGGTCGACGTCGTCGTCGTGATCGGGTTGAGGAACGGCGTCGTCGCCGTGGTGGTGGTGGCGGTGGTGGTGGTGGTCGTGGTGCGGGTCTGGGTGCTGCGGACGTAGTGGCCGACGACGATCGCGACCGTTGAGCCCTTCTTCTGCGTGCTGCCCGAGCCCGGCGACTCGGACAGGACGATGCCGTCCTCGTTCTGCTGCTGCACGGTCTGCTTGGTGACCTTCACCTTGAAACCGTCGCCTGTGAGCTGGGTGGTGGCGGCCGAGGCGGTGAAGCCGACGACGGGCGGTACCTGCTGGGTCGTCGGGGCTGTCGCGACGGTGATCGTGACGGTCGAGCCGTAGGGCGCGTTGACGCCGCCGCTGGGTGCCTGGTTGATCACGTCCCCGGCAGCAACCGTGCTCGAGGGCTGCCGTGTGACGCTGACCTTGAAGCCGACGCCGGTCAGCGCCGACTTGGCCGCGGTCTCCGTGTAGCCGGTCACGGGCGGGACGTTCTGGGGCGCCTTCCCGGATGAGACGTAGAGCGTCACCGAGGTGCCCTTCGTGAGCGGCGCCCCGGCCGCGGGGCTGGTCCCGATCACGTCACCGCCCCGGACCACGCCAGAGGTCTGCGAGAGGACGCGGCCGACCTGCAGCCCGGCCTTGATTATCGCCCGCGTGGCCGCAGCCTGTGAGAGCTCTACGACCGACGGCACGTTGGCGTCGCCGGGGCCCTGCGAGACCGTCAGGGTGATCGTCGAGCCCTGGCTGATGCGAGCGCCGGCGAGCGGGCTCTGGTCGATCACCTCGTCGGTCGGCTCGTTCGAGAACTCGTACACGACGTCCGGGTTGAAACCGTCGTTCTGGACGAACGCCTGCGCCTGTGAGAGCTGCAGATAGACGAGGTCTGGCACGGTCGCCTTGGCCGGCGGGCGGGTCAGCAGGTACGCAGCGACGCCGCCGCCCGCCAGCATCAGCAGGATCAGCAAGCCCAACAGCCACGGCCAAAGGTTTCGCCGCCGGCGCTCATCGCCGCCGGCGCCGTTGTAGCTGGTCGTCAGCGGCGGCTCGACGAGCGCCGGCGGAAGCGTCGCGCCATACGGCACGAGCGCCGTCGGGCTGGGGGTGGGCGGCACTCGGCTGAGCGCCATCGTCGCGCCGGTCGCGGCGCTGACGATCGGCATGCTGGCGGTCACGTTTCCGGTCGCGCCCGAGACGATCGCCTCGCGCACCTGCTCGAGCACGGTGATGAACTGATCGGCGTCGGCCGGCCGGTCGGCCGGATCCTTGTTGAGCGCCCACAGCACCGCCTGCTCGAGCGGCGCCGGCACCGCCGGGTTGATGACGCTCGGCGGGATCGGCGGCTCCGACACGTGCTTGAGGGCGATCGTCACCGCCGAGTCCGCGTCGAACGGAACCCGCCCGGTCAGCAGCTCGTACAGGATCACGCCGACCGAGTAGAGGTCCGAGGACTCGCTGACGGCGTGCCCCTGGGCCTGCTCGGGCGACAGGTACTGGGCCGTCCCCATGATCGACCCCGTCTCGGTCATGTCGGACGCGCCCGCGCGGGCGATTCCGAAGTCGGTGACCTTCGCGTGGTCGTTCTCATCGACGATCACGTTGTGGGGCTTGAGGTCGCGGTGGACCACGCCGCGGCGGTGAGCGAACCGTGCCGCCTTGAGGATCTGGATCGTCAGGTCGATCGCCCGCACCGGGTCCAACGGCGCTTCCTGGCGGATCAGTGCCTTGAGGGTGCGACCGGAGAGGTACTCCATCGCGATGTAGTAGGTCCCGTCGAACGCTCCGCGGTCGAACACGCTGACGACGTTCGGGTGCTGCAGCGAGGCCGCCGCCTGCGCCTCCCGCCGGAAACGCTCGACGAAGCCAGGGTCCTCGGCGAACCTGCGGTGCAACAGCTTCAGTGCGACCTCGCGCCCGAGCTGCTGATCCTCGGCCAGGAACACGTCGGCCATTCCGCCGGCGCCCAGCCGCGAGACGACCTTGTAGCGTCCGTCGACGAGATCACCCGGATTGGTTGCGCTCACAGCCCCTCCGCCAGCAACGTCTTCATCTCCTGCGCGGCGATCGGTGCCGCGTACACACCACCGTATCCATTTGCGATGTGGGTCAGCACCACGGCGACCGCGATCTGCGGGTGCGACACCGGCGCGAAGCCGATGAACCAGGCGTCGTCGAGCACCGAGCCTGTCTCGACCGTCGCCGTGCCCGTCTTGCCGGCGACCTCACCGGTCAGCGGCGCGAGGTTCGCGGCGGTTCCCGTGCCCTCCTCTACCACCTTGGTCATCATCGTCGTCAGCTCGGTCGCGACCGATGGCTTCATCACATGGCTGTAGACGGTCGGCTTGACGTGATCGACGATCACGCCGTCGGGGTTCACCACCTTGGCCGTCAGGCGCGGCGTCATCAGCGTCCCGCGGTTGGCGACGGTCGCCGCGACCATCGCCATCTGCAGCGGTGTGACAGCAAGCTTGTCCTGCCCGATCGCCATCCGGCCGACGTCCACCAGGTCACTGGTCACGGGGAGCAGCTTGGTCAGCGGGTACCGCTCGCCGCTGGCGATCATCTGGCCCGCGGGATAGTCGAGCGGCGGGGTCGAGTAGAACCCGAAGCGATGCATGTATGTCGACATGATCTGCTTGCCGAGTGCCTCTCCGACCTGAGCGTAAACGGTGTTTATCGAGTTGGTGAGCGCCTCGGTGAGGGTTACCGGACCCCAACTGACGTCGCCGTCGTTCTCGAGCGGCGCCCCCGACACGGTGATCGGCGAGTCGCCCTTGATGATCGAGTTCGGCGTGTAGCGTCCCGAATCGAGCGCCGCCGTTGTGGTCACGACCTTGAACGTCGAGCCGGGCGGCAGGAACCCCTGGGTCGCGAGGTTCGTCTTGCAACCGATCCCCTGGAGGTTTGTGCAGCTCGACGGGTCGTTGTCGTCGTAACTGGGATTTGAGTACATCACCGCAATCGCGCCCGTCTGCGGGACGATCGCCACGACCGAGCCCGCGCGCCCGTCGAGCAGAGTTCGCGCCAGCTCCTGTGCCTTCGGATCGAGCGTCGTGTACACGTCGTCACCGACCTGCTGGCCACCCCCGAGCGGGCCGAAAACCGAGCTCACCCCGGTGGGCGTCCCCTCGAGCTGCGAGCTGCGCGACTGCTCGAGCCCGGCCGTCTGCTCGTAGACGGCGTCGTAGTACCCGACAGCCTGCGCGTACAGCGACCCCTGCGGGTAGGTGCGGGACCACGTCCCCCCGCCCGCCTTGACCGACTTCGCGAGCACCGTCCCGTCGTCGGCGAAGATCCGCCCGCGCTCGACCGTCAGCGACTTGAAGTAGCCGAGCCGGTTGAGCGGGTCATTCTGCAGCCCGGTCGCGTCGAACACGGTCCAGCGCGAGGTCCACACGACCAGCAGCGCGAACAGCAGGATCACGACCACGAACAGCTTCTGGATCGAGGCGTTCATCTGACCGCTGGGCCTGGACGCCGGGCCCGGTCGGAGACGAGCAGCAGCAGCGCGACGAGCACGAAGTTGGCGAGGATCGAGGAACCGCCGTAGGAGACGAACGGGAGCGTCACCCCGGTCAGCGGAATCACGCGGGTGACACCGCCGACGATCACGAACACCTGCAGCGCGACGATCGTGCTCAGCCCGGTCGCCATCAGCTTCGAGAACGAGTCCCGCGCGAGCACCGCCGTCTTGAAGCCGCGTGCGACGAGGATCAGGTAGGTGAACAGGAGCGCGGCGCCCCCGAACAGGCCGACGTCGCCGACGACGACCGCATAGATCATGTCGGTGTCCGGCGCCGGCAGCCAGTGATAGGTGCTGTTGGGGATGTAGACGACCGACTCGCCGAAGCCCTGCCCGAAGAGGCCGCCCGCCGCCTGCGTGAACTGCGCATTGGCGAGCTGGTAGCTGCTGGCGGTCTTGGAGTTGTAGAGGCTCGCGCGGAACGGGTGCAGCCACTCCTGAACGCGCGCATCGATGTGCGGGATGTGCGTCCCCAGGTACCACGCCCCGATCCCGAACGCGATCAGCCCGATGACCACGAACGAGAGCCGGTTGGTCGCGACGTAGAGGACCGCCAGCATCCCGCCGTAGAACATCAGCGAGGAGCCGATGTCGTGCAGCAGGATCAGGATCACCATCGCCACCCCCCATAGCAGCAGCAGTGGACCGAAGTGCTTGAGCGGGGGAAGCGTCACGCCGAGTATGCGCGGGCCTGCGACGAGCACCTGGCGCGTGTCGCGCAGGTAGCTGGCGAGGAACACGACCAGGCCGACCTTGGCGAACTCGGTCGGCTGGAAGGCGACCACGCCCGGGATGTTGACCGCGAGGTAGGCGCCGTGGACCTCGTAGCCGATGTGCGGGATCCGTGGCAGCACGAGCAGCGCAAGCGAAACGAGCACGATCAGGTAGCGGTAGCGCTCGAGCTTGCGGTAGTCGCGGAACACGATCACCGTGCCGCCGAACAGCACGAGGCCGAGTACGAACCACTGCGCCTGCTGGCGGGCGAGCGTCGAGCCGTCGATCGAGTAGACCATCACCAGACCGAAGCACGCGAGCACTGCGACCAGCGGGAAGATGTAGGGGTCGGCGTATGGGAGCGTGACCCGGATGAAGATGTGCGCGACGACGCACAGGCCGAGGAAGATCGCTCCGTAGGTGAGCGATACGCCTGCCAGCACATTGGAGCGCTGGATGAACACGGCCGCGAACCCGGCGGTGATCAGCAGCGACGCCGGAATCAGACCGAGCAGCTCGCGGTTACGGACCCTCATCCGCTGATCTTGCCGAGCTCCAGATCGTTGATCAGGTTCTCGGCCGCCGTTTGGGATCGCAGGTCGTGGTTGAGCAGCGTCGCCCGCCGGTCGGGCGGGATCGTGGCCGCCGGGATGCCGGAGACGTAGAACGTCTCGTACAACGGGATCCCGAACGGCAGCACGTACGGGAAGCCCCGGTAGACGACGACGGTCCCCTGTCCGTTGGTGCCGAGGAAGTACAGCTGGCGGCTCGCGAGGTAGCCGCCCGCGCCGAGGAAGAACACGACGATCGCTGTCGTGATCAAGCCGACGACGAGCTTGCCGAGCCGGCCGAAGTGCCGCTCGCGCTCGGCCGGGCGCGTCCAGCCCTGCGTGCGGGCGAGCCGTGCCCGCGGCACCGGTTTCGGTCGAGTGGCCGCACCCGCAGGTGCGGCCCGCCCGGCGCCGTCCGGACTCATGCCGTCCGGCGTCCATGCCGCCACGATCGTCGGCGCGTCGTCGGCACGTATGTCTGCCGGCCCGGCCAGTTCGTGCTCGCCGACCTCCTCGACCCTGAACAGGATGACCGTGATGTTGTCGCGCCCGCCGGCCTCGTTGGCGGCGGCTATCAGGCGGTCGGCCGTGACCGCCAGGTCCGTCGTTCCCGCGAGCGTCCGCGCGACGGCATCCTCGGGGATCATCGAGGTGAGCCCATCGCTGCACAGCAGCACGACGTCGCCGGACCGGACCCGGTAGCTGAGCGTGTCGACCTCGACGATCGGCTCGGGCCCGAGCGCGCGTGTGATGATCGACCGCTGCGGGTGCTCGAGCGCCTCCTCCTCGGTGAGCCGCCCCTTCTTGCGAAGCTCCTCGACCAGCGAGTGGTCCTCGGTCAGGCGCGTCAGCTCGCCGTCGCGCATCAGGTAGGCCCGGCTGTCGCCGACGTGGGCGATCACCACGTGGTCGCCGTCGAGATACGCGGCGGTCAGGGTCGTCCCCATTCCGGCTGCGGCGGCCTCGGTATGCGAGCGCTCGTAGATCTCGCGATTCGCCTGCTGCACGACGAGCGACAGTCGCTCCTCGGGCGTGCCGTCTTCGGGCAGGCCCTGCTCGAAGTGCTCGACCGCGATCCGCGAGGCCACCTCGCCGGCCTGCGCGCCGCCCATTCCATCGGCGACGACGAACAGCGGCGCCCGCGCGTACGAGGAGTCCTCGTTTCCGCGCCGCTGGCGTCCGGTGTCGGTCCGCTCGATCGTGTCAGCCGCTCTGAGGATTTCGGCCCCCTATTTTCCCTGGAGGTAGGTGAACTCGCTGTCGCCGATCCGGATCCGGTCGCCGTCGTGCAGCGGCTGCGGGCCGGTCAGCGGCTCGTCGTTCAGGTACGTGCCGTTGGTCGAGCCCAGATCTTCGATCACGAGCATCCGTCCCTGGCGGGTGATCCTGGCGTGCCGGGACGACGCGAACGGATCGTCGAGCCGGATCTCGACGTCGGCGCGCCCGAGGGTAGCGCCGTCGATCAGGTCGTATGCCAGCCCCGGCGTGTGGCCGGCCGCGCGATCGACGACCAGCCGCGGTTCGAACTCCTCGTCGTACTCGAGCAGCGGGTCGGCGGCGGCATAGACACCGGTCGCATCGCTCGGCTCGGCTCCGCGGCCGCCGCCGGATCCGCGGCGCAGGTCGAACAGCGAGGACGTCGCGACCCAGAAAAGGAACAGGTAGAGAACGACCAGGAAGCCGAACTTGAGTCCGACCGAGACGGGCTCGAGCATGGCCTTCGCCTACTCCAGATCGAAGGTGATCACGGAGGTCCCGATCTCGATCTCGTCGCCCGGATGGATCACCTCCGGCTGCTCGATCCGCTTGCCGTTGAGGATCGAGCCGTTGGTCGAGCCGTGATCGATCAGCACCCACGTCCCGCTTCGCGGTCGCACCTCCGCGTGATGGCGCGAGACGTTCGGATCGTCGATCACGACGTCGCACTGGCGGCTGCGGCCTAGGCTCGCTCCGGCCGGGCCGACGACCAAGCGCCGGCCGTCGACGAGCAGCAGCGCGCGCTGCGGCCGCGCGGCACGAGCGGCAGGCTCCTCGTGCACGTGGTCGAGCATTCCCGGTTCGGCTCCGTAGATGGCCGTATGCCCCGACTCCTCCTCGCGGCCCTGCTGTGGCTCTGGCCCCTGGGCGGGCGTCACGACCCGGGTCTCGATCCCGAACTGGCCGAGCCGCAGGCGCTGATCGGTCTCGAACTCGATCACCGGCGAGGACAGCAGCGCGAACCGCTCGCGGCGGGCGGTCTCGAGCAGGTAGGAGGCGAGCTCCTGCGCGAGCGCCTCTTCGTAGTCACGGAAGCGTTCTCGGTCGCGCGGCGAGAGGTAGACCCGGTACTCGTTCGGCACGTAGGTGCGCGAGAGCGAGGAGGACTGGTGCTGCTCCATCTCGCGCGCAAGCTTGCGCGCGAGCTCGACGGGGCGGACCTCAGAGCGAAAGACGCGGCTGAAGGTGCCCTCGACAAGGCCTGCGATCCTGCTCTCGAGGTTGGTGAGGACGCTCATCGGATTGCCCGCTGCACCGGCTCATGCTACGAAACCATCCGGCCCTCCCTCGACGGTGGAGCGAGCAGGGGCCGGGGAGCTGCGCATCGGATGCACGGACGCTTGCGGATTCGGTATACCGCCGGACGCCCGGTCATACTGGGCATTTCCAGATCCCCGCAAGGAGCGAGAAAACTTGTCGTTCTTCGACGAGGTCGACGAGCCCCCGCAGCGGCCACCCCGGACGGAGTCGCGAAGCCCGCGGCCGTCAGGGCGGGGGCGCCCACCAGGAGACCAGCAGGCGATCCAGACGCGGCGCGCCGTCGCGCTCGTCGGCATCGTGGTCGTGATCGTGCTCGCGGCGGTAGGGATCCACAGTTGCGACGACAGCGCGCATACCAGCGCGCTTCGGAACTACACGAGCTCGGTCTACACGATCGTCGAGAGCTCGAACGCGCTCGGTCCTGCGCAGCTGTTCGCCGACCTGTCGGGCGGGGACAGCAGCTGCTCCGGGGCCACGAACCTGTATCAGTGCATCGCCGCCCTCGCCGACAAGGCGAGCGCGCAGCTGCAGCAGTCCAAGGCCCTGAGCGTCCCCGGCGGTATGCAGTCGGCGCAGCGCGATCTGGTCGAGACAATGAGGTTGCGTCACGACGGCTTCGACCAGATCGCGGACAACGTGCAGTCCGCGTTCGTGTCGAGCAGCGCCGCCCAGGCCGTCTCGCAGATCGCTGTCGGAATCTCCCAGCTGTACGCCTCGGACGTGATCTACAAGACCTACGCGGCCCCGGAGATCGCGGCGGCACTGAACGCCGATGGGATCCGCGCGACCGCGGAGCCGTTCGCGAGCGGGCAACTCGTCAGCAACCTCGATTGGCTCGATCAGACCTTCATCGCGCAGACGATGGGCGCGAAGGTCCCGGGCGTCGCGCCGCTCGCCGCGCCGACGATCGGGCCCGGCCTGGTGGCCGTCGGCACCAACACGATGGTCACCGGCGCGACCAACCACGTCGTCGCGAAGCCGCCACCGACGTTCACGATCCCGGTGACCAACAGCGGGGCGTCAACCGACTACGGCATCACGTGCTCGATCACCGTCGCCACCGGGCAGAGCGGCTCGGCCACAATCCCCGAGCTGGCCGCCCATGGGCAGACGACCTGCTCGGTCACGCTGACGAGCTCGCCGCCGGTCGCCACCAACGGGACCCCGGTCGACGTCACCGCCCGCGTCACCGTCGGCACGAAATCCAACTCGACCGTCTTCCCCGTCGACTTCCTGGCATCCGGTTAGGGTCCGCGACGCTTGGCGCCCGCCCGATCGGTCCTATCCTGTCGGAGGTGGACAACGTCACGAGCACGGCCGGCATCATTGCGATCGCGGCCGGGGCGGTTGCAGTGGTCGCGCTCGGAACGTCGCTCGGCCTTGCGATCCAGCTGCGCCGGTTACGATCGGCGCAGAAGGCGGTGCTCGGCGATCGCCGCCTCGACCTCGTCGCCCACGCAGCCGGGCTGCGGTCAGCGTTCGAGTCGCTCACCGAGTACGTCCAGGACGCGGCGCGCCGGCTCGACGAGCGGATGGGCCACGCCGAACACCGCCTGGATGGGGCGGTCGCATACCGGTCGCTCGTTCGCTACGACGCCTACGGAGAGATGTCCGGCCGCCAGTCGACTTCGATCGCGCTGCTCGACGCCAACGGCTCCGGGATCGTCGTGTCGTCGATCCACCACCGCGACCAGGCGCGGCTGTACGCCAAGCAGCTGCACCGCGGGAAGCCGGAGCTCGAGCTCTCGCCCGAGGAGAACGAGGCCGTCCGGATAGCGCTCGAGGGGGAGCCCGGGCCACCGCCCGGGCGGTCGTAGTCGCATTAGTGGCCGTCCGGGTCGCGTACCTCGGGCCGGAGGGCACGTTCACGCACGAGGCGGTGCTGGCGGCGCCGGGCTCGGCCTCGCTTGAGCTGGTCCCGCTGGCGACGATCTTCGACACGGTCATGGCGGTCGCCGACGGCGCCGTCGAGCGGGCGCTGGTGCCGATCGAGAACTCGATCGAGGGCTCCGTCGGCGCGACGCTCGACGCGCTCGCGATCGACACCGACGCGGTCTCGATCGTCGCCGAGGCGGTGCATCCGATCCGCCAGTGCCTGATCGCCCGCGACGAGCTCGAGCTCGACGAGATCGAGGTGGTGGTCTCGCACCCGCAGGCCAACGGCCAGTGCACCCGCTTCATCCGCACCAGGCTGCGGGGGGCGCGCGTGATGAGCGCGAGCTCGACGGCGGACGCCGTCCGGCTTGTGGCCGAGCGTGGCGGGCGCTGGGCCGCCCTGGGCAACCGCCTAGCCGCCGAACTGTATGGCTGCCAGGTGCTCCGGGCCGGCGTCGAGGATCTCGCCGGGAACGAGACGCGATTCGTGTGGCTCGGGCCACGGGGGGCGGCGCCCGGCGTGCCCGGCTCGGACCGTGCTCGCGGGCCATGGAAGACAGCCGTCGTGTTCTGGGGGGTCGGTGCCTCGGAGCCCGGGTGGCTGGTCGACTGCCTGGCCGAGTTCGCCTCGCGGGGTGTGAACCTGACCCGGATCGAATCGCGACCGCGCAAGCTGGGGCTCGGCCGCTACATGTTCTTCGTCGACCTCGAGGGGCGCGACAGCGAGGTGCACGTGGCCGGGGCGCTAGAGGGCTTGCGCGGGCACGCCGAGTCTCTGCGGGTACTCGGCTCGTTCCCGATGGCAACAACCTGACCCGAGCGCACGGTGACCGCCGTCGCCCGCCACCGAGGAAATCCGCTTGGACGCCCGGTACAATCCCGCCACCGATGGGCACCGTCGAGATACCTGCGCCGTCGTGGTCTGCGCCGCCTCCAGAGCACCAGCGGCGCGGGCCTGAGAGTGGTCGGGTGCTCGTCCTCAATGCGACCTACGAGCCGGTCAACGTCTGCACCGTCCGGCGCGCGGTGGTGCTTCTGCTCAAGGAGAAGGCGGAGCTGATCGAGCGCGCCGAGCGCGAGTTGCACTCGACGACCACGACGATGGCGCGCCCGGTCGTGATCCGGCTGATCAGCTACGTGCGGATCCCGCGGCACACGCACCGGCGCAAGATCACCCGCCGGGCCGTGTTCGCGCGCGACGACTGGACCTGCCAGTACTGCGGTTCACGGTCGCAGCTGACCGTCGATCACGTCGTGCCCCGGTCGAAGGGCGGCGGGTCGACGTGGGACAACATTGTGGCGTCGTGCGCACCTTGCAATCGAAGAAAGGGCGACGCGCTGCCGCGCCAGGCCGGGATGCATCTGACCCGGCCGCCGCGCACGCCAAGCCCGCACGTGTTCATCCAGGTCGCGAGCCCGACGATCCCGCCCGCCTGGCGCCAGTACCTCGCCGTCGCGGCCTAAGCGCCCAACCGTCGCCGCGGTTCGATAAGCTGCGTGGACCAGAGAAAGGAGGTGGTCCACCTGTCTGACAGTACTTGCGGGACCCTGGAGGTGTCCGGCCGTTAGGTCGGATGGCTGACCCCGCCTGGCGGAGTCCACCCGTGACACCGCCGTGCTTGGTGCCGGGCCTAGTCCCTCCGGCGTCGTGATCAACCAGCACGGCCTTGCCAGCCAGAGTAGTGAGCGCGAGGGGCGCCGGCGTCGACGGCGCCCCTCGTCGCGCCCGGAGCAAGCCAGTGGGAGGCCCGCCACTGGGTCGTCAGCAGAACCACTCGGTACGCTGGGCGCATGTGCCGCAACATCAGGACTCTCCACAACTTCGAGCCGCCGGCGAGCTCCGCCGAGATCGAGGCGGCCGCGCTTCAGTACGTCCGCAAGATCAGCGGCTTCACGAAGCCCTCACGCGCCAACGAGGACGCGTTCGCGCGGGCCGTTGCGCAGGTCGCCGCCGTCTCCGCCCAGCTGCTCGCCGAGCTGCAGACGAACGCTCCCGCGAAGGACCGCGAGACCGAGGCGGCCAAGGCGCGGGCCGCAGCCGCGAAGCGCTACGCCGCCTGATATTGCTCCGGCCGGTCGTCGGCAACGTGCAGGATGCCGGAGACGACCCAAACTGCCCGGACGGAGCCCTGCGACAGCGAGGTGTGCCGACGGGGCGGTTATATCGCCCCAACTGCACACCGCGGGGCTTGGGACAGGGAAAGCGGGCAGTTTTGGTCGTAGGACGCGGGCAGTTCTAGCGTGTGACGCCGGGCCGGTCGTGCCACAAGCCGACCGGCCCGCAGACAGCCCGCCTCGGTGAGACGGCCCTACTCGTCGGCCTCCGCGGAGTCCGTCTCGTCGCTCTCGTCGGCCAGGTCGCTCTCGTCGGCCAGGTCGCTCTCGTCGGCCAGGTCGCTCTCGTCGGCCAGGTCGCTCTCGTCCGCGTCGATCGTGGGCGGCTCGACCCCCGCAGCCTCCTCCTCGCCGGCGACCGTCGCGGCTGTCGGCGCCTCGGACTCGACCACGAGCGCGACTGCGCTGACCTGGTCGTCATCGCGGATGTTCATCACCTTGACGCCCTGTGAGGCGCGGCCGTAGCGGTTGATCCCGCGGACCGAGGTGCGCTGCACCATCCCGTTCTGCGAGATGAACACGAGCTCCTGATGCTCGCGGACGACGAGGGCGCCGGCGAGGGCGCCCTTGTTCTCTGTCAGCGTGATCGTCTTGACGCCCATGGTCGCGCGACCCTTGACCGGGTACTCGGAGATCGGTGTGCGCTTGCCGTAGCCGTTCTCGGTCACGACCAGCAGCTCCTGGTCGTCTCGCGCGACGTCCATCGCGAGCAGCGCGTTGCCCGGCTGGGAGACGTTCATGCCCTGCACGCCGCTCGTGTCGCGTCCCATCGGCCGGACCTTGCTCTCGCTGAACCGCGCCGCCTGGCCCGAGCGCGACACCATGATGATGTCGTCCTCGCCGCTCGTCCGGCGGACGGCGATCAGCTCGTCGTCGTCGCGGATGTTGATGGCAATGATGCCGTCTGCCTTGATCGGTGTGTTGTACGCCGCGAACTCGGTCTTCTTCACCATCCCGTCGCGGGTGGCGAACACCAGGTACCGGCCCTCGCTGAAGTCCCGGGTGGATAGCACTGACTGCACGCGCTCGCCCTCGCGCAGTGGCAGGAGGTTGACGAGCGCCCGGCCCTTGGCGGTGCGCGCCTGCTCGGGAAGATCGTACACCTTCAACCTGTACACCTTGCCGCGGTTGGTGAAGAACAGCAGGTAGTCATGCGTCGAAGAGACGAACAGATGCTCGATGTAGTCATCGTCCTTCATGTCCATCCCTGTGACGCCGACGCCACCACGCCGCTGCTGGCGGTAAGTTGCCAGCGGGAGTGACTTGACATAGCCGGAGTGCGTGATCGAGATCACCATCTGTTGATCGGCGATCAGGTCCTCGATGTCGAGCTCACCCTCGGCGTGGGCGAGCTCGGTGCGGCGGTCGTCGCCGTAGGCCTCGGCGATCTCGCGTAGCTCCTCCTTGATCAGCCCGGACACCCTCGCCTCGTCACCGAGGATTTCCCGGAGCTCCTTGATCCGCTCGACGAGGTTGGCGTGCTCCTGCTTGATCTTGTCGGCCTCGAGCGCGGTCAGACGCCTGAGTGTCAACTGGAGGATCGCCTCGGCCTGGATCACGGACAGCGCGAAGCGCTCGACCAGGCCTGTCCTCGCCTCTTCAGGAGTACGCGAGGCCCTGATCAGCGCGATCACCTCGTCGAGGTTGGCGAGCGCGATCAGCTGGCCCTCGAGCACGTGCGCCCGTTCCTCGGAGCGGCGCAGCTCGAACTTCGTCCGGCGGACGACAACCTCGCGCTGGTGGTCGACGTAGTGGCCGATCACCTCTCGCAGTGACAGGGTGCGCGGCACGTTGTCGACGAGTGCGACCATGTTCACCCCGAAGGTGGACTGCATCGGGGTGTGCTTGTAGAGCTTGTTGAGCACGACCTTCGGGATCACGCCGCGCTTGAGCTCGATCACGAGCCGCATTCCGCGCCGGTCCGACTCGTCGCGCAGGTCGGCGATCTCGGGGATCTTCTTGTCGTGGACGAGGTCGCTGATCTTCAGGATCAGCCCGCCGTCGCCACCCTTGCGCACCATGTAGGGGAGCTCGGTGACGATGATCGCCTCCTTGCCCTGACCGATCGGCTCGATGTGCGCCTTCGCCTGGACTCGCACGCGCCCGCGGCCGGTCGCGTACGCGTCGCGGATTCCGTCGCGGCCCAGGATCGTGCCCGCCGTCGGGAAGTCGGGACCCTTGATGTGCTTCATCAGGCCGTCGACGTCGATCTGCGGGTCGTCGATGTAGGCGATCGTCGCACTGACCACCTCGCGGAGGTTGTGCGGCGGGATGTTCGTCGCCATCCCGACCGCGATCCCGGAGCTGCCGTTCACGAGTAGGTTCGGGAAGCGCGATGGGAGCACCAGCGGCTCCTGCTGGCGACCGTCGTAGGTCGGGACGAAATCGACGGTGTCCTGGTCGATGTCGCGCAGCATCTCGGTCGCGAGCCGCGACAGGCGAGCTTCGGTGTACCGCATGGCGGCCGCGGGCCAGCCGTCGATGTTGCCGAAGTTGCCGTGGCCGTCGACGAGCGGGAGACGCATCGAGAACGGCTGCGCGAGGCGAACGAGCGCGTCGTAGATCGCCGAGTCGCCGTGCGGGTGGTACTTGCCCATCACCTCGCCGACGATCTGCGCGCACTTGATGTGCTGCCGCCCCGGCTGCAGCCCCATCTCGTTCATCACGTGCAGGACGCGGCGGTGAACCGGCTTGAGCCCGTCGCGGGCGTCAGGGAGCGCGCGCCCGACGATCACCGACATGGCGTAGTCGAGATACGCGGAGCGCATCTCCTCCTCGAGGCCGCGCGGCTCGATGTTGCCGCCGCCGATGGTGTCGATCGCCGCCATCGCTGGTTAGATGTCGAGGTTGGTGACGAGGCGGGCGTTGTCCTCGATGAACGCGCGCCGTGGCTCCACTTGGTCGCCCATCAGCATCGAGAACACGAGGTCGGCGGAGGCGGCATCCTCCATCGTCACGCGCACCAACGTTCGCGACGCCGGATCCATCGTCGTCTCGCGCAGCTCATCGGGATCCATTTCGCCGAGACCCTTGAAGCGGTAGTAGTGCACGCCCTTCTGGGCGACGTCGAGGACCGCCTCGCGCAGCTCGCTGAACGACCGTGCCTCGCTCGAGCTCTCACCCAGTCGAACCTGAAACGGTGGCACACCGGTGAGCTCCGCAAGCTCGCGGTGCACGCTCGCCAGGCGCTGGTACTCATTTGCCTCGAGCGCCGAGCGACGCACGTGGTGAGTGGTCGCCAGCCCCGTCTTCGTCTCGATCGTCTTGACGACGATCTCGGTGTCGGTCTCACGCACGAGCTCACACGCAAACGGGTCGGACTCGTTGACCGGGCGCGAGAGCAGCTCGACCAGTCCCGCCACATCGGTCACGCCCTCATCGAGCAGGCGCGTCTGCTCGAGGAACGTGACGACACCCTGTCCGTAGGCGGTCCGCAGCGCCGACCCCCACCCCTCATATTGCTTGAGGATCCTCGAGAACCGCTTCCATCGTGCCTCGGTCAACTTGAGTTGGCTTCCAGCCCGGTCGAGCACCTCGATCTTCTCGAACTTGTCGCTGAGGAGGATCTCCTCGAGGTCGGACTCGCGCTCGAGGTAACGGTGCTGCTTGCCGCGGGTGACGCGGTACAGCGGCGGCTTTGCGATGTACACGTAGCCGGCCTCGATCAACGGCTGCATCTCCCTGAAGAGGAGGGTCAGCGCCAGCGTCCGGATGTGAGCGCCGTCGACATCGGCGTCGGTCAGCAGCACGACCTTGTGGTACCTGGCTCTGGCGATGTCGAACTCGTCGCGGACGCCGGTGCCGATCGCGGTGATCAGCGCCTGGATCTCGGTGTTGCCGAGCACCTTGTCGATCCGGCTCTTCTCGACATTGAGGATCTTGCCGCGCAATGGCAGGATCGCCTGCGTGTTGCGGTCGCGGGCGTCCACCGCCGAGCCGCCCGCCGAATCGCCCTCGACCACGAACAGCTCGGCGAGCGACGGGTCCTTGACAGAACAGTCGGCGAGCTTGCCAGGGAGAGTCGAGTTCTCGAGCGCGGACTTGCGACGCGTCAGGTCACGCGCCTTCCGCGCCGCGGCGCGTGCCTGCGCCGCCTGGATCGCCTTGCGGAGCACGGCGCGTGCGTCCTGCGGGTTCTCCTCGAGGAACTCGACCAGGCGTGCGTTGACGACGGACTGGACGAAGCCCGCCATACCGGGGTTGCCGAGCTTGGTCTTGGTCTGCCCCTCGAACTGAGGATCGGCCAGCTTCACCGAGATGACCGCGGTGAGGCCCTCGCGGACGTCCTCGCCGGTGAGGTTCTCGTCCTTGTCCTTGAGTTCATTGTGATCTCGCGCGTACTTGTTGAGCACGACGGTGAGCGCCGTCCGGAAGCCCGTCATGTGCGAGCCCCCCTCGCGCGTGTTGATGTTGTTGGCGAACGAGTGGACGGACTCCTGGTAGGAGGCGTTCCACTGCATCGCGACCTCGAGGGCGCCCTCGTCGCCCTCCCCCGAGAAGAAGATCACCTTCTTGTGGATCGGTTCCCTGTTCGCGTTCAGGTGCGACACGAAGTCGACGATTCCGCCCTCGTAGTGAAACTCGGCCCTGTGTCCGGGGGACCGCTCGTCGACGATCGAGAGCTTGAGCCCGGCGGTCAGGAACGCGGTCTCGCGCAGGCGCTCTCTGAGGATGTCGAAGTCGAAGTTGAGCGTCTCGAAGATGTCGGCGTCGGGCAGGAAGTGGACGGTCGTGCAGGTATCCGACGCCGGGCCGCCCTTGGTAAGGGGTCCGAGCGGCTTGCCGCGCTCGTAGGACTGCGTCCACTCGTAGCCGTCGCGACGCACCTCGACATCGAGTCGCTCCGAGAGAGCGTTGACAACCGAGGCGCCGACGCCGTGGAGCCCACCGGACACCTTGTAGCCGCCCCCGGTGCCGAACTTCCCGCCCGCATGCAGCACGGTCATGATCACCTCGACCGCCGGTCGCTGCTCCTTCTCCATGATCCCGACCGGGATGCCGCGACCGTTGTCGGTGACCGTCACCGAATTGTCAGGGTGGATGACCACCGAGATCGCGTCGCAGTACCCCGCAAGGGCCTCGTCGACGGAGTTATCGACAATCTCGTAGACAAGGTGGTGCAGGCCGGTCTCGCCGGTCGACCCGATGTACATGCCGGGTCGCTTGCGAACGGCCTCGAGGCCCTCGAGGACGGTGATGTCCTGGGCGTCGTAGCTCGCCTGTGGCTGTGGGCGCCCGGCGGCGCCGTCGTCGTTCGTCAACGATCCTCCGATTGACGTTGAGACGCCCCGGTACCGCGCATCCTGCCGCGCGCCGGGGCGTCGAAAGCTGGTGTACAGAAGAATAGCACAGCCGACCCCCGGAAGGCCCTCCGCCGGACAGCTATTTTACCTGCAAAACGCCAGGAATCACAGGCGATCGGTCAGCCGCCCACCAGGCACCGCATGCGGGTCAGCGGCCCGCTGCGCATGAACCGGTTGAGACGCTCGAGCAGCGCCGGCGCCAGCAGGTCCAATTCGTGGGCCCAGGCCGCGCTCGAGCAGCTCACTGTCAGCACTCCGCCGCGCTCGGAGACCGGTCTTGCCTCGGCCGCGATCAACTCGCCGACGGCGTCTCGCCACGCCCGCTGTGCCTCTGCCAGCGGCGTCTGGGGCGCCCACGAGTCGCGCAACGAGCCGAGCGCGCCGGCGATCGGGCGGGGCGATGAGCGGTGCAGCGTCATCGTGCCCGTTTCGGCGGCCCGCTCATGCGGCCGCTGCTTCCTGGAGAAGGCTGCCGCCGGCGACCGCGATCCGCGTGACGCCCGCGTCAGTGGCGCCCGGCACGTGGTCGACCTCGGTCGTGCTGATCAGCGTCTGGCCGCCCCCGGTCCGGATCAGCTCGACCAGGCGCCCGCGGCGCGACGCGTCGAGCTCGCTCATCACGTCGTCCAGCAGCGCGAGCGGACGCACGCCGCGCCGTTCTCCGATCGCCTCGCGCTCGGCGAGCAGCAGGGCGAGGAGCGCGACGCGCTGCTGACCCTGCGATCCGAATGTCCGCAGCTCGCGTCCGTTCAGCGTGATGGACAGCTCGTCACGGTGCGGCCCATGGCCGGTGAATCCGCGGTCGAGATCGGACTCCAGGCGGGCTTCGAGCTCGGCGACCAGCGCCGCCGGATCGTCCGCGCGCGAGCGAGGCTGGTAGGAGAACGCGATCTCCCCCTCGAGCCCGAGGTGCGCCGACATCTCCGCACAGCGCGGCGCGAGCATGGCGATCGCGTCGCGGCGAGTGGCGATCAGGGCGATCGCGAGCCGAGCCAGCTGTGCGTCCCACGCCGGCAGCGCCGCGTCCGAGCGCCGGCCGCGTGCTCGCATCCGGCCGATCAGCGCGTTGCGCTGGGCGAGGACATGAGCGTAGTCGCGCCTGATGGCCGCGCGCGCAGGCCACAACGCGGCGACGACTTGATCGACGTGGGCGCGGCGGCCGGCGGGTGGCCCCTTCACGAGGTCGAGCCGGTCGGGCAGGAAGACGCTGACGAGCGGTCTGAATGGGGCATCGAGCAGGCGCTCCACCGGGGCGCCGTCCGCCGTCATCCGCTTCGGCTCGCCGGGCGCCAGCCCGACGGCGAACTCGTGGGCGCCGGCAGGGCTGTCGCAGGTGACGACGACGCGCGCCGCGGCCGCGCCGAAGCGCACCAGCTCACGATCATTGGCCGTGCGGCAGGACCGGCCTGTGCAGCCGACGTACAACGCCTCCAGCAGGTTCGTCTTGCCGGCGCCGTTGGCGCCGTGGACGACCGTGAGTCCGGCGCCGAGCCGCACGGTCGCGCGTTCGTAGCTGCGAAAGTCGCGCACGGTCAAGGAGACGACCGCCATCGGGCATCCCGCCGTCAGACGTTGAGCCTGATCGGCATGATCAGGTACAGGAAGCCGCTGCCGTCGCCCGACTCGAGCAACCCAGGACGCAGCGGGCTGATCAACTTGATCAACACGTCTGCGTTCTCGATCGCATCGAGCCCGTCGCGTAGGAACTCGGGGTTGAAGCCGATCTCGAGCGGCTCGCCCTGGAAGGCGATCGGCATCGCCTCGCGCGCCTCGCCGATATCGGGCGTCTGTGCCGAGACGGTCAGCTCGCCGGGGGCAAAGGACAGGCGCAGGGGGGCGTTCTTCTGTGCGAGCAGGCTGATTCGCCGCACGACGTCGCCGAGCTCGGCGCCGGGGAGGCGCAGCTCGTGCTCGAACGTATCCGGCAGCAACTGTCGGTAGTTGGGGAACTGCCCGTCGATTAGGCGCGAGGACAGGACGACCTGCCCGACGACGAACACCACCTGGTTCTGGCGGACGCTGACGGTCAGGAGATCGTCGTCGGCGTGGGCCGCGACCCTCGTCAGCTCCTGCAGCGCGCGGCTCGGGACGTTGACCTCGAAGCTGCCGGTCATCGGTTGCTCGAGGACGGTCTCCTTGACGCTCAGCCGGTAGGAGTCGGTGGCCACCATCCGCACCTCCGATCCCGAGGCGGACACGAGGATGCCCGTCAACACCGGCCGAGTCTCGTCTCGCGAGGCGGAGCCCGCAACCTTCTGCGCGGTTGCAACGAAGGCGCCCAGCGGCAATGACACCGCCGAGCCCGCGTCGGGCTCGGGGAATGGAGGGAAGTCCTCGGCGTGGAGCGTGCGAATGTGAAAAGTGGCGTTGCCCGATGTGAGCTCGACATCGTGCTCGACCGCTCGCTGCTCGATCGAGACCTCGGGCGACGGGAGCGAGCGGACCACGTCGAGGATCAGCCGGCCAGGCAGCACGACGGTGCCAGGGCGGGCGATCTCGGCCGCGAGAGGGACGCGGAGGCTGACGTCGGTGTCGGTCGCTCGGAGCTCACAGACCGCGCCCGAGGCGTCGAGTTGGACGCCGGAGAGGGCCTGGATCGCGCTCCTGGTGGAGGCGACGCGCGTGACCATCTGCAGCTGAGCAAGGAGCGCGTCTCGCTGGATCGAGATCTTCACGATGGATACCTCATCAGGAAGGTAGAAGTCATAGGGGAATCTGAGGTGTTGGGAAGTGCGGGAATTCCCGCAGCGAGCGTGGAAGGCGTCGACGGCAGATAGACGCTGAGTCTGAGTCTGTCAACAGACGCGGTCGTCTGTCACAGCCGTGAGGCGAGCGAAGATGGATGCGATGTCAGCGGCGTCGTCTGGAGAGACTCCGGCGCGCTCCGCGACGCGCCGGCAGGCATGGACGACGGTGGCATGGTTGCGGCCACCGAAGGCCGCCCCGATCGTCTGAAGGCTGGCGGGCGTGAGCTCGCGCGTGAGATGGACCGCGATCTGCCGTGGCCAGGCGACGCGTGCGGCCCGGGTCGGGGAGACCAACTCCTCGACGGTGATGCCGAAGTGTGCCGCGACTTCGGCCTGAATGCGCGCGGTCGTCATGGGCGACGGGGTGGTTCCAGGGGCGGCGGACACCGGTTGGGAGACGGGACGGATCTGATCG
>Ga0302184_10000774_pt1 | contig 20974 bp, 15 predicted proteins | sample I_Palsa_N3_3_FD_200233 | JGI IMG/M metagenome (GOLD analysis project Ga0302184, IMG submission 200233) | Peat permafrost microbial communities from Stordalen Mire near Abisko, Sweden - I_Palsa_N3_3 | ecosystem: Environmental > Terrestrial > Soil > Palsa > Peat permafrost | place: Sweden...
GAACCACTACACCTCGCGGCAGGACCTCGATCCTGGATTCGGTGTCATCGACAATTCATCGAATGAACGCCCGGACTGGTTCGAATATTGGCCGATCCGCAAATTCCTGCTCAACGAGCCCCTCGACGAAGAGGCGTTCTACGGATTCTTGTCGCCGAAGTTCAAGACCAAGACAAATCTGACGGCTGCACAGGTGGCCGAATTTGTCCGCCGTGCTGGCAGTGCGACCGACGTCATACTGTTTTCGCCGAGTATCCATACGGGGGCCCAATACCTCAACGTTTTCGAGCATGGTGATGCTGAGCACCCGGGGCTTTTGGCGACATCCAAAGAGCTCCTCAAAAGAATCAACCGGCGTACGGATCTGGATGAGCTCGTGACCGATTCGAGAAATACGGTGCACTCGAATTATTTTGTTGCCAAACCGCGATTCTGGCGAGAATGGCTGGCGATCAACGAACAGATGTTTGCCATCGCGGAAGCCGGTGCAGACGACCTCGGCAAAGCATTGACGGCCTGTACTTCCTACCGCGGCCGCGCGGACGTACAAATGAAAATATTCGTCATGGAGCGCGTCGCGACTTTGATTCTTACCTCCGACCCAAGCTTCGCGACCGCAGTGCGCGATCCGTTCGTCGCCCATAAGAGAATTTACAAACTGCCGCTGGCGATCGTTTGTGACGCGTTGAAAATTGCTTACAGAACCCAGGGTTTGAGCCAGTATAGGGACGTATTCCTGTTTATCCGCGGGATGCGAAAATTCTGGAATTTTCAGATCAGATTCGGCGCATGGCTCGGCCTTGCGGGCGTGCGCGTGCATACCCGCAAGCTCGCATCCTATTGGGATAAGACGGAACTCCAGTGAGCCATGCGCAGATGAGCGCGTTCTGGCAGGGGCGCAGGGTTTTACTGACCGGACATACCGGATTCAAGGGCGCCTGGATGAGCGTGTGGCTGCGCGCACTCGGCGCGCACACGACCGGACTTGCGCTCGCACCTGCGACCACACCGAATCTGTGGTCGCTCGTCTGCGGCCGCGCTCACTCGGTGATTGGGGACATTACCGATGCTGCGCTGGTGCGCAATGTGGTCGAGGAGGTCAAGCCGCAGGTCGTTATTCACATGGCGGCCCAGGCTCTGGTGCGCGACTCGTATCGCGATCCGCTACGAACCTATGCGACGAACGTCCTCGGCACCGCCAATCTGCTGCAGGCCTGCCGCAGTGTTCGGGACCTGCAATGTGTGCTCGTGGTCACGAGCGACAAGGTCTACGAATCCGCCGGCAGCGGCCGCGCCTTTGCAGAAGGCGACCGCCTCGGCGGATCCGACCCCTACAGTGGCAGCAAGGCCTGCGCGGAACTCGTGACGGTGAGCTTTCGCAACAGCTTCTATGGCGCAGATGCGCCGCTAGCGACGGCTCGCGCGGGCAATGTCATCGGCGGCGGGGACTGGTCGGCGGAGCGGCTCATACCCGACTGCGTACGGGCGCTCGCCGCTGGAACCGCCGTGAGTTTGCGATATCCGGACGCGGTACGGCCGTGGCAGCATGTGCTCGAGCCCTTGTCGGGGTACCTCGCGCTGGTGCAAGCGCTCGTGGAAACCCCGCAGAGCGCTCCGCGCGCCATCAATTTCGGGCCTGCCGCTGCGGAGTCTTGCACGGTTCGCGAAGTTGTCGAAGTATTCAGCACGCGATTCGGCGGCAAACCCGGCTGGGTGCGCGACAAGCAGGATCATCCGCCGGAGACGCAGGCGCTCATGCTCTCCTCGGTGCTCGCGCAGCGCACCCTCGGGTGGCGGCCGCAACTGAGCCTGGAGGCGTGTTTGTCCTGGTCGGCCGACTGGTATCGCGCGCATCTTGACGGTGAGGACATGTTGGCGCTGTGCCAAGAGCAAATCGCCCAGTACCAGAGCCTGGTGCTGGCCAACCGGAATCGACCTACATGAAATGCGTCATTCTTGCGGGGGGCAAAGGCACTCGGATTGCCGAGGAGTCCAACGTTCGGCCCAAGCCGATGGTCGAGATCGGAGGCCGGCCGTTGCTGTGGCACATCATGAAGCTCTACTCGTCGTTCGCAGTGAATGAGTTCATCGTCTGCCTTGGCTATAAGGGCTACATCGTCAAGGAATACTTCGCGAATTATTTTCTGCACCAGGCCGATGTCACTTTCGACATGGCCAAGAATCGCATCGACTACCACGATTCGCGCAGCGAGCCGTGGAAAGTGACCCTGGTCGATACCGGCGAAGAGACCATGACCGGCGGCCGTCTGCTGCGCGTGCGCGACTACCTCGATCCGAGCGCGCCGTTCTGTATGACCTACGGCGATGGGCTGTCAAACATAGATGTGCGCGCCGAAATCGCCTTTCACTCCGAACACGGCTGCAAGGCAACCGTGGCATGCGTGCGCCCGCCGGCGCGCTTCGGAAGGATTGTCATGGAGGGCAGCAAGGTCGTCTCTTTCGAGGAGAAGCCGCGCGTCGAAGGCGGCCTTATCAATGGCGGCTTCTTCGTGTTGAACCCGGCCGTTCTCGATCTCGTGTCCGGCGATCACACCGTGTGGGAGAAAGAGCCGATGGAGCAACTGGCCGCGAGCGGAGAGCTTGCGGCCTGGGTGCACCACGGGTTCTGGCAGCCCATGGATACGCTGCGCGACATGATGAGCCTGAATGCGTTATGGGACGGCAATAAGGCTCCCTGGAAATTATGGGCCTGACAGCCGGTGCGCGCACTCAGTGCCGCGCCTGCGACGGCGAGCTCGCAGTGACATTCGCCGATCTTGGGATACAGCCACCGGCAAACGGCTTTCTGTCCCCGTCAGCTGATCTTGCGCAGGAGAAGCGCTATCCGTTGCGCGCCAAGGTGTGCGGGTCGTGCAAGCTCGTGCAGGTCGATTTTGACGTCCCGCCACGAGAGCTCTTCGACAACTATGCCTATTTTTCGTCCTATTCGGATGATTGGCTGGCGCACGCGCAGCACTTCGGCGCCATGGCGAAGAAGCGCTTCAGCCTCAACGCCGCGAGCCTCGTGGTTGAGCTCGGCAGCAACGACGGCTATCTGCTCAAGGAATTCGTCGCCGCCGGCATTCCGGTGCTCGGCATTGATCCTTCGGATACCGTCGCCGCCGCTGCCGAGCGAGTTGGAGTCGCGACTCTCGTCGAGTTCTTCAGCGCGGAATTGGCCCAGCGCCTTGCGGCGCAGGGACGCAAGGCTGATTTGATCGTCGGCAACAACGTGCTCGCGCATGTCCCGGCTCTCAATGACTTTGTTGCAGGAATTGCGCGCCTTCTGAAAGCAGATGGCTCTGTGAGCATCGAGTTTCCGCACTTGCTGAAGTTGATTGAGCACGCCGCCTTCGACACGATTTACCACGAGCATTTTTCCTACATCTCTTTGTACGCGATCGAGCGAGTGTTCCGGCTGCAGGGATTGCAGATCTACGATGTAGAGGAGTTGCCGACGCATGGCGGGTCGCTGCGTATCTATGCCACCCATGCCGCGCGAGCGTTGCCGGACAGTGATTCCTTGCGCGCCGTCCGCGCCACCGAGATGCGTGCCGGGATCGCCGATCTTGACACCTACCGGCGCTTTTCCGAACGCGTGGCGCACTGCCGCAGCTCGCTTTTGGAGTTTTTGGCGGACGCCAAGGCTGACGGCAAGATAGTGGCCGCCTACGGGGCAGCCGCCAAAGGCAATACACTCCTCAACTTCTGCGGTATCACCGCACGCGATATTCCGATGGTCGCGGATCGCAATCCGCACAAGCAGGCAAAGTTGCTGCCGGGCAGCCACATTCCCGTCGTGTCGCCGGAGGAACTTACGCGGACCAAGCCCGACTATGTGCTGATATTGCCGTGGAACCTGCAGGCGGAAATCAGGCGACAGCTGGCCGGCATCAAGGCATGGGGCGGTCGCTTCGTGACGCCTGTTCCCACGGTCCACTGCTTCGAATGATATTCACGGAAACTGCACTCAAAGGTGTCTACGTCGTGGACATCGAGCCGACGCGCGACGAGCGCGGGCTTTTTGCGCGCACGTTCTGCGCCGAGGAATTCGCAGAATATGGATTAAGCGCGGCAACCCTGCAGTGTAGCGTGTCATACAACCTTAGTAAGGGCACGCTGCGCGGCATGCACTATCAGGCGGCACCCCATGAAGAGGACAAGCTCATTCGTTGCACCGCTGGTGCGATATTTGATGTCATCGTGGACATCCGCAAGGGTTCGCCTTCCTACGGAGGTTGGTTCGGCACGGAACTCACGGCCGCTAATCGGCGCGGACTCCTCGCTCCCAAGGGCTTCGCCCACGGCTTTTTAAGCCTCGCCGACGCAAGCGAGGTTCTCTACATGATTTCCACCCGTTACGCGCCGGACTTTGCCCGCGGTTTTCGCTGGGATGATCCGCACGTCGCAATTGCCTGGCCGATGAAGCCCCTCGTGATCAGCTCGCGTGACGCGGCCTATGAGATGCTCTCTCATGGCCCCCCTTAAGCGGGTTCTCGTCACCGGGGCGAGCGGGTTCATAGGACGCTGGAGCGTGCCAGCCCTGCTCAAGCGCGGCTATGAAGTTCATGCGGTGCTGTCGGAGGATTCGCGCAAGGGCAGTGTCTATGCGCAATTGGCAGGCGCCGAGCTGCATCACGGCAATCTGCTTGATCCCGGCGCCGTCGAACGATTACTCACGGCCGTACGGCCCACGCACCTTTTGCATTTCGCCTGGATCGCGACCCCGGCTCGGTACTGGACGAGCGCCGAGAATTTTTCATGGGTCGCCGCGAGCTTGTTTCTCGTACGGGCGTTTCACAAGAACAAGGGGAGCCGTGCAGTAGTGGCCGGCAGCTGCGCCGAATACGACTGGTCAAACGCGGATGTCTGCCGCGAAGGCGCAAGTCCACTGGCAGGCAGTGCAGGCGGTGCCATTGCACCCTATGCAGCCTGCAAGCTCGCGTTACAAAATCTCTTGGCGAGCTACGGCGCTCAGGAGAAATTGTCCATCGCATGGGGACGGATATTTTCACTGTTCGGCCCGGGCGAACACCCGCAGCGGCTCGTGGCGTCGGTCGTGCGCAGTCTGCTTTTGAACGAGGAGGCGCGTTGCTCGCACGGACGCCAGGTGCGAAATTTTCTGCACGTCGCCGACGTCGGCGCGGCGTTTGCCGCGCTCCTCGACAGCCCGTTGCAGGGGCCGGTCAACATCGGATCGCCCGAACGAGTTTCAATCGCCGCGCTCGTCGAGCGGATTGCACAACGGCTCGGCCGTACTGAGCTGATCCGGCTTGGTGCGCGTGCGAGCTCTGAGAACGAGCCGGCCATTCTCGTGCCGGACGTGCGCCTGCTCTACGATGACGTCGGCTGGCGGCCCCGATTCACGCTCGATGAGGGTTTGGCCGACACGATTCTGTGGTGGCAAGAGGAGCTCGCGCGCGGCTCGCTTTCACAGTTGCCAGCGTGACGTTATTTGTGGCATCGCTCTGATCAGCGCCGCTCGCCGAGCAGACTCTCGAAGAGCGCGGCGTATCGTGCCTGGTAGTTTTGCAGGCCATAGCGGCTTTCAACATGCGACCGACCGGCGGCACCCAGGCGCGCACGCAATTCGGCAGAGCCGATCAGCCACTCCAGAGCCTGCTCCCACTCTGACGCGTCACGAGCGTGAAACCCCGTACGGCCTTCGATGACGGCTTCGGAATTCGCACCGACGGGCGAGGCGACGCAGGGCAGCGACGCGGCCATGTATTGCAGCAACTTGAATGCGCATTTGCCGCGCGCCCACTCATCGTCGCTCAATGGCATGACACCGATGTGCGATCCGGCGAGAGCCGTGATCTCCGTGGCCGGGCTCCAGCGGACCTCCTCGATGCGCGCTTCCGGCCAGTCGGGAAACGCAGATGAGATCACGCGCAGCCGCAACGCCGGATGGCGCGCGCTCAGGCGCGCAAGCGCGGGGCGTAGGATCTCAAGATAGCTGAGATTCTCGGGGTTACCGACCCACGCAATCGTCGGCGGGTCGTCCTGGGTCGCCGTCGTCGCCCGATAGACGCTGGCATCGAGCGCGGTGGGGAGTATGACGACGCGCCGCGCGTGCGCAGCCGCTGCAGCGGCCAGTACCTCGTTGCCGGCGGCCACCACGTCGACGCGCCGGCAAGTGGCCGCGAATTTCCGGCGGCGCCACCACGAATCATCCGCAGGCTCGCCCAAATGACGTGGCTTGCGCACATAGATCGCATCGTCGAAATCAAAGATCCGACGGGGAGCGTAAGCGGCGAATAAGCGCGCCTCCGCGCCGGATAGTTTGATTTGATGCAGCACCACGACGTCCGAGCGCCTTAAGAGTTCGCGACGTTCCCAGGTGCGCACGCCATAGCGTCCGGAGGGAAATCGCTCGAGCTGCACCGTCCAGCCTGCCGCTTCAAGCGCAGCCACGAGGCTCTTCATCCGATAGCGGAACGACGGCTGCTCGAGGTCATAACCAAGAAGAGTCGCGTGAGGCATGGCGCTCTAGTGCGCGCCCGGACGGCTCAGCAGGCCTTCGATCGCCGCAAGTGCGATCCCAAGTCCGTCCGCGAGCTCGAAATCCGCAGCGCGCTGCGCGAGCGCAGCGCGTGCCGGCTCATTGTCCAAGAGCGATGTGGCGACGTTCACAATGTTGACGGCATTCAAGGTTGCGCTGAGCGCGAGCCCGGCCTCTGAACACTGGCGCACGCGTTTTGCCTGATCCTTGGCAATCGATACGGCGACGCAGGGGGCGTGGCTCGCTATCGCTTGCAGCAGGGTCGACCCGCCATTGACGATGACGAGTCGAGCCCGGCGCATGAGCGCGGCCAGTTCGCTGAGCGGTAGCCGCGGCAGCGTCTGCAAGGTGGCACGCGCCGAGAGGTCTGCGCCGTTTGCCGGGGCTACGAGCACGGTGTTCATGCCACGTTCTGCCAGTGCTTGCGCCGCCGCCGCGAACACTTGCACGGCATCGCGCGCGCCCGGATGTCCGGTGCCTCCGCCGGGAACGACGAGCACGTAGGGTTTAGTAGTCAGGCCGAGCCGCTGCAGCACGGCCGCTGCTGTGCGCGGAGCAGGAGCGGGCAGCATCACGTCGAGATGACGCACGAGCGGTCGGCCCATCCAGCCGAGCTTGAAGGTCTCGACGTCGTTGAGCGGGCCCGTCAGCAGCTCGGGATACGCGAGCCAGTGCTCGTCAATCAGCGACATCCAGCGAAATCGGAACGCCTTGCGACGTTGGCGCGCACGCGCGCTGACATAGATCACTCGTGCGCCGATGCGGTGCGCGGCGCGCAGCTGAGCGGTGCGGCCGGCGTTGTCAAAGATCACGATGTTGGGTCGCGTCTGTTCGATGAGGGCGATCACCTCTGGCGTGTGAAAGGTGGGCGACGACGGCAGAAACGTGTAAGAGAAAGAGGGGTCCGTTTCGTAGGGCGCTTCGCGGCTGAGCGCGAAGTGGATCTTGGCGCTCGGCCAGCGAGTCGCGACCGCCTGCGCGATCTGAACAGCACGGGCGTACTCGCCCATGCCGTGCGGGCCGGAGACCGGCAGGAACAAAAAGCGCGGCGCTGCGACGGCGGCCGAGCCCGATGGCACTCTGACAGGCTCTGCTGCATCGGCAATCGCGTCGTGCGCACTTGTCGAAGGCCGAGTGTCCGGTGCGTCGATATGTGCAAGCTTTTCGATTGCAGCAAGTGCCGCATCGATTCCATTGGTCACCGTGGGCGCAGTTGTGTGTGCGGCGCGCGGATCAAGAGGCTCGTAATCGAGGCCAGTCTTTAGCATGTGCACGGCGACGCGCTCAAGATCGGCCACATCGAGGCGCGCGCTTGCGACGAGGCCGGCGCGCACGCAGCGCTTGATCCGATATGCCTGATCGCCCGCAATGGGGACTGCGACACAGGGTCGCTTGCAGGCGAGCGCTTGCAGCATCGTATCCCCGCCATTTGAGATCACCAGGCGCGCGCCACGGACGAGTTCGCCGACCATGGCGATCGGCAGGCGCGGCGCAAGCTTCAGACCGTCCGCCTCGAGCGCGCGGCGCGGGCCCTGCGGCGTCACTCCGACGAGAATGGTGGGATAAGAGTGCAGCGCAATGCGGTGCGCAGCCTCCGCTACCACCTGCGGCGCGGCCAGTGCCCCCGGATGCCCGGTTCCTCCGCCCGGCACGACCAACACGTACTCGCCCGCTTGTACACCAAAGCGTGCCATGACCGAGTGCGCAAGCTCAGGATCCTCCTGCGGCAGAACGGCGTCGAAGAAGCGCAGTGCCGGGCGTCCGAGCAATACGAGCTTCAGTCGTTCGATGTAGCCGGGAGCGCCTGCGATGAACTGCGGGTAGGCGATCCAGTGCTCATCGAGGAGCCGCATCCAGCGCAGACGAAATGCTCTGCGGCGCTGCTTGGGACGTGAGCTGATGAAGACCGTGCGTGCGCCGCCGGCGACCGCCGCGCGCAACTGCGACGTTCGGCCGGCGTTGTCAAACAGCACGATGGTGGGCTTGAATTCCCGGATCAGTGCGGCGACCTCGCGCGAGTGAAATGTCGGCGAGGAGGGCAGGAACGTTGCTTGAAAGGGTGTCTCGGCGGCATACGCTGCGCCGCGGCTCAGCGCGAAACGGATCTCAGCTTGCGGCCAGCGCTCAAGCGCCGCGGTCGCGATGGCCGTCGCGCGCGCATATTCTCCCATGCCGCGCGGCCCGGATACCGGAATGAACAGCAAGCGGACTTGACCGTCGCTCATTTGCAATGAGAGTTGCGCACCGCGCCTTGGCCTATTTTCTTGTGACGCGCCGCGATGTTGCGACCCGCCGGCGAATTGCGCAATGCCTATGCGGCGCGCTATCGCGGCAACGAATCATGGGCTTGAGCGTCTAGGGCGACGCGGCGGTCAGTTCACGCCATGCGGCGATGACGGCCGGCGGCTCGATGCCCAGAATGTTGGCACGCCCATCAATCTCGCCGACGAGTGCGACGGCGGGCGTCGTGACTCCGCCCGGCCTATATAGCTGTGGGTCGGATGTTCCAAATAGCGCAACCGTCGGACACTTGAGTGCGGCGGCTGCGTGCGCAGGTCCCGTGTCGACCGAGACGAGACTCGTCGCGCGTTCAACGAGCGGCAAGAGGATGCGGATCGGCAAATCATCGGCCACGTTGTGCAGGCCGGGCACTGCTGATGCGCGAATGACCTGCGCATTGAGTGCGAACTCGCGCGGTACGCCCATGAGCAGGATGGCAGCGTCCGGACGCGCGCCACGCAGGGCGCGGATGACTTCAGCCCAGCGCTCTACGGGCCAAAACTTGGTATTGCTCGAGCGGCTCGGCAGCCAGCCGCGCATCGTGCGCTTGTTGCCCGTCTGCAGCAGAATGAGTTCGCGATTTAAAAGTCCGCGGCGCGCGAGCCAGGTATCGAGTGCATTACGCGCAGCCGCATCGATGGTGATTGCGGCGTTGCTCGCGATGCGCTCTTGGCTCACCGGCAGCATCCCGGCGAATGCCGGCGGCGTTTGATTCGCAAACCGGATCCAGCGGTCGACGAAATGTTCTCCCGGCAGCCGCGGCAGAGCCTGATCCTCATAGACGAACTCATCCGGAATGGCACCGCGGCGCAGGAGCTCGCGCCCGGCACCGGAATCGCAGAACCAGGTGGGTCCGGCGCCGCGCGCTTTCAGCCAGCGCACCAGGCGCTGCTGGCTGCGGCTTGCCCAGTACGGGGACTTGCGACTGCGCAATACGAAAATCTCACCCACACCGGGTTGGCCCTCGAGCAGAGGTACCGTCCAGGGGCCGGAGGCGATGAGGTCGGCGGGCGTTCCGAATCGCTCCTGCAATTGCCGCAGCAGGGCGGTCAGCAGCACCATGTCTCCGAAGGCGCCGCAGCGCATGACGAGCGGGCGCTGCAGGCTCATGCGCGCGCGATCACTGCAGCGGTCGAGGCTCTAAGCCGTCGGCCCTGGCAAGCTGCAGAAGACCTCCGTCACCGACGAGATGCAGCGCACCGACGATCACGAAGTAGTTCTGGTCGGCTTTCAGGAGGTGCTCGATCTGCGGTATCCAGCGACGATTGCGCGCGGTGACGAGCGAGTAATACAGACTCGGTAAGTTCTTGAAGTCCTCGCTCATGAGCGCCGCAAGCTTGGCGGCATTACCACTCCTCCAGGCGGCGACGATTTCCTGGGTTTCCCGGTCGGCATCGTGCATTTCCGTTACGGTCTGCTCCAGGAAGGCCGCTTGGTCATCCTTCGAGAGCGACGCCAGAATGCCGATTTGCTGCTCAAGGGTTTCCAGTCCCTGGATGTGTTTTCCGTCCGCGTGCGCACGCCGCCCGAGCTGCCTCTCGACGCCCTCATCGGGATCGAAACCCAACGCGGCGTACTCAAGCTGTGTCAGGGTGAGCGCGACGGCCCAGGGCTCGAACTGCTGCAATCCTTCGATCGGCAGCCCCAAGCGCGCGGCTTCCGCCGCGACGCGATCATAGCTCGCCTGCCCTATCGAATCGCGCAGCGTCGTGCCATCGGCGAACATGCCCTTCTGCAGGATCAGCTCCTGCGCCGCTGGGGAATCCATTTCATCGATATCGACCTCCATCACGAGCGTCTTGGCCGCGGCGTAGGCGCGCTCGAACGCGGGCGGCAGGCTCATGTCGTCCTTCTTCAGAAGGTGCACGGAGCCTGCGAGGTAGACGGTGTTGTGCGCGCCCTTGATCGCCCAGACGGGACTTTGAGCCTGCGCGTCTAGGCAGCCGAGGAGACCGAAGATGAGGAGCCAGCGGCGCATTGATCTATCCACACGACCTCGGTGCTGAGAGTACCATCCGCCCGCAGCTGCAGCGTGCGGTATGCGGGCGGCAGCGTGTCGAGTGCGAATTCTTTCGATCCCGGCTTAAATTGCGCGCAGGTCGAGGGAGTCGCGAGCAGCCGCACATCGCCGCGCAGCTGGTCGAAGCTTTGATGCACGTGGCCCCACACTACCGCGCGCACGTTGCGGTGCTGGTCGATGACGCGCCAGAACTCGGCGGCGTTCTCAAGGCCCACCTCGTCGAGCCAATGACTCGACATGCTGACCGGATGGTGATGCAGGCACACGAGCGCGTGGCGTCCGGCGGCGGTGCGCAACGCCTGATCAAGCTGCGCCAGACTCTGTGTGCTCAGGCGACCCGCGGCGGAACCTGCCACCCAGGTGTCGAGCAGTACCACGCGCCACGGCCCGAAATCGATCAGACCGCCGACCACGAAGGGATCGCAGGCAAGCTCGCGCCGCAGGGCCTCGGGGTCGTCATGGTTGCCGGGAATACATAACACGGGAACCCCGGCGTTCCTGAAGAGGCGCCGGAAATGAGCGTAGCCGCCCGGATCATCCTGCACGATGTCGCCGGTGACGAGCACCGCGTCGACCGGCCAGTGCCGCGCCCGCGCTTGGGCGAGCGCTTGAGCGAGCGCCGGTGCCGTCTGTACGCCGCGCAGCGACTCGGTTTCGCTGCCGTACAGGTGCGGATCGGTAAACTGTATGAGACGCAGCTGGCTCATGTGCGATACGACATTCAGGCGCCCCGGGCAGTTCGCGTAGTCGGAAAGCGTAACAAAAGATCGCGCCGCTCAAAGTGAACTGGGTCAAGCCAAGAATGCTCTCATGAAGCGTAGTGACGCAGTGCGCGTCGCCCGGGGGGATATTGTGAAGCCGGCCACGCGCATGTCTGTCGACCACGACAGGCGCGCGCACCGCAGAGTGTGATTGCCGCACGTGGGTCGCGTGATGGAAAATGCCGGCCCGTCTTTTAGCCATGCCAGCCGCACCGGAATGAACTCATGAGCACACCCCGTGAACTTGCCAACGCGATCCGCGCCCTTGCTATGGATGCCGTGCAGCGCGCCAACTCGGGGCATCCGGGCGCGCCGATGGGAATGGCCGATATGGCCGAAGTTCTGTGGCGCAGCGTCCTCAAATACAACCCCGGCAATCCGCGCTGGATCGACCGTGACCGCTTCGTGCTGTCGAACGGCCACGCTTCGATGATGTTGTACGCGGTGCTCTATCTCACCGGGTATCCGCTCGGCATCGAGGAGATCAAGAATTTCCGCCAGCTGGGTTCGCGCACTCCGGGACATCCTGAGCATGACCTCGACATTGGCATCGAAACCACCACCGGACCGCTCGGCCAGGGGGTCGCCAATGCGGTCGGTATGGCGCTCACCGAGAAGCTTCTCGCGCTCGAATTCAACCGCCCGGGCTTGGACGTGGTCGACCATCACACCTATGTCTTCATGGGGGACGGTTGCCTCATGGAGGGCGTGTCCCACGAGGCTTGCTCCTTTGCCGGCACCTTCAGGCTCGGCAAGTTGATCGGCTTCTACGACGACAATGGCATCTCAATCGACGGCAAGGTCGTAGGCTGGTTTGACGACGACACGCCGAAGCGTTTCGAGGCCTACGGCTGGCACGTGATCCCGCACGTTGATGGCGAGGACTCCGACGCCGTCGCGGAAGCCATCAAGGCGGCACGCGCGGAAACCGTGCGCCCCTCGCTCATCTGCTGCAAGACGGTCATAGGCTTTGGTGCTCCGAATCGCCAGGGGACGAAGGCGGCGCACGGCGAAGCTCTCGGCGCCGACGAGGTCGCGCTCGCGCGCAAGACTCTGAATTGGCCGTATCCGGCATTTGAGATCCCGGCGCCGATCAAGCAGGCCTGGGATCACCGCGAGGCCGGAGCTGCCGCGGAAGCCAAATGGAACGAGCTCTTTGCGCGCTACCGCGCGGCGTATCCGCAGCTCGCCGCAGAGCTCGAGCGCCGCATGCGTGGCGATCTTCCCAAGACGTGGAACGAGATTGCAACGCAGGCGCGAGCCGCGGCGCTTAAGGAGTCCAAGCCACTGGCAACCCGCCAGACCTCGCAAGCGTCTTTGAATGTGATCGGTCCTTTGCTGCCGGAGCTCCTCGGCGGTTCCGCCGATCTCACCGGTTCAAACAATACCCAGCAGAAGAACACGACGGCGGTCACGCCGACGGACTTTTCCGGCCATTATTTTCACTACGGCGTGCGCGAGTTCGGCATGACGGCGATGATGAATGGCATGGCGCTGCATGGCGGATTCATCCCCTACGGCGGAACGTTTCTGGTTTTTTCCGACTATGCCCGCAACGCCGTGCGCCTCGCATCACTCATGCGTGCGCGCGTGATTCTCGTCTACACCCACGATTCAATCGGTCTGGGGGAGGATGGACCGACGCATCAGCCCATCGAACAACTGACGAGCCTGCGCGCCATGCCGAACTTGAGTCTGTGGCGGCCCTGCGATGCGCTCGAGACCGCAGTCGCATGGATCGCGGCCATCGAACGCAGCGGTCCGACGGCGCTCGTGCTCACGCGCCAAGCCCTGCCACAGCAGCCGCGCAGCGCCGAGCAGCAGGGCGCCGTGCGCCGCGGCGGCTACGTCCTCATCGACTGTGCGGGCGCGCCCGAGGCGCTCGTGATTGCGACGGGCTCGGAGATCGGAATCGCCGCCGAGGCCGTGAAGACCTTGAACGACCGTGGGCGGCGCGTGCGTCTGGTGTCGATGCCCGCGACCGACATCTTCGATGCCCAGGATGCCGCCTACCGCGAGTCCGTCCTGCCCAAAGCCATCGTGCGGCGTTTGGCCGTGGAAGCCGGCGCGACCCTTGGCTGGTGGCACTACGTCGGTAGCCAAGGCCGCGTGCTCGGTATCGATCAGTTCGGCGCTTCGGGCAAGGCGTCCGACGTATTTCCACACTTCGGCTTTACTGCCGATAATATCGTCAAGCAAGTCGAAGAATTAATGAAGAATTGAGAGTCAATATGCCAATCAAGGTCGGTATCAATGGGTATGGCCGCATCGGCCGCAACATCCTGCGTGCGCTCTACGAGGCAAAACGCACCCAGGAGATCCAGATCGTCGCCATCAATGATCTCGGTGATGCGCAGACCAATGCGCACCTCACCCGCTACGACACCGCTCACGGGAAGTTTCCGGGCGAAGTGCAGGTGGATGGCAATGCGATGGTGGTGAACGGCGATCGCATCCGCGTGCTGGCGGAGCGCGATCCAACCAAGCTGCCGTGGGGCGAAGTCGGCGCCGAATTCATACTCGAGTGCACCGGGCTCTTCTCGAGCCGCGCCAAGGCGAGCGGTCATTTGAAAGGCGGTGCGAAAAAGGTCGTCATCTCCGCGCCGGGCGGCGAGGATGTCGACGCCACCATCGTCTACGGCGTGAACCACGAGATCCTGAAGTCCTCATTCACCGTCATTTCCAACGCCTCCTGCACGACCAATTGTCTGGCACCGGTCGCCAAGATCCTGCATGACAAGATCGGCATTGTTGCCGGCCTCATGACGACCATCCACTCGTACACCAACGATCAGGTGCTCACCGACGTCTATCACTCCGACCTGCGCCGCGCACGCTCCGCGACCATGTCGCAGATACCGGCCAAGACCGGTGCGGCCGCCGCCGTCGGCCTCGTCATGCCCGAGCTCAAGGGCAAACTCGACGGCTTCGCCATCCGTGTGCCGACGATCAACGTATCTATGGTGGACCTCACGTTCACGGCGCGGCGCACCACGAGCGTGCAGGAGGTCAATAAACTCATGCAGGAGGCCGCAGCGGGGGCGATGCGCCACATCCTGGCGTATAACGAGGCGCCGCTCGTCTCAGTCGACTTCAATCACGATCCGCACTCATCCATCTTTGATGCGACACTCACCAAATGCATCGACGGCGCGCTGGTGAAGGTGTGTGCCTGGTACGACAACGAATGGGGTTTCTCGAACCGCATGCTTGATACGACCCTGGCGTGGTCAAAGGCGGCATGAACGTATTGCGCATGTCGGATGCCGACCTGCGCGGCAAACGCGTCTTGATCCGCGAGGACCTGAATGTGCCCGTGCAGGCGGGCGCGGTCACGAGCGACGCGCGTATTCGTGCGGCCCTTCCCACGATTCGTTACGCGATCGATCAGCACGCCAAGGTCTTCATTCTCTCGCACCTCGGGCGGCCGACCGAGGGCGTGTATGAGGAGCAGTATTCCCTGGCGCCGGTCGCGGCGCGCCTGTCGGATCTATTGGGCCAACCGGTGGCGCTGCGCAAGGATTGGCTCGCGGGCGTCGACTGCCCGCAGGGCAGCGCCGTCCTGTGCGAAAACGTGCGCTTCAATCCGGGCGAGAAGAAGGACAGCGAGCTCCTCGCGCGACAGATGGCCTCGCTGTGCGACGTTTTCGTGATGGATGCGTTCGGCACGGCGCATCGCGCGGAGGCGAGCACCCACGGCGTCGCGCGCTTCGCCCCGGTCGCCTGTGCAGGTCCGCTCCTGATCGGCGAACTCGTCGCGCTCGAGCGGGCGCTGCAGAAGCCCGCGCGGCCGCTCATTGCGATCGTCGCAGGCTCAAAGGTGTCAACTAAACTCACAGTGCTCGAGGCGCTTCTGGAAAAGGTGGATATGCTCATCGTCGGCGGCGGACTTGCCAATACTTTTCTCGCGGCAACCGGGGTCAAGATCGGCCGCTCGCTTCACGAGGCGGAGATGCTCGACGTGGCGCGCGCGCTCCTCGCCAAGGCGCGCGCCCGCGGCGCCGACATCCCGCTGCCAACCGACGTCGTCGTCGCGCGCGACTTCGCCGCGACCGCGCACGCCGACGTGCGCCCCATCCACGAAGTGCGCGACAACGAGATGATTCTCGATATTGGGCCGGACACGGCCGAGCGCTTCAGTGAGCTCCTGCATGGGGCGGGCACCATCGTGTGGAACGGCCCGGTCGGCGTGTTCGAGTTCGAGCAGTTTGGCGAAGGCACGCGTGCCATCGCCAACGCGATCGCGCAAAGCAAGGCGTTCTCCATCGCAGGCGGGGGCGATACTCTCGCCGCCATCGAAAAGTACGGTGTCGAGGACGGCATCTCGTACATCTCCACCGGCGGCGGCGCGTTTCTCGAATTCGTGGAGGGCAAGACTTTGCCTGCTGTGGCCATACTTGAAGCGCGGGCACGCGGATGATCGGATTGCGGCGCACGAAAATCGTAGTCACGTTGGGTCCTGCGACCGACGATCCGGCCGTGTTTGACCGCATGGTCCAGGAAGGCGCGGATGTTGCGCGCATCAACGCATCCCACGGCACGCAGGCCGATCATCTGCGCCGCCTGGAGCAGGTGCGTGCCGCGGCGCGGCGCGCCGACCGCTCGATCGGCGTGCTCATGGATCTGGGGGGACCCAAGATTCGCATCGAGGGTTTCCGCGACGGACCGGTGCGCCTGGAGGAGGGACGGCCGTTCACGCTCGACACGGCGCTCGCTCCGAAAGCGGGTACGGTGGATGAGGTGGGCGTCGCCTATCAGGACCTGCCGCGCGATGTCAGTGCGGGCGATGCACTGCTGCTCGCCGACGGACAGATCGTGCTCGATGTCGTGGCAGTCAAAGGCACGCGCATCGAATGCCGGGTGCGCCTGGGAGGCGAGCTTTCGGATCGCAAGGGGCTCAACCGTCAGGGCGGGGGGATCTCAGCGCCCGCGCTCTCGGATAAGGACAAGGACGACATCCGCTTCGGCGCCGAGCAGCGCATCGACTACATTGCGGTGTCCTTCGCTCGCGATGCCACCGACATCTCAAGAGCGCGCGCCCTGGTGCGCAGTGCCGGCGGCGCGGCGCGCATCGTGGCGAAGATCGAGCGCCAGGAGGCGATCACCAATCTCGCCGGCATCGTCGAGGCGTCTGACGCCGTCATGGTTGCGCGCGGCGATCTGGGCGTCGAGATGGGCTACGCAGAGCTTACGGGTCTGCAGAAGACCATCATCTACGAGTCGCGTCTGCGCAATCGCGTCGTGATCACCGCCACGCAGATGATGGAGTCAATGATCCAGAATCCGGTGCCGACGCGCGCCGAAGTGAGCGATGTGGCGAACGCCGTCATGGACGGCACCGATGCCGTGATGCTCTCGGCCGAGACGGCGATGGGCCGTTATCCCGTCAAAGCGGTGCGGGCGATGGCGGATGTCATCGAAGGCGCTGAGAAGTACGAGCTCCAGCACACGAGTACCCGTCACCGTGTCGAGAAGGTGTTTTCAGGCAGCGAAGAGGCGATCGCGATGGCGGTCATGTACACCGCCAATCACATGAAGGTGCGGGCGATCGTGGCGCTCACCGAGTCCGGCGCAACTCCGCTCTTCATGTCACGCATCAGAGCGGACATTCCGATCTACGCTTTCACGGGGCAGGAGGCGACGCGCGGCCGCGTGACGCTGTATCGGGGCGTGTACCCCGTGATCTTCGATGTCCGCGCTGCCACCACCACCGAGCGCCTGTACCACTCGATTTTCGCGCGCCTGCTCGATTTGCGGCTCGTCGAGCGCGGCGACCTCGTCATCCTGACCAAGGGGGAGCAGTCAGGGGTGGAAGGCGGCACGAATTCAATGCAAATCCTGAAAGTCGCGCTCGACTGACGGCTGAGCTCCCAGGTGCCCGTCATTACCCGGCGGACAGTCAAATTCATCGCGCTCGGCTGCGCGCTCCTCGTCCTGTTACCGCTTGCTCTGGTTTATGCCGTGCTGCACGCGTCGCTGCCGGCGCTCGATGGGACGATTGCGGCACCTGGACTCGGAGCCACCGTGACCATCGAGCGCGACGCTCTCGGCATCCCGACGGTGCACGCCGCGGACCGCGCTGATCTCGCCTATGGCACCGGCTTCGTGCACGGCCAGGACCGGTTTTTCCAGATGGACCTGTCGCGGCGCCTCGCGGCGGGCGAGCTCTCCGAGCTCTTTGGTGCGGTCGCGCTCGAGCAGGATGAGAAGGCGCGCAATTTCCGCTTTCGCCATCTTGCGGCCGCCGTGGTGGAGCAGGCGACGCCCGAGCAGCGCGCGTTGCTTGCCGCCTATACGCGCGGCGTCAATGCCGCGCTTGCCAGTCTCAAGAGCCGACCCTGGGAGTATTGGCTCCTGCGCGCCGAGCCCGTGCCGTGGCGTGCGGAGGACACGGTCCTCGTCTCCTATGCGATGTGGTGGGATCTGCAATACGGAGGCTTCGAGCGCGAGCTCGTGAAGCGCCAGATCAACGCAAGGCTTGCAGGACCCGAATGCGCGCCGCAGTGGAAGTGCGCGCTCAAGTTTTTTTATCCCTCTCGCACATCGTGGGACAGTCCCAATGGTATGGCGGCCGTGCAGAGGACGACCTTCTCCCCGTTGCAGAGCCTTGGGGTTCGCATCACTGGACCGCAACTCCTCGCCCGTGAGAGTTCCGCGCACCGCGCCGATGCCGGCAGCAACAATTGGGCGCTCGCGGGGCGCCTGACGATGACTGGCGCCGCCCTCGTCGCAAGCGATATGCACTTAAATCTGCGGGTGCCGGCCGTGTGGTATCGGGCGCGACTGCGCACCGCGGGAGGCGCTGCGGGTCCCGCACTTGATTTGAATGGCGTGACGCTGCCCGGCACACCGCTCCTCGTCGCAGGCTCAAATGGCCACGTAGCCTGGGGGTTTACCAACAGCTACGGTAAATGGCTCGATTTACGGCCCATCGAGTGCCTGTCCGTCACCGATGCCGAGCTGCGCACGCCCGAGGGAGCCATGGCGCTGACAGTCGCGCGGGAGGAAATTCGCGTGCGCGGCGGCGAAAGCGTCGTATGGCCCGTGAAGTCCGGAGCTTCAGGACTTCTATTGCAGGCTCACCCCGCGCAGAAGAGCTGCTGGTTCGCCCGCTGGCTTGCGCAGCTGCCCGAAGCCACCAATTTCAATCTGCAGAACATGGAGACTGCGACGTCGGTTGACGAGGTGCTCGCGCTCGCGCCCAGCATCGGCATCCCGCATCAAAATCTCGTCGTCGGCGACCGCGAAGGGCACATTGCGTGGACGGTTTTCGGGCGCATCCCGCTCGATTCAGGTCCCGAACGTCTGACGGGACGGGGAGCGTGGTCGGGCGCGGCGGAACATCCGCATCTGCTTGACCCCGCATCCGGTCGGCTATGGACGGCCAATGCGCGTCCCATCGACGATCCGCGCGATGAGGCGCTGCTGGGCGCGGATGAAACGGCCACGGGTGCCGACTATGATCTCGGCGCGCGCGCGCGCCAGATCCGTGATGACCTGGCGCAAATCCAGGAACGCGCGACTCCCGCCGACATGCTGCGTGTGCAATTGGATGATCGCGCCGTCTTCCTCGGCCGCTGGCGCGGCCTCATTCTCGAGCTCCTCGACACTCAGGCGCTGCATGATCATCCGCGGCGCGCAGAGTTCAAACGCTTCATTGCCGAATGGAACGCGCGCGCCAGTGTCGACTCGGTGGGCTACCGGCTGGTGCGCGAGTTTCGTGACGAGACCGAGCGCGCCGTGTGGCGCATGAGCCTTAAGGAAATCGGCATCACCGAGGAAGCGCCGCCGCCTGATCAGTTCGAAGAGACGCTGTGGCAGCTCGTGAATACACGGCCGCCGGACAAACTCGCGGCGGACTATGGCAGCTGGCGGGAACTCCTGCTCGGGCAGATCGATGCCAGCATCGTTGCGCTTACCGCGGTGTGCACCGATCTTGCCAGCTGCACCTGGGGCGCACGTCACGTTGTGCGGGTTCGCCATCCGCTGTCGGGGGCGCTGCCCTATATTGGGCGCCTGTTTGACATGCCGAGTCTTGAACTTCCGGGTGATCACGACATGCCGCGCGTGCAGGACGGCGCGTTTGGCGCCTCCGAGCGTTTTGCGGTCTCTCCGGGTCACGAGGACGAGGGCTATCTGCACATCGCGGGCGGGCAGAGCGGTCACCCTTTATCGCCCTACTATCGTGCGGGTTTCAGTGCATGGGCGACGGGCGAGCCCTTGCCCTTTCTTCCCGGATCTGTGCAACACCGCCTGCTGTTGCAGCCACAAACGCGATAGCCTCCACCCAACTGCGCGGGAGTGCGCCGTTCATGATTGTTATGTCGCATCTATGGATGACGGTTTAACAGCAGAGTTCACCGTCACGGAGCGCCGCAGAGCCCTCCGTCCTGTGGTTGGGCTCGTGCTGACCGGCGGCGGTGCGCGTTCGGCCTATCAGGTCGGGGTGCTGAGAGCGCTTACCGAGCTCCTGCCGCGCGCGCGTAACCCCTTTCCCGTGATCGTCGGCACCTCCGCCGGCGCGGTCTCCGCAGGCGTGCTTGCTGCCGAGGCCCATCAGTGGCGCCGTGCCGTCGTCGGTCTCGAACAGGTCTGGGCCAATTTCCGCGCGGAACAGGTGTTCCGCGTGGATCAGTGGCACATGCTGCGCGCGGGCCTGCACTGGCTCTTCTCGCTCGTGTCCGGCGGCACCATGGCCGCGCCGCCTAAGTCGATGCTCGACAACACTCCGCTGCGCGAGCTCTTGAGCGCGCATGTGGATTGGTCGGGCGTGCGCCGCAGCATCGAGCGTGGCCATCTGCAGGCCCTTGCGCTGTGCGCAACCAGCTATCACAGCGGCCACTCGGTTGCATTCTACGATGGTGTCGATTCGATACAGGAGTGGAGCCGAGTGCAGCGCATCGGCAGGCGTGCACGGCTCACACTCGATCATTTGATGGCAAGCGTATCCATTCCCTTGCTGTTTCCGCCGATGTCACTCGGACAGGAGTATTTCGGCGACGGGGCGATGCGCCAGCTTAATCCCATGAGCCCTGCGATCCACCTGGGCGCGCAGCGCCTGCTGATCATCGGCGTGCGGGCGCGCGAGGATGCGGGCGTCGCCGAGTCGCGCGCGGCGCCCGCGATGCCAACACCGGGTCAGATCCTGGGCTACATGCTCGATACGCTGTTCACCGACCAGATTTTCGGTGACCTCGAGCAGTGTGAGCGCATTAACGATCTGGTGCGCGCCGCGCCCGAGGCAGCGCGCGGCCTGCGCAACGTCGAGACGCTCATGCTGGCTCCGAGCGTCGATCCGCGCGAAATCGCCGCGCGCCACGCGCACGAGATGCCGCGCGGCCTGCGCGCTCTTTTGAGGGTGATCGGCGGCAGGGGCGATACCGCGGGCAGTCAGCTCTCGAGCTACCT
>Ga0302184_10000776_pt1 | contig 20942 bp, 21 predicted proteins | sample I_Palsa_N3_3_FD_200233 | JGI IMG/M metagenome (GOLD analysis project Ga0302184, IMG submission 200233) | Peat permafrost microbial communities from Stordalen Mire near Abisko, Sweden - I_Palsa_N3_3 | ecosystem: Environmental > Terrestrial > Soil > Palsa > Peat permafrost | place: Sweden...
CTCAACGCCTACACCGAGGTGAAGGCCGTCACGACCCTGCTGTAATTCATTCTGAACGGGCCGTGGTGACAGCTCTGCGGAAGCTGTCACCCCGGCCCGTTCGGTCGTTCAAATTGTCTTACACCTGCTCGGCGTCCAGCGCCTCCAGGGTCTCTTCGTCCCGCGGCTCGCCCTCGGGGACCGTCTCGCCGGGCGACCACTTCCTGAGCTCGACCTGCGGGATCAGCCAGGTGCCGAGGAAGGCCAGCGCGGCGATCGGGGTGGCCACGATGAAGACCGTCTGGATCGACTCGGCGTATCCGGTGATGAAGCCCAGGTGGACCGCCGCGGGCAGGTGCGAGAGGAGGGCCGGGGTGGCGTCCGCGCTGGAGAACCCGGCCGGCAGGTGCACGCCGTGCAGGTTCTTGGCCAGGTTCCCCACCAGGACGTTGGAGAAGATGGCGCCGAAGATCGCGGTCCCGAACGAGCCGCCGATCGACCGGAAGAACGTCGCGCCCGAGGTGGCCACGCCCAGCTCGCCGTGCGGCACCGCGTTCTGCACGATGATGACCAGCACCTGCATGACGCCGCCGATGCCCATCCCGAGCACCAGCATGTACAGCGAGTCAAGCACGGCCGAGGTGTGCAGGCCCATCAGCGAGAGCAGGTACAGGCCGAGCGTCATCATCCCGGCGCCGGCGATGGGCCAGAATCTGTACTTGCCGGTCCTGCTGATGAGCTGCCCGGATCCGATCGAGACGATGAGCAGCCCGGCCATCAGCGGCAGCAGCTGCACGCCGGAAAGCGTCGGCGAGATGCCGCGGACGACCTGGAAGAACGCCGGGAGGTAGGTGATCGCGCCGAACATCGCGAACCCGACGATGAAGCCGACCAGGCTGGTCACCCAGAACGCGCGCAGCTTGAACAGGTGCAGCGGCAGCACCGGCTCGGCGGCCCGGCGCTCGACGACCACGAACACGCCGACGAGCACGACGCCGGCCACCCCCAGGATCCAGATCGGGGCCGAGTTCCACGCGTAGGTGGTGCCGCCCAGGCTGGTGAGCAGGATGAACGAGGTCGCGGCGAGGGAAAGGACGGCGGTGCCGAGGTAGTCGATGGTGTGGTGAATCCGGCTGAGCGTGCCCGGCACCTGGCTGGCCACCACGATCAGCGCGACGACCCCGATCGGTATGTTGATGTAGAAGATCCAGCGCCAGGTCAGGTTGTCCACGAAGACGCCGCCCAGCAGCGGGCCGATGATGCTCGCCACGCCGAAGACGGCGCCGAACAGCCCCACGTAACGGCCGCGCTCGCGGGGCGAGACGATGTCGCCGACGATCGCCTGGGCGCCGACCATCAGGCCGCCGCTGCCCAGGCCCTGGATCGCGCGGAACGCGATCAGCTCGAACATGGACTGGCTGAGCCCGGACAGCACCGAACCCACCAGGAAGATCACGATCGCGGCCTGGAAGAAGATCTTCCGGCCGTACTGGTCGCCGAGCTTGCCCCACAGCGGGGTCGAGACCGTGGTGGCCAGCAGGTAGGCGGTGATCACCCAGGCGATGTGCGAGCCGCCCTTGAGGTCGCCGACGATGGTCGGCAGCGCGGTGGACACGATCGTCTGGTCCAGCGCCGCCAGCGACATGCCCAGCATCAGCGCGCCGATGATGAGCAGGATCGCGCGGCGGGACAGGTCCGGCCGAGCGCCGTTTGCGCTGGCATTTCCCCCAGTATTCGGGTCGGCTCCGTTGGCGCTCACCGCCGCCGTCCCGCCGCCGGCGTACTCCGGCGGCGTTTCCCCGGCGGAGGAGCTAGACATGCTCATCTGTGGTCGTCCTTTCGGTTTCGAAGTTCTGGGTGACAGCTTGCGGTGCCCCGGCCGCCAGGTCGCGCAGCGCGCCGTTTTCTGGGAACCCGTCGGCGAGCGACTGGAAGGCGGCGTCGGCCAGCTGCTCGAGCGGCACGGCGCCGCCCGCGGCGGCCCAGAACGACATGGTCGCCCGCAGCACAGCGGTGGCCGCGCTAGCCAGCAGCATGGGGTAGGGATCGCGGTCGGGGTCGGTGCCGAGCCGTTCGGCCAGGGCGCTGGCGAAGCTGGCCTCGACCCAGGCCATGTGCGAGGCCTGCGCCGCCCGCAGCTGCGGATCGGCGTGCGCGGCCTTCATCTGAGCGGCCCACCGGGCCGGGTCGCCGCCGAGTTCGGCGAGCTCTTCGGCCAGGCGCCGGGCCCGGTCGGTCAGGACGACCCGCAGCACCTCCAGGGCGCTGTGGCCCGGCAGGTCATGGACGAGCTGGGCCCGCACCTCCTCGGCCCGGCCCGGGTCGGCGCCGAACAGTACCGCTTCCTTGGACGGGAAGTAGTTGAAGAAGGTGCGCGGTGAGACGTCCGCGGCCGCCGCGATGTCCTCGACGGTGACGTGCGAGAAGCCGCGCTCCGCGATCAGCTCGAGGGCGACACGGCGGATGCCGCGGCGGGTGGCCAGCTTCTTCCGCTCCCGCAGCGACGAGTGCGGGACCAGGAGCGGAGAGGTTTCAGATGCCAGTGTCATGGTGCATCCACTATAACATTGCAGGGAGCGTAACTTTGCGGTCAGATCATCGATGCACTGGCTGCAACAAGAGCGCCAGCGCATGTGTTCCCGCGCACCGCACTATCCATCAAGCTACCATAAGTAGTCTAATAGATACTTAGAGTAATAAGCTTGTGTGAAGACGTCGTGTTGCCGCCCGGCCGCAGGCCCCTACCTGGCCTGGCACAACGGTGGTGTGCTGCCCGCCCGTGATCGGGCCGGCCCGCTGGGAACATTGGGCCGCATAGGACCGGCCCAACGTTCCACCGGTGCGGTGGCAGCAAGGCCGGCCGACATGAGATTGCGGGTCTGGTGATGCAGGGGCGGCTCGTGATCATCATGAGATACATGCGTTGGAGCGGGCGGTGAACTGTCCTCGCCGTAACGTGATTTAGTTGCCGTGGTTTTGAGCAGTGAGTACGGTCGCAGGGGTGGCAAGCGATTCGGGTGGCAGCAACAGATCATCAGGCCCTTGGTATGCGTCGGAGCCCTCGACCGCGCCTTTCCCTGCCGTCGGGTCCGACCCCCAAGGCCCCCAAGGCCCCCCAGACCCCTCAGACCCCCAAGACCCCCACGGCCCGGGCGGGCGCTGGGGGCCGCCGGGGCCGCCGGGGCCGTCGGGCAGAGGACGGCGGGCAAAACGACCCCGGAAGCGGCGCAAGGTCATCATCGTGCTGTCCGCGGCCGCGCTGGCCGTGGTGGCCGGGATCGCCGCGGTCATCGTCACGGTGGTCACCTCTGGCCGCAACCCGAACGCGACGGGCTTCGTGCCGACCGGAAGCTCATCCGCACAAGATGCCGACCAGATCACCACCGCGTTCCTCCAGGCGTGGCAGACCGGTGACCTCGGGCAGGCCGGTCGCTACACCGATCACCCCACCGCAGCCCGGGCCGGACTGGCCGCCTACAGCAAAGACCTCGGCCTGAACAAGCTGACGGCCACGGCCCAGGCCGACACGATCACGCCGACGGGTACGTCATCGACGCCGCATGAATCGGTCGGGTACGCGGTCAGCGCCACGGTGACGGCCCCGGACGGCGCCAAGACGCTGCGCGGCAGCTGGAAGTACAGCGCATCGCTGGTCGCCTACCAGCAGCTGAACTCGTCGGTGTGGTACATTGCCTGGGCTCCCGATGTGCTCGCGCCGAACCTCACCGCGTCCACCCACCTGGCCGCGGTCACGGTCGCTCCCCAGGTCGCCTCGGTCAACGATGCCAGCGGGAACGAACTCAGCTCGTACGGGGACGCCGGGCTGACGACGATCGCGGGACTGCTGCAGAGCAAGGCGCCACCGGGACAGGGAAGTCCTGGCCTGTACGTCGAGATCCAGACCGCCTCGAACCATCTGGTCCAGAACAGCCAGGCGGTCGTCATCCCGCCGACCAACATAGCGAGTCTCAACACCACGATCAATGCGCAAGCCGAGGCCGCCGCGCGCGCCGCCGTCGCCGCGCACAGCAGCAGTTCGATGGTCGTCATCCAGCCCTCCACCGGCCAGATCCTGGCCATCGCCAACAACGACGGCTACAACGACTTCGCGCTCACCGCCGCGGTCGCGCCTGGCTCGACGATGAAGGTCATTACCTCCACGGCGCTGATCAACGCCGGAGTGCTCAACGCGTCTAGCGGCGTCGCCTGCCCCGCGACGTACACGGTGCAGGGGATCACCTACCACAACGACAACAACGAGTCCGAGCCGGCCTCGACCCCGTTCATCACCGACTTCGCCCAGTCCTGCAACAATGCCTTCACCACGCAGTGGCCGCACCTGTCTGGTGCCCTGGCTGGCACCGCCAAGGACTACTACGGCCTGGACCAGAAGTGGGACATCGGTCTGGCCGGCCTGTCGGCGAGCTACTTCAACGCCCCGGCCAGTGCCAGCGGCTCCGAGCTGGCCGAGGAGGCGTTTGGCCAAGGGGAGCTGACCGCATCCCCGCTGGCGATGGCCTCGGTGGCGGCCACCGTGGACACCGGGACGTTCGAGCAGCCGATCCTGCTGCCCGGAACCAAGCAGGTCACCGCGACCGCGCTTCCGGCCAGCACCGACGCGCAGCTGAAGGAGATGATGCAGGCCGTGGTCACCAGCGGGACGGCCGCGCCGATCGGGTTCGGCCCGGGCGTCTACGCCAAGACCGGGACCGCGGACGTGCAGGGCGAGGAGCAGCCCAACAGCTGGCTCATCGCCTTCGAGCCGTCCCAGGACATCGCGGTCGCCGACCTGGTCCTTAACGCCGGCTACGGCGCCCAGGTCGCCGGCCCGGAGGTCAAGGCCTTCCTGGGCAGGTACTAGCCGGTCCCAGCTACTGGATCCCGGCGCGGACCGACGTGATGCGCTGGGTGTTGAAGCCGAGCCAGTGCATCCGGCCCGCGTAACGCGCGTGCTCAACCTTGAGGCAGCGGTCCATGATCACCGTCACGCCGCCTTCCTCGGCGATCCGCGCGCCCTCTTCGTTGATCACCCCGAACTGGCACCAGAGGGCGGCGGCTCCGATCGCCACCGCGTCCCGCGCGATCCCCGGCAGTGCATCCGGCGCGCGGAAGACGTTCACGATGTCCACCGGCTCGGGTATGTCCAGCAGGCTCGGGTAGCACTTCTGTCCGAGGATCTGCGTTTCCCGGGGATTCACCGGGATCACCCGGTAGCCGTGCCGCGTGAGGTAGTAGCCGACGAAGTAGCTGGCCCGCAACTCGTTGTTCGACAGGCCCACGATCGCGATCGTCCGGGCGGAGTGGAGCACGCGCTGGATCGCCATCGGGTCCTGGTACCGCGCGAGATCGGTCATGAGGCCGCTACCTTCTTTCCCGCTGTCGCGGCGACGAGGGCGAAACCCTGCCGCAGATCCCAGATCAGGTCCTCGACGGACTCGGTTCCGACCGACAGCCGCACCGTTCCCGGCCCGACGCCGGCCGCCCGCAGCTCGTCGTCGCCGAGCTGGCGGTGCGTCGTGCTGGCGGGGTGGATGATCAGGCTCTTCGCGTCGCCGACGTTCGCCAGGTGAGACCAGAGCGTCACGCCCCGGATGAGGTCCTGGCCGCCGGCCCGGCCGCCGGCGCAGTCGAACGAGAACACCGCGCCGGCCCCGAGCGGCAGGTACTTCTGCACCAGCGGCTGGTACCTGCTCGAAGGCAGGCCGGGGTAGGTCACGTTCGACGCCAGTTCATGGGACTCGAGGAACGCCGCGACCGCCATCGCGTTGTCGACGTGGCGTTCCATCCGCAGCGACAGCGTCTCAAGCCCCTGCAGGAACAGGAAGGCATTGAACGGCGAGAGCGCCGCGCCCAGGTCGCGCAGGGTCTCGGCCCGGAGCTTCATCAGGTACCCGTACATCCCGAACGTCTCGTGGAACTGCAGGCCATGATAAGCAGGCGATGGCTCCGCGACCACCGGAAACCGCCCGTTGGACCAGTCGAACGTGCCAGCCTCGACGACCACCCCGCCGATGGAAGTGCCGTGGCCGCCGATGAACTTGGTCGCCGAGTGGATCACGATGTCGGCGCCCCATTCGATCGGGCGGCACAGGTACGGCGTCGCGAACGTGTTGTCCACCACCAGCGGCAGCTCGCAAGAGTGGGCGATCGCCGCGAGGGTCTCGATGTCAAGCACGTTCCCGGCCGGGTTACCGATCGTCTCGCCGAAGAAGGCCTTGGTGTTCGGCCGGACCGCCTGCCGCCACGCGTCGGGGTCGTCGGGATCGACCCAGGTCAGCTCGACGTTCATCTTGTGCAGCAGGTGCTTGAACTGGTTCACCGTCCCGCCGTAGAGCGCCGAGGACGAGACCACGTGGTCGCCCGGCTCAAGCAGCGTGAACAGCGCGGCGGCCTGCGCGGCGATCCCGCTGGCGAACGCCACCGCGCCCGCGCCGCCCTCCAGGTTCGCCACCCGCTCCTCGAACACCGCGACGGTCGGGTTCATGATGCGTGAGTAGGTGTTCCCGTACTCCTGCAGGTTGAAGTACGCCGCCGCCGACTCCGGGTCCTCGAACACGTAGCTGGTCGTCTGGAAGATCGGCACCGCGCGGGCACCCGTATTCGGGTCGGGCCGCTGTCCGGCGTGCAGCTGCCGCGTCTCGAATCCGTACGCGCGTGTTTCCTCGCTGCGGAAGCCGTTGTCGGTCATGGAGGCCTCTTCCTTGAGGTCAAGCCCTGTCCCTAGCTGCGGCCAGGCTGTGCTGGTCCAGGAACCGGCGGATGATGGGCGTCTGCCGCGCTTCCTCGAGCAGGAAGCAGTCATGGCCGTACGGTGCCTCGATCACCTGGAACTCTACCGGCTTGCCCGCAGCGCGCAGCGCCTCGGCGATCTCCCCCGACCCGGACGGCGGGTACAGCCAGTCGGAACTGAACGCGATCAGCAGCGTCCGCGCCGAAACGCCCTCGAGCGCCCGGGCGAGTGATCCGCTGCCGTACTGCCGCGCGAGATCGAAGTACGTCAGCGCGCGCGAGGTGTAGAGGTAGGTGTTGGCGTCGAAGCGCCTGACGAACGAGTCGGCCTGGTGGCGCAGGTAGCTCTCGACCTCGAACTCCGGCTCGGTAATCGTGTAGCGGATGTCGTCAGCGAACTGCAGCCGCCGGCCGAACTTGTCACCCAGCGCCTGTGCGGACAGGTAGGTGACGTGGCCGACCATCCGCGCCACCCCCAGGCCGGCCTGGGGCACGACGCCCGTGCCGTAGTAGCGGCCGCCCTGCCAGGCCGGGTCGCGCATGATCGCCTCACGCGCGATCGCGTTCCAGGCCACGCCCTGGGGGAGCAGGGCGTGCGTGCTGGCGATCGCGACGATGGCATCGACCTGATCGGGGAACAGGATCGCCCACTCGAACGCCTGCATCCCGCCCAGGGAGCCGCCGGCCACCGCGGCAAGCCGCCCTATGCCGAGCGCGTCCAGGAAGGCCCGTTCCGTCCGTACCATGTCTGCCACCGTGATCACGGGGAAGTCAGGTCCGTACGGCCTGCCGGTCGCCGGGTCGGTCGATGACGGTCCCGTCGTCCCGCGGCAGCCGCCGAGCAGGTTCGTGGAGATGACGAAGAAACGGTCGGTGTCGAATGCCTTGCCGGGACCGATCATGCCGTCCCACCAGCCCAGCCCCTTACCGGTCACGCCGTCGCGATCCTCGGCCCCGAACCCGTCCCGGGTGCTCTCCTCGGGCGGTGCCTTCGCGAAGCCCGCCGCATGGGCGTCGCCGCTGAGCGCATGGCACACCAGGATGACGTTGTCGCGCTGGGGCGAGAGGGTGCCGTAGGTCTCGTACGCCACCGTTATCGCGTGCAGCTCTCGTCCGCAGTCGAGCCGCAACGACTCAGGCAGGTCCAGGTACTGCGTCTCGACCGTGCCGACCGAGCCGGCCGGGAGTTTCGAGAATGGCTCCGCCATGGGGGCTATCTTAGCTGGTCGGAGCCGGTATATTTACTAGCATATACATCCAGAATGTGGAGAATACAGCGAGAAAGGCGTCACGCGACATGACTACGGTTACCAACGGCGTTAACGTACAGGCCCTGCTCGACGCGCGCGAAGTGCTGAAGGGCGCGCCTGAGGCCGCCCAGTTCACCTGGCGCGCGTCCGCCAAGTGGAATAGCGGCGTGCACAGCACGATCAAGGTCCAGAGCTTCTTCGGCCTCGGCGATGAGCAGAGCCACAAGGAAGAGTGGTCGTTCGAAGCCGACCACCCCGAGGTCTTCGCGGCGGAGGACAACGGCATCACGCCGATCGAGTACCTCATCGTCGGCCTGGCGAGCTGCCTGACGGGGGGTATTGCGTCCGTGGCGGAGAACCGTGGCATCCAGCTGCGCTCGGTCGAGTCGGTGGTCGAGGGCGGGCACGACATCCGCGGCATCCTCGGTGCCGACAGTGACGTCCGCAACGGCTTCAACGACATCAAGGTGACGTTCACCATCGACGCGGACGCCTCCAGGCAGGAGATCGAGGCGCTGGTCGCCCAGTCCCAGAAGCGCTCCGCCGTGTACGACGCTCTCACCAACCCGACGAACGTCACCGTCGAAGTCGCTTGAGCGGCCGCGCGGCGGCTTGTCCGACGCGCGCGCTCAGGGTAATCACTGAAAGGTCCAGGTCATCGAGCGCGTCACCACGGTCGTTATAGGTGCGGGGCACGCGGGCCTCGCCGCCAGCTACTTCCTCGGCGACCGTTCGATCGACCACGTCGTGCTGGAGCGCGGCGAGGTGGCGAACTCCTGGCGCCGGGAACGCTGGGACTCGCTGCGGCTGCTCACCCCCAACTGGCTAAGTCGTCTGCCGGGCCTTCGCTACGAAGGCCCGGACGCCGACGGCTACATGACGGTGGAGGAAGTCACCGAGTTCATCGTGCGTTTCGCCGCAGCCTCGCGCGCTCCCGTCCGGACCGGGACGAACGTCACCTCAGTGCGGCGCACTGACGACGGGTACCAGCTGGCGACGACCCGCGGCGAGATCCGCTGCCGGGCCGTGGTCATCGCGAGCGGCGCCTGCAATAAGCCGTCGGTGCCGAGCGTCAGCGCTGGGGTGCCAGCTTCCGTCGAGCAGCTGACGCCGTTCGACTACCGTCACCCCGCCAAGCTCCCCGACGGCGGCGTGCTCGTCGTGGGAGCGTCGGCGACCGGCGTGCAGCTGGCCGCCGAGCTGCAGCGGTCGGGCCGGCCGGTGACGCTCTCGGTGGGAGAGCACGTGCGGTTGCCCCGCAAGTACCGCGGCCGCGACGTGCTGTGGTGGATGAACGCGTCGGGCGTGTGGGACCAGCGATACGACGAGGTGGAGGATCTCACCCGGGCCCGGCGGCTGCCCTCGCCCCAGCTCGTCGGGACTCCTGAGCGGACGACGCTCGATCTCAACGCGCTCGCCGCCATCGGCGTCGAGCTGGTGGGCCGCTGGGCGGCTGTCCGTGACGGCCACGCGCTGTTCTCCGGCGGCCTGCGCAACGTTTTCTCGCTCGCGGACCTCAAACTGCAGCGTCTGCTGGACACGTTCGACGAGTGGGCCAAGACTTCAGGGGATGACGCGGAGGTCGACCCGCCAGAGCGCTCCGCGCCGACCCGCGTGCCCGAATCGACGCGATTGCAGCTTGACCTGCGCAGCGGCGAGATCCGCTCGATCGTGTGGGCGACGGGTTTCCGGCCTGACTACGGGTGGCTCGACGTGCCGGTGGTCGACGCGAAGGGCCAGTTGCGCCATGAGGGCGGCGTGGTCGACAGTCCGGGTCTTTACGCGCTGGGGCTGCCCGTGCTGCGGCGGCGCAAGTCCACGTTCATTTGCGGCATTGAGGACGACGCGCGCGAGGTGATCGATCGCCTCGCCCGCGACCTGACCGTGCGCCGGTAATCCTGACCGGTGCCCGGCGTGGCCGGCCGCGGTGAGATGCTGGGCGGTCCCCGTTCCCGTCGCGGTGAGAACGAAACGGCACGACCGATGTCTTGGTAACCAAGTCACCAGGCACGGCCGGCGCCGACCCGCGCAAGTGCGAGCAGGCCGTCCGCCAGCCGCTCGGCCACGTCGGCTGCCAGCCCGTCCATACGGGCACAGACGCAATAATACTTCTCATTAGGTAACATATACATCATAAGTAGTACCCGAACGTACATGACGATCGTGAGCCCGGCAGTTCGCCGCCCCTCTTGCTGGTGGCTCTCAGGAAGAACGGCACATGGCTTCCTCGCTGGACGACCAGATGCGCAGCCTGACCTTGCGAGTCGCGAAGGCGATTCCGAGAGACGCGGGCCGCGGCGTGGCGCGACTTGACCCCGCCGACATGGCACGCATGGGGGCGAAAGTCGGTGACATAGTGCTCGTCGATGGCCGACAGAGCTCGACCGCGCTGAAGATCGTGCCAGCGCATCTCCCCGAGCGGGGCAAGCGGCAGATCCAGATCGATGGCATCGCCCGCGAGAACGTGGGCAGCGGGCTCGACGAGCCGGTAAGCGTGAAGGTGACGCAGGTACGGCCCGCTCAGGTGGTGACGCTGACGCCCATCGGCATCGTGCGCGCGCCGCGAGCACAAGACGCTTCCTACGTCGGGCCGCTCATCGACGGGCTGGTGGTGCAGGCCGGCGAGCGTGTCAGCGTGCCCGTTCTCCGGTCCCGGCCGCAGAGTTTCAAGGTCAGCGGAACGGTACCTGACGGCCACGTTATGATCCAGCCGGGCACGCGGGTCCACATCGTGAGCGTGGCCCCCAAGCCCGGGGTGGCCGGGAGGCGGGGCAGTCGCCGGAGCGAGCCGAAGGTCTCGTATGCAGACATCGGCGGTCTCGGCCAGACCGTGGCGCGGGTCCGCGAGATGATCGAGTTGCCCCTTCGGTTCCCGGCGGCGTTCGAGCGGCTGGGAATCGATCCGCCGCGCGGAGTCCTGCTCTACGGGCCGCCTGGTTGTGGCAAGACGCTGCTGGCCAGGGCGGTCGCCAGCGAGACCGCGGCACATTTCATCCACGTCAACGGGCCGGAGATCATCCACAAGTTCTACGGTGAGAGCGAGGCTCACCTCCGCAAGATCTTCGCGGAGGCTGCGGCGAAGGCACCCTCGATCATCTTCCTGGATGAGATCGACGGTATCGCGCCCAAGCGAGGCGAGGTGCAGGGCGAGGTCGAGAAGCGCGTGGTGGCGCAGTTGCTCGCGCTGATGGACGGCCTCCAAACCCGCGGTCAGGTGATAGTGATCGGCGCGACGAACATCCCGCGGAATCTCGATCAGGCCCTACGTCGGCCCGGCCGCTTTGACCGGGAGATCGAGATCGGCATCCCCGATCGTGCCGGACGCGAGGAGATACTGCGGATCCACACCCGGACGATGCCGCTGGCCGGGGACGTTGACCTGGCTCACCTCGCGGCCGTCACGCACGGCTTCGGCGGGGCCGATCTGAAGGCGCTCGCGCGCGAAGCCGCGATGACCGCGCTGCGACGGCTCATGCCGAGCGTCGAGGCGGCGACGGCGGATATGGCGACGGCGGATATGGCGACGGCGGATATTCCGCACGGCGAGCTGATGGCGCTCGAGGTAGCCATGAGCGACTTCGCCGCGGCCCTGGACGAGGTGGCACCTTCGGCGCTGCGTGAAGCATTCACCGAGATACCTAAGGTCACCTGGGACGAGGTAGGCGGGCTGGAGAAGGCGAAGGCGGCGCTGCGCGAGGCAGTCGAGTGGCCGCTACGTTACGCGCCGGTGCTGGCTTATGCCGGCGTGCGTCCGGCGAAAGGGATCTTGCTGACCGGGCCTCCTGGGGGCGGCAAGACACTGCTGGCGAAGGCGGTCGCGCACGAGAGCGGCGTGAATTTCATCTCGGTCAAGGGACCCGAGCTGCTGTCCAAGTGGGTCGGGGACTCCGAGAAGGGGATTCGGGAGGTCTTCGGGAAGGCCCGGCAGGCCGCGCCCTGCATCGTCTTCCTCGACGAGATCGATGCGCTGGCCCCCCGCCGGGGCGGCGGAGGCGAGAACCATGTCAGTGAGCGGCTGGTAAGCCAGCTTCTGACCGAGCTCGACGGGATAACCGAACTCCGGGGAGTGGTTACCCTCGCCACGACCAACCGGCCCGACATCTTGGACCCCGCTCTGCTGCGGCCAGGCCGGTTCGATATTCAGATCGAGGTCGGGCCTCCCGATGCCGCGACCAGGCAGGCGATTCTCGAGGTGCACACCAGGCAGCAGCCGCTAGCCGACGACGTCGACCTCGCGTTGCTGGCCGCGGCGACGGAAGGCCGCATGGGAGCCGACATGGCCGACATCTGCCGGGAAGCCGGCATGGATGCGGTACGCAGATTGATCATCGGAACCCAGGGCGGCGCCACTCCTGACGTGTCACGACTCAAGATCACTCAATCGGACCTGTACGCGGCGCTTGCGCGTAACGCGGGACGGCGCGAAGACGACGGGATCGATGTAAACGTTAAGGACAATAGCTCGTAATCCGTATCTATAGCTCAGTATTGCGGATAAACCCTATCCACCGGTTTCAGCCGAAAAGAAGAATTTAGGGGCGTCCGATTCGAGGCGTCATAATCTGAATAATGCAAAAATAGAACACCTCAATTCAATTCTTGCCCTCTAGGTCTTGCGCGTGTCTGATTGCCGGGATATGGTTCGTAGCAGACCACACCTCTGCGGATAGGCTTTATCGGCAGGTAAGAAAGGTATGGTCCGACCTACACGCTCACTACGGGGGGAGACTCGTGGCTGTAGAAAAGGCAATCGGGTCGTCAAGTCTAGTCGAGGTAATTGACCGGATTCTCGATAAGGGAATCGTCATCGATGCGTGGGTGCGAGTGTCCCTCGTCGGCATCGAGCTCCTGGCCATCGAGGCCAGGGTCGTCGTGGCTTCGGTGGAAACCTACCTGAAGTACGCCGAGGCTGTTGGCCTGACCGCCACAGCGGCGGAGGCATAGGGGCGCCAGCCGTAGAGGGCCCAGTGAAAAGGGCAGACAGGTACCGGGGAAACTGATCGGGCGAGTGTCCGCATCCGTTTTCCCGGTGGCCGGTTCGCCGTATTTGCTGGGCCCTGGCGGATGCGCTGTGCCGTGACTTGCGGCAACAGGCTAGGGGGAGAACGACGAATGGCAATCCTGGACGAGATGCAGCTCCTCGTGAGCGATCTCGAGGCGGCTTTTTCGCGCCGCCTCGAAGGTGAAAAGGAACGGCTTGAAACGGCCTCGAGCGATGCCCAATATCGCGCCATGGGCGTTAGTGAGCTGCGGGCGACCGCCGCCGAAAATGCGCGGGAGCGACTGGCGGAGATATCGATGCGCGGCAGCGAGATCGCTGACCTGATGGATACCTTCTTTCGGGTCCGGACGGCGCAGGCCGCCAGCGATGCACGTGACCGTGCCATGATCGAGCGCGAGCGGGTCAAGGCCGAGCGTGACCGGCGGGCGGAGGCTGCGACCGAAGCGCGCGCGCGAATGGCCGAGTTCCATGAGCTGAGCGCCATATGGCATGGTCACACCGTGGTCATGGGAGGCCCTGGCGCCGGAGCGCCCCGGACGCCGGTACGCAGGGCTGCTCAGCCTCCGCACCGCGGCGGGGCACCGGAGGCGGCGAAGCCGCCGGCCCCGAGGGCGGCGATGAAGCCCAGGGCAGCGACGAAGCCGAAGGCAGCGACGAAGCCGAAGGCAGCGACGAAGCCGAAGGCAGCGAAAGCGAAAGCATCGGGTAATTCCGGGACGTAACCGCCGGACGGACGGCCGGGTGTCCAGTTTCCGGGCACCCGGCTAGCTACGCACGCATATTTTCCTTTTCCTGAATCAATATCCGGAGGGGCGCATATGGTGTATACAGGTTCTGCGGCGATCAGGGCGGCGCCGCGTTCTGAATTTGTCGAGACCGCTTATGTGAAACAGGTCACCGCCCGGGCGCTTAGTTATATACAGGCCGGCTGCCCGGTGCATTTCCGCGGTCCGTCCGGGGTGGGAAAGACCACGCTGGCGTTGCACGTTGCCCACCAGCTGGGCAGGCCCGTGATGCTGATGGTGGGTGACGACGAATTCGGCAGCTCGGACCTTGTCGGCCGGCAGGCCGGATACCGGCGCCGGCGGGTGGTAGATCATTTCGTCCAGTCGGTGCTGAAGACCGAGGACGAGGTTTCTCCGCACTGGGTCGACAACCGGCTGTCCGTCGCTTGCCGCGAAGGCCTGACCCTCATCTACGACGAGTTCACCCGGTCGCGGCCGGAGGCGAACAACGCGCTGCTCTCCGTGCTGGAAGAGGGAATCCTCGTGCTCCCGTCCCGGGATCGGGACGGAAGAGATTACGTGCCGGTCCACCCGAACTTCACGGCCATCTTCACCAGCAACCCGGTGGAGTACGCGGGAGTACACCAGGCTCAGGACGCGCTGTTCGAGCGGATCGTGACGATCGACCTGGAATCCTTCGACGAGGCGACCGAGACGGCTATCGTACGGGCCCGGTCAGGGCTCAGCGAGTCCCAAGCGCTGACGGTGGTGCGGCTGGTGCGGGCGAGCCGGCCGGTGCTGGGCGGCACCGATCGTCATACGGTGCGCAGCGCCATCGTGATCGCGCGGGTACTGGGACAGCAAGGTGCGCTCGCCCAGGCGGGCGACCCGATCTTCGAGCAGACCTGCCAGGACGTGCTGTCCAGCGAGACAGGCCGGCGCGGCTGGGACGGGCTGACACCGCAAGCCGTCCGGCAGCTAGTGCATGACCTGATCCGCGAGCATGCGCCCGGCCCGGCCAGCCGCCCACCTCGCGCGTCCTCCTCGGCCCGCGTGCCCGCCCCGGCCCGCCCGGTCGCCCAGTCCAGTCAGGCGCGCACATGAAACCCATCCGTACCGCTCAGGACATCCGCGGCGCCCCCAGGAGGTCGGCCGGCCAAGGACCGGTCACTGAGCAACGGGCCTACGGCCTGCTGACCGGGCTGGCGCGGGAACGCCAGCGACTCCTCAGCCAGCAGCAGTCCTGGCAGCGCAGGCTGGTGCGGATCAGCAGGAGCCTGGCCGAGATCGACGCCCAGGCCGCACGCCTGCACGGGCGGCTGCCCGCGACGGCCGCCAGCCGGCAGGTTCCGGGCCGCGGCCCTCGCTGGCGGACACCGAGTTCCGTAACTGACCAGCGGTGCTGAAGACGAGGTGGGTTAGATGACATCGGGCGGAACGAACCCTAGGCGCCCGGGAGGCGACGGCGTTAGCGGCCTGCTGCGTGGTCTAGGGGACTTGATCACCCTGGCCGAGCGCCTCGCCGAGCAGGGCGAGCAGGGCGGACAGGGCGGACAGGGGACGACCGGAGAGCGGGAATTCACCTCGCCAGGTGGCATGCGTGGCGTCTATGGGTTCTCGGTGCGCACGGGGATCGGAGGAACGCCGACCGTCGAGCGTTTCGGCAACGTACGAGACACCACAGAAGGACCTGTCGTCAGCGACACCCGCGAGCCCTTCGTCGACGTTTTCGACGAGGAAGAAGAGATCGTGGTCGTCGCCGAGGTTCCTGGCGTCCAGGAGAAGGACATCCATCTTGAGGTGAACGGAGACGTCCTGGCGCTGTCGGCGACAGGGCCGAAGCGGAAGTACGAGAAGGAGATCCTGCTTCCAGCGGCGGTCGATCCGAAGGAGCGGCAGCGAAACTATCAGAACGGCTATCTGGAGTTGCGTTTCACCAAGACGCAGGGCCGGGGCTGAGGAACGGCCATGGCTCGCTCGCCGGTACGCGACGAATCGCCCCCGCTGACCTTGCGTGTCGCGGAGGCGCTGCCTAAAGATGTTGGCCGCGGCATCGCCCGCCTTGACCCGGACGCCATGGAGGGACTCCACGCGAGCATCGGCGATGTCGTGGCGATAACCGGGGAGCGGGCCACCGCGGTCAAACTGATGCCGGCCTACCCGGACGCACGCGGGAAGGGCCTCATCCAGATCGACGGGATTGCCCGCGAGAACGCTGGCGCGGGACTCGACGATCGGGTCCGGGTGGAACGGGCCGCCATCGCCGACGCCCGGACCGTGACGCTGTCGCCTATCGGCCGGTCGCGGCTGACCCAGCAGGCGAGAGATGCCTCCTACGTCGGGCGCCTGGTCGATGGTCTCGTGGTCCAGGCCGCCGACCGGATCCGGGTCAATCTGTTCGGCTCACGGCCGCAGGATTTCACCGTGGAGAGTACGACCCCCCGGGGCTTCGTCCTGATCCAGGCCGGGACACGCATCCAGATAACCGGCGAGAGCGCTGACCGGCGCACCGTGAAGATTTCGTACGAGGACATCGGCGGCCTGGGCAAGACGATCGCGCGGATCCGGGAAATGATCGAGTTGCCGCTGCGCTTCCCTGAGGTGTTCGACCGGCTCGGCATCGACCCGCCCCGGGGAGTCCTGCTCTACGGCGCACCCGGATGCGGGAAGACGCTGATCGCCCGGGCGGTAGCGAACGAGACCGCGGCGCACTTTCTGCATATCAACGGGCCCGAGATCATCCACAAGTTCTACGGGGAAAGCGAGGCTAACCTGCGGCGGGTGTTCGAGGAGGCGCAGGCGCGCGCGCCGAGCATCGTCTTCCTCGACGAGATTGACGCTATCGCGCCCAAGCGAACCGAGGTGCAGGGCGAGGTCGAGAAGCGAGTGGTCGCGCAGCTGCTGGCCCTGATGGACGGGCTGAAGACCCGTGGTCAGGTGATCGTGATCGGGGCCACCAACATCCAGCAGAATCTCGATCCGGCCCTGCGCAGGCCGGGCCGTTTCGACCGGGAGATCGAGATCGGCATCCCGGATCGCAACGGCCGCCGCGAGATCCTCGAGATCCACACCCGGGGCATGCCGCTCGCGCTCGATGTCGATCCCGATCATCTCGCCGCCGCGACCCACGGTTTCGTCGGCGCCGACATGGAAGCGCTGGCGCGCGAAGCCGCGATGGCCTCGCTGCGCAGGCTCATGCCGACCCTCGACCTGGCGGCCGCGGAGCTTCCCTACGAGCGGCTGATGGAGCTCGAGGTGACCATGGCCGATTTCCTCGACGCCCTCCGCGACATAGAGCCCTCCGCGATGCGGGAGGTGTTCACCGAAGTGGCCGACGTTTCCTGGGACGAGATCGGCGGCATGGAGGACGCGAAAGCGGCCCTTCGCGAGGCCGTGGAGTGGCCCTTGCTGCATTCGGCCGTCCTTACCCGTGTCGGTGCCCAGCCCGCCAAGGGCATCCTGCTCACCGGCCCTCCTGGCAGCGGGAAGACGCTGCTCGCGAAGGCGGCCGCGCGCGGGAGCGGGGTGAACTTCATCTCGATCAAGGGGCCGGAATTGCTCTCCAAGTGGATCGGGGAGTCAGAGAAGGGTATCCGCGAGGTCTTCAAGAAGGCGCGTCAGGCGGCCCCCTGCATCGTCTTCATCGACGAAATCGATGCGCTGGCCCCACGGCGCGGCGGCGGTGGCGGTGAGAGCCACGTGACCGAACGCGTGGTGAGCCAGCTGCTGACCGAACTTGACGGTATCGAGGAACTGCGCGGAGTCGTCACGCTGGCGGCGACCAACCGGTCAGACATTCTCGATCCGGCCCTGCTGCGGCCCGGCCGCTTCGATATCGAGATCGATATACCGCTTCCAGACCAGACCACCCGCCGGGCGATTCTCGGCGTGCACACCCGAAACCGCCCGCTCACCGCCGATATCGATCTGGACGCGCTGGCGGCCGAGACAGCGGGTTTCGTCGGCGCCGACCTCGCGGGCCTGTGCCGTGACGCCACCATGGCCGCGGCGCGCAGGTTCATCGGGCGCGATGACCAGAGCGCGGACACCGACCTCGAACTTCTTGAAGTCACGCAGGCGGACGTGTCGACCGCGCTGGCCGCCATGGGGGCACGCAAGAGGCGCAGGAGCGACGATGGCTGAGACAGCGACCTATGTGTACGGGGTGGCCGCGGCGGGCGTCCTGCGCACCCCGCTTCGTGCGCAGGGCATGCCAGACGGGCAGTCTCCGGTAACGGCGATCGCCGTCGGCGGCGCGTCGGCCATCGTCGGCCCTCACGCGGGCCCCGCGATGAACGGCTTGCCGCGGCCCGAACTGCTGCGCCGGCTGGCCATCCACCAGCGGGTGATCGAAGACGCACTCGAACGCGGTGACGTCCTTCCCGCGCAGTTCGGCACGGTCCTGGCCTCCGAGGACGAAGTCCGCATGCTCTTGACCGGCTGGAGCGGGCTGGTCCGGGCTTCGCTGACACGTTTTTCCGGCCTCGTGGAGGTGGAGGTGGCGGCGACCTGGGACCTGCCACAAGTCCTGGGCGAGGTCGGCCGCGATCCGGAGGTCGCCAAGGCCAAGTCGGTGGCCGTGCAGGCTCCGCCCGAAGAACGTCTCGCTCAGCAGGTCAACGTCGGGAAGATCGTCTCCGAAGCGCTTGACCGGCGTCGCGCGCACTGTCAGCAGATGCTCCTGGATGTCGCCAAGCCGCTGGCGGAATGCGTTCAACCGAACGCCCTGCTCTCAGATCAGCTGGTGTTCAATGTCGCGTTCCTGGTACCGCGGCAGGCGATGGCGGAGTTCGAGGCGGCGATCGACCGTTTGGATGAGGCTCTCGCCGGGTCTTGCGCGCTTCGTATCATCGGCCCGCTCCCGCCATACACCTTCGGTACGGTCAGCATCACGCGATTCGACGCCGAACGACTCGCGGCGGGCCGCGCCCTGCTCGGACTGGCGTGCGATATCTCCGAGGAGGCGGTGCAATCGCGCTACCGGCAGCTGGCCCGGCAGTTCCACCCCGATAGCCAGCCCGCCGGAAGCGACGCCGCTGACCGCTTCGCCGCCCTCGGTGCCGCCCGCGCTGACCTGCTGGCTTACGCCCGCGGCCGCACCTGGGGAGACTCCGCTGGCTGCCCCGAGCTGATGGTGACGATCGGGCGGAGCGAGGACGACGTGGCGCTGGACGGCCGACGATGAGCCCCGGGCCTACGGTGTACCTCTACGGCGTTATCGGCGACGGTGACTCGCTGGTTCTCGACGTACCGCCGATGAGCGGCGCGGGCCCCGTCTACACGCTCTCGCACCGTGGCCTGGCGGCCGTGCTGAGCGACGACCCGCGGCCGAGGTACGAGGTGACACGAGCGAACGTCCGCGGCCATCAGGCGGTCATCGACGGCGTGATGCGCACGACTGAGATCTTGCCCACGCGGCTGGGCACGGTGTTGCCGAGCCCGCAGTGGGTGGTGACGAACTTCCTGGAGGTGCGCTGGGCCGAGCTGCGGCGGCTCCTCGATCATGTGGCCGGCCGAGTCGAGCTCGGGTTGAAGGCGTCCTGGACGGACCTGCGGTCCGTCTTCGCTGAAGTCGTCGCCGGCGACCGTGACCTGCGCGCTTTGCGTGATCGCCTGTCCCGGCATCCCGCGGCGGCGACCTACGAGGCGAGGCTCCAGCTCGGTGAACGGGCCGCCAAGGTGCTGGCCGCCAAGCGCAAGCAGGAGGCAGATGACCTTGCTGGCACGCTCGAGCCGCACGTTATCGATATCCGCAGGAACGATCCGATCTCGGAGCTGATGGTGCTCAATGCGGCGTTCCTCGTTGACCGGCCGCGGATCGAGCCTTTCGAGGCCGCGGTGCAGGACCTGGACCGCGTCCACGCGGGCCGGCTTGGCTTCATGCTCGCGGGCCCGCTGCCCCCCTATAACTTCGTCGGTCTCGGCGGGCTATGAGCAAACGGGAGCACCCCACGGTGAAGGGACGGCGATGGGACTTCTGAAGAATCTGCTGCTCGCCCCGGTGATGTTGCCGGCCAGCGGGCTCAAATTCGTCTTGGCCGAGATCCGGGATACAGCCGATCGCGAGCTGAACGATCCGCAGGTCATCCGCCGCGAAATGCTGGAGCTACAGCAGCGCCTGGACGCCGGCCTGATCACCGAAGACGCATACGACTCGGCCGAGGCCGAGTTGCTGGCGCGACTGAACGCGATTATCAACGAGAGGAGCTAGTAATGCAGCTGATGCAGATCGCAGAGCGGGCCAAGGCGCAGCTCGCCACGGCCACCAACCTGGAGCCGCTGCTCGTTTCCGGGGCGGACAAGGAGGCAGGCGGCTGGCGGCTGACGGTCGAGATGCTCGAACTCGACCGGATACCCGAGGCCCAGGGTATCGTCGGCGCGTATGACGTCCGGGTGAGCGACGAAGGCGACCTCGTCACCTGGCATCGAATCGGCCTGCGCAGACGCGATGAAACGGATTGGATCGCGGAAGTGATCGTGCCCTTCCCGAATCTGGCGTCGGCGGAGGAGAGCCGTGGGGCTTGAGCCGGCCAGGGAGCACGGTGACGCTCTCGCTGACGTTATCGACGTGGTGCTCGATAAGGGGCTTGTCATCAACGCCGACATCATGGTCTCGCTGGCCGGAGTCGAGCTGCTGGGCATCAAGATCCGGGCGGCGCTCGCTTCCTTCGAGACCGCGGCGAAGTACGGCCTCGAATTCCCCTCCGGCACGAACCTGCAGGCGCCCGCCTGGCGCGCGATGATGCCGGCCGAGACCCGCGGCCAGAGTTACGGCCAGCCGTTCGCCGAGCAACTCGCCGCGACCGAACCCGCGCATGTCCCGGCGCGCTGAGGCGGACCGCCGCCGATGGAGCCGCAGCGTGAATCCCGAGCGACGATGACGGATCTGATCGAGCGCGTCATGGACAAGGGGGTCGTGGTCAAGCTCGACCTCGTCATCGGCATGGCGGGCATCCCGCTGATCGGTATCAGCCTGCACGCCGCGATAGCGGCGGTCGAGACGATGCTGGAGTACGGCCTGCTGGAGGCCTGGGATTCGCAACCGCGCGCCGTCGAGAACCACGAGGCGGAGTGGCGGCAGCTGGCCCTGCGGCCAGGTGAGCAGGTCCAAGCCGAGCTGTACGGGTCATACTACGAAACTCAAGGCATCTGGCGTCTCTGGCGTCCCGGCCGCCTGCTGCTGACCGACCAGCGTCTCCTGCTCATCCGGCCGCTGCCGCGGGAGATCCTGTTCGCGGCCGAGGTGAGCGCCATCGC
>Ga0302184_10000778_pt1 | contig 20936 bp, 19 predicted proteins | sample I_Palsa_N3_3_FD_200233 | JGI IMG/M metagenome (GOLD analysis project Ga0302184, IMG submission 200233) | Peat permafrost microbial communities from Stordalen Mire near Abisko, Sweden - I_Palsa_N3_3 | ecosystem: Environmental > Terrestrial > Soil > Palsa > Peat permafrost | place: Sweden...
TACTGGCCAACAGGCCCGTTCGGCTATCCGGCCCGGCTTCGCTGTCCCAGCAGCATGATCTGACCGCACGGGAACGTGAGGTACTCGACCTGCTCGCCGAGGGTGCGAGCAACCGGCAGATCGCCCGGTCCCTCGGCCTCTCCCTGAAGACGGTGCAGAACCATGTGTCCCGCATCCTCGACAAGCTCCAGGCCGCCGACCGGACACAGGCCGCCCTTCGGGCGAGAGGCATGCCGCCCACGGCTGGCTGAGGGGCCGTTCCGCTCAGCCCGGGGCGCCTCGACGGTGGCGGGCGGGGCGATCGGTGCCGTGCTCGGTGCCGCGCGGGGCCAGCGGCAGCCGGGACGGGGGCTTGATCTCGGCCAGCCGCAGATAGGTCACCAGGCGCTGCCCGCCGCGAGTGGCGAGACTGGCGAGGACTTCTTGCAGCTCGGCGACGTCACGGGCGACGACGGAGAGCATGTAGTCGGTCTCGCCCGCGACGTTGTCCGCGGCGATGATCTGCGGCAGGGACCGGATCATGTCGTCGAACACGCGGCTGGAACGCGGGTCATGACGGGCCAGGGAGGCGGTCACGTAGAGCTGCAGCGGGAAACCCGCCGCGGCCGGGTCGAGCTGAGCGCTGATGACGCGGATGACACCCGACTCCTTCAGCCGCCGCACCCGGTGCAGGGTCGCCGCAGGTGAGAGCCCGGCCAGGCGGGCCAGTTCGACGTTGGTGCGGTCCGCGTCTTCCTGCAGCGCAGTGAGCAGGATTATGTCAACATCATCAAGTGGAACGGCCATAATACTAAATATTATTTGGTCATAGCGCTCTACTGTCAAATTCTGTACGTCCATCGGCGAGCATGACGATATGAACATCAGCCGTCGTTATGCCGTCGCAGCCCTCGTCACGGCCGGGCTGCTGTGGGGTACCACCGTGCCGCTGTCCAAGCTGGCCCTGGAGTGGCTGGCCCCGGGCTGGCTCACGGTCGTTCGTTTCGGCCTGGCCGCCGCGGTCCTGCTGGCCGCGGGCCGTCCGGGGCTGCGGGCCGCGTTCACCCCCAAGATCCTGGCCTCGGGCGCGTTCGGGTACGGCGGGTCAGTCATCGTGCAGAACGCCGGCATCGCCCGGACCAGCGTTACCCACGCGGCGCTGCTGATCGGGGCCGTGCCCGTGCTGGTCGCGGTCATCGCCGCGCTGTGGCACCGCAGCGTGGCCCGGCCGGTGGCCTGGGCCGGTTTCGTGGTGTCGCTCGGCGGCGTCGGCCTGATCACCGGCGGCGGCTACGGGGGTGGCGCGACGCTGACCGGCGACGGGCTGGTGCTGATCTCCCTGCTCATCTCGGCCACGTTCACGGTCGCGCAGGTCAGGCTGCTGCCTGGCCGCGACCCGATCGCGGTCACCGCCGTGCAGTTCCTGGCCGCCGCGGTGGCCGCCCTGGCCTTCACCGGCGTCACGGAGGGCGCACCGGCCATGCCGGCCGGCCCCGGCCCGGTCCTGGCCGTCGGCGCGCTGGCGGCGTTCGGCACGCTGGTGCCGTTCACGCTGTTCGCCTTCGGGCAGAGCCGGGTGTCCGCTGAGGTCGCCGGAGCGTTCCTCAACCTCGAGCCGCTGGTAGGTGCCATCGCGGGCGTCGCCATCTTCGGTAACCCGCTCGGCCCCGTGCAGGTCGGCGGCGGCGCGGCCATCGTCGCGGGCATCGCCCTGAGCAGCCTTCCGCTGCTGGCGGGCGGCCGCCGGCCCCAGCGCCGGGACAAGGGCGGCGATAGCCGCGGAGGCGACGGCCGGCTGACCCCAGAGCCACCCGAGGGCCAGCTGGGGAAACAGGACCAGCGGGCGGGAAATTGGCTGGGCGGGGACGCACCGGGCCCTTACACTCGGGACCGTGGCATATCAGTTCCGTCAGGTAGATGTCTTCACCGAGACGCCGTACTTCGGCAACCCAGTCGCGGTCGTCCTGGACGCCGACGGTCTGAGCGAGGAGCAGATGCAGCTGCTCGCGCGCTGGACGAACCTGTCGGAGACGACGTTCGTGCTGGCCCCGCGGGCGCGCGGGGCGGACTACTGGGTGCGGATCTTCACGCCCGCCCGGGAGCTGCCGTTCGCCGGGCATCCCACCCTGGGTACCTGCCACGCCTGGCTGGAAGCCGGCGGCCGCCCGGCCCGGGCCGGCCAGGCGGTGCAGGAATGCGCCGCCGGACTGGTCGCGGTCCGGCGGACCGAGGCGGGCCTGGCGTTCGCGGCCCCGCCGCTGCTGCGCTGCGGGCCGGTCGAGGACGCGGTCACCGAGCGCGTGGCGCGGTCCCTGAACCTCAGCCGGGCCGACATCGTGGACATCCAGTGGGCCGACAACGGGCCCGGCTGGGTGGCCGTCCTGCTGGCCAGCGCGGAGGCGGTCCTTAAGGTCCGGCCGAGCGCCGTCGACACGGAGATCGGCGTCGCCGGGCCTTACCCGGACGGCTCACCGGAGGCGATCGAGGTTCGCGCGTTCAGCCCGCAGCTAGGCGCGCCGGGCGAGGACCCGGTCACGGGGAGCCTGAACGCCTCGCTGGCGCAGTGGCTGCTGGCTACCGGGCGGGTCACCGCCCCCTACGTCGCCAGTCAGGGCACCGCGCTCGGCCGCCGGGGCCGGGTGCGCATCTCCCGCGACGACGACGGCCAGGTCTGGGTCGGCGGCGGCACGGTCACCTGCGTCAGCGGCACCGTCGAACTCGGGTAAGGGTTCGGCCCCGGGGTTCCGCCTCAGCGGCCACGTGCCTGGGGGCTCTTGGGGCTCTTGGGGCTCTTGGGGCTCTTGGGGCTCTTGGGGCTCTTGGGGTTCTTGGGGTTCCTCGGGGCAGGGTCGGGGGGCATGCTGAACCAGATGCCGAAGGACCGCTTCAATGACGTGCTCTCGGTGGGCGCGGCCGCGACGATGTCGGCCAGGGCCTCGGAGTCGGCGATGACAGCGAAGTAGCGTTCGGTGTTCCGCGGATCGTCGTAGATCGGCCAGTCCACGCGTTCGCCGTTCTTCATGACCGCGTAGAGCTCGGTGACGCTGTCGTGGACGCGGCCGTAGATAGCGGCCGTGCCTGTTCCCCGGGTCGCCATCGTCATCGCGGCGCTGGCCAGATGCTGCTCATCGACGTCAATGTCGCACGCCGACGCGTCCCGGCGGCCGTCCCGGTCGATCGCGATGCAGCGGCCGCCGGCGGTGTCCAGGTAGCTGACCAGGTCAAAGCGATGGCCGTCGACGGTGCGGGTGGCGAGCGTGGTGGTGGGTGTGTCCGGGAGCCGCGAGCCGGGAGGACGGACAACGGGTCCCTGCGGCCAGGCCCAGTCCTGGCCGGCCAGCACACGGGGCAGGGATTCCCGTGGCAGGCCGGCCTCGTGCCAGAGCGGGCTCAGCTCGTCGTGGCCGTCGGCACGGGGCCGGTGGCGGCGGATGGCATCGCCCAGCGCCGCCCGCGCGGCGTCGGCGCGTACCGTTGCCGCCCGGTAGCGCAGGACAGCGGCGAAAAGCCCCGGCTTGTCGATGGCCTGCGCGGCGTCAAGGCGGTCGGCGGCCCGGTCCGCGAGGGCGGCGAAATCTTCGAGGGCTTGGCTCGGATCCGCGCATGGGCCGAGCGTGTGCGTGCCTGCGTCGTTGGCCGTGTCGTCGAAGCAGGCCAGCCAGATTCCGCTGTCCTCGACGTTCACCACCGCGGCTTCGTAAAGGACGCCGTTCCGGGTGCTCGGACTGAGCATGAAGATGGTGGCGATCCGCTCGTCCCACGGGGTGTGCAGCAGGTTCGTGGCCTGCCAGGCGTCCACGAAGGCGCGGCCGGCCGGCTCGCTGGGCATCCCGTAGACCTGGCTGCGGTCAGCGGGGTCGGCGCCGGTGATCCATGCGCTGTACCGGCCTTCGTATTGGACCAGGTAGCAGGCCAGCACGCCCCAGCGGCGGGAATGCACGGCGTGCTCACGTGGGTCGATGGCGGGCGGCCGGGCCAGCGGAGCCGGGCGGCCCGGCCCGGCCTGCACGGCCCGCCGGGCGGTGCTGTACGGCTCGCCGGTGGCGGTCATCCGGGCCCGGGCGGCCTTCTTCGCCGAACGATCGGAGGTCATGGCGTCATCCATCTACGGCACCGGAAACCCGCGCTTCCCAGGCCGGTTAGATCGTCATGACCGTGGGTGAGAACGACGCGAGTCGGTGACCCTTGTCCTCTTGACGTCGCAGTCGGCGCGGGCGGCGGCGGCTCGGAGGCGGGCAGGCGCTACTGCCTCTGCCCGTATCATAACCACGCATCGCCGCCTTCCGCATCTGCGGCGAGGGCCGGAATGCGGCGGCGTTACGACTGCGGTTGTCCGTGGCGGACGGGGAGATGGCGGGCCAGGAATTCCTCGGTGCGCCGCCAGGCGCGGGCCGCGGGCTCGGGATTATGGAACATGGGCGCCTTCCTGTTGTGAAAGGCGTGCCCGGCGTCTTCCTCGACGTGGACTTCGGCGTTCTGGGTGTCTCGGGCGGCTGCTTCCACTCGCGCCACTTGCTCCCGCGGGATGTACGGGTCGTTCCCGCCGAAATGGAACTGGATCGGAGCGCTGATCTGCGCCAGCACATCGGTGTGACCGGGCACCTCCGAGCCGTAGAACGAGACCACCGCGTCGACCTGGGCCCGGGCGGCGAGGAAGTAGCCAATCGAACCGCCGAGGCAGAACCCGATGACTCCGAGCCCGCCGCGGACCTCCGGCAGCGCCGCGAGGTGCTCCAGCGCGGCGGCGGCGTCGTCTACGCCCTGGCCGAGGTCGAATCGCGACCCCAGATCAAGCGACTCAGCCACGCCTTTCTCGTCGTGGACCGCCTGGTGTCCCGGCTTGAGCCGCCAGAACAGGTCCGGTGCCGCGACGACGTAACCGAGCGCGGCGAGGTCCTCGGCGACGGCGTGAATGTACTCGCCGACGCCGAAGATTTCCTGGATCAGGAGGATGCCGGGGCCATGCCCGGCCTCGGGGAGCCACACCGTCAGGTCGAACGGTCCGTCGGGCGTGCTGACCCTGTCATTACGTGCGGCCCTGTCATTGCCTGAGACCATGGTCACTCCCCTGGGTCGTGCTGGTTCTGGCGCGCAACAGATGGTAGCGCGCTTCCCGCTCGCTATCTCGGGGTGGCCCGCCGGGGCTGGAGGCCGCCGGGTCTATAGCATCGGGGGTGCAGGCTGAGGGAGGCGATATTGGTGAGCGCAAAGCCGATGACCGCGTTCGTGACCGGGGCGAGCAACGGGTTCGGAGCCGCCATCGTGCGGCGGTTCGCGGCGGAGGGGATACGCGTCGTCGCCCTGGCGCGGCGGCAGGACCGGCTGGCCGGGCTGGCCGCGGAGCTCGGCGACAGCGTGCTCCCCGTCAGCCTCGATGTCCGGGATCTGGCGGCCGTTCAGGACGTGGTCGCGGGCCTGCCGGCTGAGTTCGCCCAGATCGACGTGCTGGTCAACAACGCGGGGCTGGCCAAGGGGCTGAAGCCGGCCCAGGAGGCTGATCTTGACGACTGGGAGGAGATGATCGACACCAACTGCAAGGGCCTGGTGTACTGCACGCGGGCGATCCTGCCGGGCATGGTCGAGCGGGGGCGTGGTCACGTGGTCAACCTCGGGTCGGTAGCGGGCACCTATCCCTATCCCGGCGGCAACGTCTACGGCGCCACCAAGGCCTTCGTCCACCAGTTCACCCTGAACCTGCGATCTGACCTGCACGGCACGGGTGTCCGGGCCACATCGGTCGAACCGGGCATGAGCGGGGATACCGAGTTCTCCACGGTGCGGTTCGGCGGCGACCAGGGCCAGGCGGACGCGGTCTACGCGGGCATGCAGCCGCTGGTGCCCGCCGACATCGCCGAAGCGGTGTACTGGGTCGTGTCACAGCCCCCGCACGTCAACATCAACACGATCGAGATGATGCCGGTCGCGCAGAGCTTCGCGCCGTTCCAGGTGCACCGCGGCTGAGCGCGCTAGTCACGGGACGAACGTGTCAGAGGGCGAACGCGACCTCGATCGTGAGCGCTCAGACCAGTGACTGCAGGGTCGCCCGGGCGCCTCGTGCGTGCAGCGAGGCCAGGGCAGACCGGTAGGCGGTGCGGAAACGCTCGTGGCCGGCCAGGTCCCCGAACACGTCCCGGTTGGAAATGAACGCGTCGGGGTCCTCGCGCTGATGGCGGGCGAGCTTGGTGAGGGTGCCGGCGAGCCGGTCCACCACCTCGATCGGCTCGCCCTGCTCATCGACCCCCTCCGCGTAGCGAGCCCAGCTCGCCACCACCGCGGCCGAGCGCTTGATCTCGCCGCCGGTCGCGAGCTGGGCGCGGATCACCGGCAGCAGCCACTTGGGGATCCGGTCCGAGCTTTCCGCGCACAGCCGGGCGATGGTGTCGCGGACCTCGGGATTGGAAAAGCGCTCGATCAGCGTGTGCTTGTACTCGTCGAGGTCCACCCCCGGCACGGGCGGCAGGGTCGGGGTGGCTTCGGTGTCCATGTAGCCCAGCAGGAAGGCCCGGAACAGCGGGTCCTGAGCGGCCTGGTGCACCAGTCGGTACCCGCAGAGGTAACCGAAGTAGCACATGGCCTGGTGGCTGGCGTTCAGCAGCCGCAGCTTCATCAGCTCATACGGTTCCACGTCGTCGACGACCTGCACCCCGGCCTGCTCGTACGGGGGCCGCCCGGCGGTGAAGGCATCCTGGAGCACCCACTGGGTGAAGGGCTCGCACACGACCGGCCACCGGTCCTGGATCCCGAACCGTGCGGTAACCTCGGCCCGGTCCGCGTCGGTGGTGACCGGCGTGATGCGGTCGACCATGGAGTTGGGGAAGTGCACCTCGCGCTCCACCCAGCCGCCGAGCCCGGGATCCCGGAGCCGGGCGAAGGCGGTGAACGCCCGCCGGGCCAGGTCACCGTTGCCCTGCAGGTTGTCACACGACATCACGGTGAAGGGCACGACCCCGCGCTCCCTGCGGCGCCGCAGCGCCTCGGTGATCAGGCCGAACGTCGTCTGCGGGACCGCGCCGGGGGCCAGATCGCGGACCACCTCGGGATTCGCCGCATCGAACTCGCCGGTAACGTCGCTGATGTTGTAGCCGCCCTCGGTCACGGTCAGCGACACGATCCGGATCGAAGGCGCCGCCATCTGCTCGATGACCGCCTCCGGATCATCGGGTGCGAACAGGTACGCCACGATCGATCCGATCACCCGCGGTTCGTATGTCCCGTCGCTGTGCTTGAGAACCAGGGTGTACAGGCCATCCTGCGCCTGCAGCACCTCCTTCATCTTCCGGTCCGCCGGCATCACCCCGGCACCGCAGATGCCCCAGTCCAGCGCCTGGCCCTGATTCATCAGGCGGTCCAGGTACATGGCCTGGTGCGCGCGGTGAAAACTGCCCACGCCGAAATGGACCACGCCCGGCGTGACCAGGCCACGGTCATAGGCCGGCGCTGCTACCCGGTCGCGCCAGTACGCCAGCGTCCGCGCATTCAGCGGCTGCGGGACAGGACCAGACATGCCATGCCTCCTCGGGCCGGAATTGACGATCGCGCTCGACCTCGCTAGCGCAGTAGCAGACCTGAGCGTGGCCGGGGCTTAGCTCGCAAGGCGGGCGCCGGTGGCCGGGTGGAAGGCGAAGACGTCATCGGGCTCGACGTGGAATCTGACCTGTTGTCCCGGGGCCGGCGGCTTGCGTCCTTCGGTGCGTGCTATGACCGGGTTCCCGCTCTCGGCCAGGCGCACGTGCAGCAGGGCGTCGGCGCCAAGCTCTTCGACCAGGATGACCTCGCCGGCTATTTCCCCGGTGCTGCCGGTCAGGTGCAGGTGCTCGGGCCGGATGCCGAGGACGATTTCGCTCAGGCCGGCCTGGCTGGCCGCGGTGCGGACCGCGGTGGGGAGCGGGATGATGGTGCCGGCCAGCCGGGCGCCGTCCTGGCTCAGGGGGACGGTCTGCAGGTTCATCGCGGGCGAGCCGATGAACCCGGCGACGAACTCGTTGACCGGGTTGTCATACAGCTGGCGGGGAGTGTCGCATTGCTGGAGCTGCCCCCCGGCCAGGACGGCGACCCGGTTTCCCATGGTCATGGCTTCGACTTGGTCGTGGGTGACGTAGACGGTGGTAATGCCGAGGCGGCGTTGCAATTCGGCGATCTGGCTGCGGGTCTGGACCCGCAGCTTGGCGTCCAGGTTGGACAGCGGCTCATCCATCAGGAAGACCTGGGGCTCGCGGACGATGGCCCGTCCCATCGCCACCCGCTGCCGCTGCCCGCCGGACAGGGCCTTGGGCTTGCGGGCCAGGAGCTCGTCGTTCAGGTCGAGCAGGCGGGCGGCCTCCCTGACCCGGCGTTCCCGTTCGGGCCGGGGGACGCGGGCCATTTTCAGGGCAAAGCCCATGTTCTCCGCGACGGTCTTCTGCGGGTACAGGGCGTAGTTCTGGAACACCATCGCGATGTCCCGGTCCTTGGGCGGAACCCAGGTGACGTCCCGGTCGCCGATCTCGACCCGGCCGCCGTCCAGCGGCTCCAGCCCGGCGAGCATCCGCAGCGCGGTGGTCTTGCCCGATCCGGACGGCCCGACCAGGACCATGAACTCGCCGTCCTTGATGTCCAGGTCCAGGGCGTCCACCGCGGGCTTGGCGTCCTTGGTGTACACGCGGCTGGCGGACACGTACTTCACATGAGCCATCGGGGACCTCCGCCCGGTGCGGTACTGACTGCTGCGGTACTGACTGCTGCGGGGCTGACTGGTGCGGGGCTGTTGCCTGCGCTCATTTGATGGCTCCCATTGACAGGCCGCGGACCAGGGAGCGCTGGGCGATCCAGCCCACGGCGATCACCGGGACCGAGGCCACCGTGGCCGCCGCCGACAGGTGCGCGATGTACAGCCCTTCCTGCGGGACGGAACTGATCAGGTACATCGGCATGGTCGCGGCGTTGGTCACGGTCAGGTTGAGCGCGAGGAACAGTTCGTTCCACGCGAAGATCACGCAGATCAGCGCCGTCGACACCAGGCCTGGGGAGACCACGGGCAGGATCACGCCGGTGATCTCCCGGATCCGCCCGGCGCCGTCCAGCCGGGCCGCTTCGAGCAGTTCCTTGGGGACTTCGAGCATGAAGGACCGGATCATCCAGATCGCCAGCGGCAGGTTCATCGCGGTGTAGAGGATGATCAGCAGCCAGATGCTGTCGAGCAGGTGCGTTTTCAGCGCGATGACGTACAGCGGTCCGATCGCGGCCACGATCGGCAGCATTTTGGTGGAGATGAAGAAGAACAGGCCGTCGCGCCAGTGTTTGACCGGGTGCACGGACAGGGCGTAAGCGGCCGGGACGCCCAACAGCAGCACCAGGACCGTCGAGCCGATCGTGGCGATCACCGAGTGCGTCAGGAACGGGCCTATGCCCGAGAAGACCAGCCGGAACTCGGCCAGGGTCGGGCTGAAGGTGAACCTGGGCGGCCAGGTCTCGGCGGCGGACTCGGGCTTGAACGCCGTGATCAGCATCCACAGCACCGGCAGGAAGAACGCGATCCCCACCACCCAGGTGAAGATCCCCCAGCCCACCTGCCCGGACAGCTCACGGAAACGCTGCGGCCCGGGTTCGCGGTTCCGGACGGGCCGGGCCGGCACGGCAGTCATGCTGTGCTCCCCGGCTCGCCCGCAGGCCAAGGCTCGCTCATATTCCGGCCTCCTCGAACTGGAACACACGGGCGAACATCCGCAGCGCGAACGTGGCCACGATGATCGTCAAGATCACGGTGATAACTCCCGCCGCGGCCGCCCCCCCTACGTCGAACGCGAAGTTCACCTGCTGGTACAGGTAGAACGGCAGGTTGGTGGTGGAGGTCCCCGGGCCGCCGTTCGTCATCAGCCGCACCTGGTCGAATACGTTGACCAGGTAGATCGAGCCGAGCAGGATCCCCAGCTCCATGTAGGGCCGCAGATGCGGGAGGGTCAGCTCGCGGAACGTAGCCAGCGCTCCGGCACCGTCGACCTTGGCCGCCTCCAGGGTGTCGGCCGGCTGGCTCTGCAGGCCGGCCAGCACGATCAGGGTCATGAACGGGGTCCACTGCCAGATCATGACCACGATGACCGAGCCGAGCGCGTGGGTGGACAGCCAGGCCACGTGGTGGACGCCGAACGGCTCGAGCAGCCAGTTCAGCAGCCCGAAGTTCGGGTCGAGCATCGGCCCGGCCCAGACCAGCGCCGCCGCCGCGGGCATGACCAGGAACGGGGTGATGATCAGCGTCCGGACGATGCTCCGGCCGAAGAACTTGCGGTCCAGCAGCACCGCGAACGCTACCCCCAGGACCATGGAGAAGAGAACGGCGATGACGGTCATTTCCACCGAGCGCAGCAGCGAGCCCCGGAACGCCGCGTTGGTAAAGGCCGCGGTGTAGTTGGCGAACCCGGTGAAGTGCGCCGGCGCCGGCACGTCGAAGAAATAGTTCTGGAAGCTGTACCACAGCGTCACCACGAACGGGACCTGGGTGACGATCACCACGTAGATCAGCGCGGGCAGCAGCGGAAGGCGACGCTGCCACCCCTCACGGCGGCTCTCCCGGTGCAGCCGGAGCTCGACCTTCGGCGCCGGCGCCGCGCCTGTTTCCACTACTGCCACGGCCAAGCCCTCCTCGCGACGTGGCACGGCTGGCGGGGCCCGGGCGGGGCCCCGCCAGGTGCGCGCTAACCGGCGGACAGTTCGGCCGGGGTGTAGGCAGAAGCGGCAGCCTGACTGGCCTGCAGCGCCTGGCTGACGCTCTCCGTGCCGGCGATCGCACCCGCGATCTGCTGGCCGACCGTCACCCCGAGGGTTTCGAACTGGGGGATGTCGACGTACTGGACCCCCACATAGGGAACCGGGTTCACCGTCGGGTGATCCGGGTCCGTCCCGTCGATCGAGGCCAGCGTGATCGGGGCGAACGCCTTCGCCGCGGACAGGTAGGACGCGTTGCTGTACAGGGAGGTCCGGCTGCCCGGCGGGACCGCGGCCCAGCCGTACTTGGACGCGACCAGCGAGTCATACTGCTCGGAGGTGGCCCAGGATGCGAACTTCCAGGCGGCGCCGGAGTTGGCGGTGCCCTGCGGGATGCCCAGGGACCACGACCACAGCCAGCCGGACGAACTGGTCTTGTCTACCGGCGCGAAGGCATACCCGGTCTGCGCGGCGATGGACGGGAAGCTGCCCGTGATGGAGGTCGCGGCGACGGTGGAGTCGTACCACATCGCGCACTTGCCCTGCCCGTACAGGGTCAGCAGCTGGTTGAAGCTGTCGTTGGACGCGCCCGCCTCGCCGTCCTTGCGGACGAGGTTGACGTAGAAGTTCGTCGCGGCCTCGAACGCCGGGGAGGTCAGCTGCGGCTGCCACTTCTCGTTGAACCACTCACCGCCGAACGTGTTGACCACGGTGTCCAGCGAGGCCATGTTGTCACCCCACCCCGCCAGACCGCGCAGGCAGATCCCCGCCGTCTTACCCGGCGAGTTCAGCTTGGCCGCGAAGCTCGCCACCTGCGCCCAGGTGGGATGGGCCGGCATGGTCAGCCCGGCCGCCTTGAACAGGTCCGTGCGGTAGTACAGCATCGAGGACTCGCCGTAGAACGGCACTGCGTACAGGCTGCCGTTGTAAGACAAGGCCTTGGCCACCGGCGGGAGCAGGTCACTGGCGTCGTAGCTGGGGTCACTGTTGATGTACGTGCTGGTCAGGTTGGTCAGCCAGCCGTTCTTGGCGAACAGCGGCGCCTCGTACGGGCCGATCATGATGACGTTGAACGCGTTGCTGTGCGTGGCCACGTCTTTCTCGATCGCGGCCCGCAGGTCGCCCTCGGTGTAGGTGGCGAACTTGACCTTGATGCCCGGGTACTGCTTCTCGAAGGTAGAAGCAGTCAGCGGGATCATCTGCCCGGTGATCAGCGGGTTGGACACCACGGCCACGGTGATCGTGCCCGAATTGCTGCTGCTTCCCGAGCTGCTACTGGCGCTTGTGCCGCTGCTCGAACAGGCGGCCAGCGTCGCCAGCGCGGCTACGCAGCCCACCGCCCCGAGCATACGGAGCCTGAAACGGGGATAGCTCATGAACGAACCTCCGCAACGGTGAGGATGTTGTGACGGGGCGAGACTGATCAGGATCCGTGGGCGGCAGGCCGGTACGGAACATCGCCGCGCGCGATGCTCCGCCAACCTCGGGTGCCTGCGTCGCGGGCCTCGACATCCAGACAGCAGCGGCGATGGCCCCAGCCATGCGGCCATCCCGCGTCCCGGTCCTCATGAAGAGCCTCCTACGCTGCAGCGGCTCTGATCCTGATGTGCTCATTCGAGCAATTAACGCTCAAATGAACCATCTCTTCACACTGATCTCGTCACTAGGCAAAGTCAAGAAAAGCTGCCAATATGAGACTTATGCGCTCAGATGAGCGACCAACGGGCTGGACTGGAGGGTAAATGGCCGGCTTGTCGGCAGATCGGCCGTCCGAAGTTGTCATGGCCGCCCGGGTGGCGCGCCAGTTCTATCTGGAGGGCGTCTCTAAGGTCGACATCGCCGACCGGCTGGGCATCAGCCGGTTCCGGGTAGCCCGGCTGCTCGATTCCGCCCGTGATGCCGGGATGGTCCGCATCGAGATCGGCTTGCCCGGCGGAAGCCTGGACGCAGGCCTGTCGGCCGAGCTGTGCTCGGCCTTCGGGCTCAACCACGCCTTCGTGTTCGACTTCCCCGACGACGACGAGCAGGCGCTGCGATACCGCCTGGGCGAGGCCGTGGGGCAGGCGCTGATGGACATCATCATGCCCGGCGATGTCCTCGGTATGTCCTGGTCACGCACGCTGGGAGGGCTTGCGGCCTCGCTGACCCAGATTCCGCCGTGCCCCATCGTCCAGCTGACCGGGGCCGTGCCGCCACCCGATGGCCGGGACCTGCTCGACCTAGTCCGCAGCGTAGCCCGCGTCGGCGGCGGTTCAGCGCACGTCTTTTACGCTCCGATGATCCTGGACGACGCGCAAACAGCCGAGGCGATGCGCCGCCAGGGCGACATCGCAGGGGCCTTCGCCCTCGTACCCTCGGTGACCATTGCCGTGGTCGCCATCGGCGCCTGGGCACCCGGGCTTTCGACGGTCTACGACGCGGTCACTCCGGACGAGCGCGATGCCCTGGCCTCGCTGGGGGTGTGCGCCGAGGTGGCGGGGGTTTTCCTTGGCCAGGACGGCAAGTCAGTGGCGACGCCTCTTGACCGCCGCATGATCGTGACGCCTGGCCCCGCGCTTGAGCGGATCCCGTTCGTCCTCGCCGTCGCCTATGGCATTGCCAAGAGCCCTGCGGTATCTGCCGCAATCCGAGGAGGGCTAGTCCATGGTCTGGTCACGCACGCAAGACTCGCCCGAACCCTGCTCAGCCTGGCCGGCCAGCGCGACGGCGGCCCCTAGCCCGCAGATGTTCCTGGCCGACGGGCGGGGAGCAGACGGGCCGCTATACGGCGGCACCGCCAACCGCGGCCTGGTCGTCCGCATCGGCGACACCGTAGTCAGGCCCATCGCGCCCTGCTGGCCGGCCACCCATGCCCTGCTCGCCCACCTGTCGGCGGCTGGCTTCGACGGCGCTCCGCGCGTCCTGGCGGCCGGGCCCGTCACCGAGATGCTGACCTATATCGACGGGCAGGCCGCGGTTCCGCCTCTGACCGAGGACACGCTCACCGACGCCGCGCTGGTGAGCGTGGCCGATCTGCTGAGGCGCTACCACCGGGCCGCAGCGTCCTTCGATCCGGCCGGCTACCGGTGGCCCCGGCCGATCCCGGCTCGGTTCCGGACCGGCCTGGTCAGCCACAACGACGTGCACCCGGCCAACCTGGTGTTCCGCGACGGCCGGGCCGTCGGCCTGATCGACTTCGACTGGGCGGGGCCCGGCAGCGCCGCCTGGGACTTCGCCGCGGCCGCCCGCTACTGGGCGCCGCTGAAGGACGACCGGGACATCGCCGACAGCCGTCAGGGCCGTGCGGTCGACAGGTTCCGGATCTTCCTAGACGCCAGCGGGCTGCCCCAGGCCGCCCGCCGTCAGATGGCCGAAGCCGTGGTGGCCAATCACGACTGGATGTATGCGATTGTCACCGAGGCGGCAGCCGCCGGCCACCAGGGTTTCGCCGATCACTGGCGCGCGGTGGCGGGATCAGCCGCCCGGGCGCGGCTCTGGTGCCAGCAGCATCGCCGCGAGCTGCTGGCCGCGGCGAGCTGACCGCGCACCGCGAGCGGCGGTGAGGGACGGCGCTGGCGTCCCGTCAGTCACGGCTGCGGGGTAAGGACGATGCGCTGCCTGGTGTCGGCGGCCCATGCTTGCTCGACGTCGGCGAGCGGCATCGCCCGGGCGTCGACGTCGAGCGCGCCTGCTCCAGCGCATGCTCTCTCACGAGGAGCATCGCGCGAAATTCGGGTAGCAGCGCGGTGTCCGACACCCGCGACCTACCGGTCGCGCCGGTTTGGTCGCGGCAGGCCGGGGATCAGTCCAGGTACGGGCCCAGGAGGGTCAGGTCGGCGGGCGAGAGGCGGTCGCGGGCGGTCTTGGCCTGGTGCCAGTAGGGGTAGATCAGCGGCGGGGCGCTGATCTGGTCGAGCTGGGCTCGTTCGTCGGCGCTCAGGGTCAGGGACGCGGCGGTCAGGTTGTCGGCCAGCTGCTCCTCGGTGCGGGCGCCGATGACCAGGGAGGTCACGGCGGGCCGGCCGAGGAGGTAGGCCAAGGCCACCTGGGCGGCGGACACACCGTGCTGTTCGGCGATCTTGACGACCACCTCCACGATGTCGTACAGGCCCTCCTGGTCGTAGACCGGCGGCTCGTTCCAATCGGTGAGCTGGCGGGAGCCGGCCGGGGCCTCGTGGTTCCTGCGGTACTTGCCGGACATCAGCCCGCCGGACAGCGGGCTCCAGACCAGCACGCCCAGGCCCTGGTCGACGGCGAGCGGGATCAGCTCGTACTCGGCCTCGCGGGCCTGCAGCGAGTAGTAGATCTGCTCGCTGACGAACTGCGGCAGGCCCAGCCGCGCCGCCGTGCCCAGCGCCTTCATCAGCTGCCAGGAGGCGTAGTTCGAGGCGCCGACGTACCGGACCTTGCCCGACTGGACGAGCAGGTCCAGTGCGCGCAGCGTCTCCTCGAGCGGGGTCTGGCCGTCCCACTCGTGCAGCTGGTACAGGTCGATGTGATCGGTGCCCAGGCGGCGCAGGCTGGCCTCGCAGCCGGAGATGATGTGGTGGCGGGACAGGCCGGCGTCGTTCGGGCCGGGGCCCATCGCCATCCGGACCTTGGTGGCGAGCAGCAGCTTGTCCCGGCGGCCGCGCAGGACCTCGCCCACGATCTCCTCGGCCTGGCCGCCCGAGTAGACGTCGGCGGTGTCGATGAGGTTGACCCCGGCGTCCAGGCACATGTCCACCTGCCGGCGGGCCTGCGGCACGTCGGTCGACCCGACGTTCTTGAAATCCCCGCTGCCGCCGAACGTCATCGTGCCCATCGTGAGCACGGACACCCGCAAACCCGACTGACCTAGTGCGCGATATTCCATGCGCGGATTCTTTCCCGTCGTGGGTAGGAAAAACGTGGCTAGGGGTGGGACCACGGTTCGTTCGGCCCAATGTTTTAATCCATGAGGCCGGCCGCGGCGCGCGGACCGGTCAGGGCAGCAGGCGGCTGGCGTGACGGGCGTAGATCTCGCGCATGAGGAGCGGGTCGGGCGGGCGGTCAGGGGAAAGAGCGGCGCCGATGTCGCGCATGAACGCGAGGGCGGGCTCGGGGGGCGCCCAGAGGCCCAGGACCAGGGCGTTTTCGGCGGACGGATTGGTAAAGCCGTGCCGGTGCCCGCGGGGGGCCACGAAGATCGATCCAGGTGCGGCCTCCTGAGGCTCGTCGTCACCGGCCACCAGCAGCCGTCCGCTGAGCACGTAGATCGCCTCGTCGAAGTCGTCGTGCGCGTGCGGAATCGGGCCGGCGAAGCGCGCCGGGATGGTGATCTCCATGGCGGCGAAGCCGGAAGGGTGTCCTTCGTGGCCCGCCAGGATGTGCATCGGCTGGCCGGCGTAGGGGAACACCGGTCCCTCGCCGCGGTGGATCAGCAGGGTCATGGGGTCTTTTCTATCAGGGCGGTCCGTTCCCCTGACCAGCCTGGTTCCTGGCCCAAGGAGGGGCTCCTCACGTTGGCGGCGCGAAGGCGCGAGGGTCGCGCCGGAGCGGGTGATCGGCGGGGACCTCGACTAGGACGATCCGGACGCCGTCCGGATCTTCGATCCACATCTCGGTCAGGCCCCAGGACTCGGGCTGCGGTCCGCGCAGCACGCGAGCGCCGGCCGCCGTGAGCCGCTCGTGCTCGGCGCGCACATCCCGCACCTGGAGCCAGATCATCACCGAGGCCCCGCCAGAGCCTGCGCCGTGGCCGGACACTTCCAGGAATCCCGAGCCGAGAAAGAACACCATCCCGCGCTGAGCCGGAGACCCGAACTCCCGGTAGACCGCCAGACCCAGCACGTCGCGGTAGAAATGCTGGCTTCGGTGCAGGTCGGCGGGCCGCAGCAAAATGCGGCTGCTCAATACGTCCACGCCGCCATCCTGGCAGATGGTCGCTAACCGGAACGCCGCCGCGGCACGGGCTGGTCGAGGACTAGGCGCACACCGTGCCCTGCCGGTCGAAGGTCATGGCGCGCTGCAGGGCCGCGGCGCGAAGAGGTCGCTGGCTCTAGGACCGTCGCTGGCTCTAGGACCGTCGCTGGCTCTAGGATCACGATGTCCGGGACGGAGGCGCCGTGGTCAACGTGGTGATAACTGGGAGTGGCGGTTTCCTGGGCTCGCGGCTGGCCCGGGAACTGCTGGCGGCGGGTTCGGTGGGCGTGGCGGGCGCAGGCCCGCGTGCACTGTCACGGATGACCCTCATCGACCGGGTGCCGGTCCCGCCTGATCTAGCTGCCGACGCGCGGGTGACCGTGATCCGGGGCGACCTGGGCGAGCTGCTGGATCCCGCGGGTCCACTGGGTCCGCCCGGTCCGCTGGCCGGGGCCGAGGTGATCTTCCATCTGGCCGCGGCGGTCAGCGGGGAATGCGAAGCAGACTTCGACCTCGGCATGCGGGCCAACCTGAGCGCCACCGAGTCGCTGCTCGCGTCCTGCCGGGCGCTCGGCACCGGCCCGGTGGTGGTGTTCTCCAGCTCGCTAGCCGTCTTCGGGGCCTCCAGCGAGCACCCGCTGCCCCCGGTCATCGACGATCACACCCTGCCCAACCCGCAGACGAGCTACGGCATCCAGAAGTTCATCGGCGAGCAGCTGCTGGCCGACTACACCCGGAAGGGATTCCTGGACGGCCGGGCCGTCCGGCTGATGACCGTCAGCGTCCGGCCCGGACGGCCCAACGCCGCGGCGTCGGGCTTCTTCTCGGGCATCATCAGGGAACCGCTCGCGGGCCAGCGGGCCACCTGTCCGGTCGACCCGGGTACCGAGGTCGCGCTCGCCTCGCCGGCCAAGGCCATCGCCGCCCTCCTGTGCGCCGCCACCGCCTCCGGCCCGGCCTGGGGCGGCCGAACCGCGGTCACCATGCCCGCGCTCAGCGTGACCATCGCGGACATGGTCGCGGCCCTGACCGAGGTAGCCGGGCCGCAGGCCAGCGCGCTGATCGACTGGGCCCCCGACCCGGCGGTGGCGCAGATCGTGGCGAGCTGGCCGACCCGGGTTCGCGCCGAACGGGCGACCCGGCTAGGCCTGACCCCGGACCCGGATTTCGGCTCCGTGATCAGGGCGCATATCGCCGAGACCCGCCGCCCTGCGGGCTAGATCGGACCGTGGGGCCGGCGGTGCAGGCAATAAGAGGCCTTTCGGCCGGTTCGCCGTGAAAGCCGGGATCGTCGGGGCAGGCCGGGCTGGTGCTTCCTGCCCCGGGGGTGTTACCCGGCGCGGGCGGGCGGGCTGTGGCTGCGCAGGATCTTGGTCCGGTCGCGGTTCCACGCGGTGGTGGTGCCGTCGGGGTTGCGGACCAGGGTCCAGCCCATCCGGTGGATCATCACGTTATGGTGGAAGAAGCAGACCGATATGCAATTGTCCAGGCTGGTCTCGCCGCCGTGGCCCTTATGCCGGAGATGGTGCACCTCGCAGGCCGAGGCGGGCTGGTCGCAGCCCCCGGCCCACTGGCACCTCAGGTCCCGGGCCTTGACCGCGTTGCGGATCCCGGCCGGCACATCGTCGCTGAAGCCAACGTCCAGGGGCTGGCTGGGGCCGCCGAGCCGGGCACCGAGCTCGCGGCGGCGCAGGAAGCCCGCGAGCCCGCCGGGGCCCGAGAGCAGTTCGACGGCTTTGCCGATGACGGCTTGCTCGAGTGACTCGCGGCTCAGGCCGGGCGGCAGCGGCTGCGGACCCGGCAGTGGCTCACCCGGGCCGTCCGGGTCCGGGGCGCCGTGGTCCGAGGCGGTGTGGTCCTGGTCGGTGTGGTCCGGGCTGGGGTTGGGAGTGCAGCGGCCGGGGCCGTGCCCGGCCAGCTCAACGCAGAACCGGACCAGTTGCTCCATCACGCCAGGGTGAACGGTGCCGAACACTACCGGGGTCACCGACGCGTCGCACGCGAACCCCTCCGCGGCCTTGCCCTGCAGCCACGCGGCGCCGTCCGACCCGCCCACCGACGCGGCGGCGCGGGCCGCGGCCCACTGGGCCCGGACCCGTTCGGTCCACTCCTCCTGGAGCTTGGAGTCGATGTCGAGGTCGATCAGGTCGGACAGGTCGATGTGCGCGGTGACTTTGACGGGCTGGCCGGCCCGCTCGGGCAGCAGGCCCGCCGCGACCAGCCGCCGGCACGCCTGTTCCAGCGCATCATGGTAGCGCTGGCTGTGGGTGCGGTCATCTTCCGCGCCCCGGGGCGCCGACAGGGCATCTAGCACGGCGGCTACCACGGCGGCACACTCGGGGGAAAGATCGCCGGTCATCACGCCGGCGCCGCCGAACGTGGTCTCCAGCGTGACCGCCCGGTCCTCGAACCTCGGACCGTCCTCATCGGGAGCATCCGGGCGGGACCGGGCCTCGATCTCGGCCGCCAGGCCGGCCAGGTCCGGCAGTTCCATTCCCATCAGCGCGGCGCCGAGGAGGATCTCATCGGCGCGGTCCCGGCAGTCCTCGGGCAGCCGGTCGGTCCAGGCGCAGATGGTGCGGGCGTAGGACTTCGTGATGTCCCCGGCGGCCAGCGCGGCCATCACCCGGGGATGGGTCCGGGTCCGGCGGGACCAGCCGACATGCTCGTTCGCCGTCCCCTTGGTCACGCGGGTCTGGTGGATGAGCCAGGAGCGGGGGCTATAGTCCGCGTCCTCCCAGTAGCCTTGGCTGGCGCTGAATGCGGCCAGGATCGAGGCGCGGGCGGCGGTGGTCCGGGCGTCGGCCCGTTCCAGGGCGATCAGGCAGCGGGCCTGGATGAGGGTGGGCATCTGGGTCGGGTCGGCGGCGGCCAGGTAGCCCAGCGCCGAGTCCAGCATCTGCAGCGCGTCGGTCTCGCTGGCGAATGCCGGGGCGGTGCTCACCTGGTGCTCACCTCCTGACCTTGTGCTGGGGGAAGCGTTCGTTCGGCTTAAATTGTCTTTTTCATCTTCTTGTTCGAGAATATCAGCGGGTAATGACATTTCCTGGTACATCGGGCCGGACACGCCGAACCGGGCAGGCAAAAATGGGCGGCGGATTCCGCCTGGGGGGACGCAGGTCATGCTCGCAGCGGGGCCTCAATCCTGGCTGGCCACACCACACGCTTCGGCAACTGCAGTTTGATTCAATCTCAAGCTGCTCGTGGAGGAACTCCGTGGCATCTGGGTTCAGGGAGGCTCGGCGGGTGCCAGTGGTCACGTCGTGGGCCCGAAAGTCCAGGCCATTACTACTCTAGCGGCCGTGGATGGCCACGACCAGATTGCGGCGGCTACCAGTCAGGCGACGGGGCGGATGCCGGCGGCGTGGCGGCGGGCTAGGTCGCGGTAGATGGCGGGGTTGGTGTCCACCCATACCTTGGCCTGGCCGCTGACCACTCCGATGACCCGGGCCGGGACGCCCACGACGAACATGCCGTCGGCGACGACCATTCCCGGGGGCACGGTGCAGCCGGCCGCGACGAGGGCCCGGCGGCCCACGATGGCGCGGTCGAGGACCGTGGCACCGTTGCCGATCAGCGCCTCGGCATGGACGACGCAGCCGTGCACCACGCACAGGTGACCAACGGTCGCGCCCTCGCCGATCTCGGTGACCGGGTCGTCGCCGCCGTGCAGCACCGACCCATCTTGGATGTTCGCGCCCTGGCGGACGATAATCGGCCCGAAATCGGCCCGCAGCACGGCCCCGTACCAGACCGAGGCCTGCGCCTCCACCCGCACGTCGCCGACCAGGGTGGCCGTGGGCGCGATCCATGCCTCCGGGCTGACCTGGGGCTCGCGGCCTTCAAAGCTGAAGAGTGGCATTTGCCCATCATGCACCTGGGCCACTCCAGTCCCCGGGCCGGGCCGGGACCTTAGCTGGCGGCGCGGGTTCTTGGGTCCGCGACCAGATGGGCGGCGCGCCAGGCCACGGCGGTGGCCGCCAGGGCCGCCACCGCGGCGGTGAGCATCGCGGCGCGGTCGCCGGTTACCCCGCCGCTGACGCCCTGGGCCACGGCCGGGAGCAGGGCGGCGCCGACCGCGGCGCCGATCTGGCGGCTGGTGTTGATCATGCCTCCGACCAGGCCCTGATCGGCGTCGGCCATGCCGCGGCTGGCGAGCACGGTGGCTCCCATCGCGGTGCCCGCCGTGCCGAAGCCGATCAGCGTCACCACGAACAGGACCGGGCTGTAGCCGGTCGCGGGCAGGTGGGTCAGGACGAGGAAGCCGACCGCGGACGCGGCGGCGGTCACCACCAGCAGCCGCCTGATCCCGATCCGGCCGGCCAGCCGCGGGCCGAGCATGCCCATCATGAACCCGACCACGCCCTGCGGGGCGATGACCAGGCCGGTGAACAGCGGCGATTCGTGCAGGACCTGCT
>Ga0302184_10000782_pt1 | contig 20895 bp, 17 predicted proteins | sample I_Palsa_N3_3_FD_200233 | JGI IMG/M metagenome (GOLD analysis project Ga0302184, IMG submission 200233) | Peat permafrost microbial communities from Stordalen Mire near Abisko, Sweden - I_Palsa_N3_3 | ecosystem: Environmental > Terrestrial > Soil > Palsa > Peat permafrost | place: Sweden...
CGATCATCATCGTCATCCTGCTCATCGGCATCTTCGTGCACACCCTGTTCAGCATGGCCGACAACGCCATCCGCCGCCGCTGGGGCCTAGTCGGCAGCTCCTGACCCCCCGACCCAGAGCGGGTCCGGGATCAGCCGAGCAGTTGCCGGGCGGCGGCCGCGATGTGCTCGGCGCTGATCCCGGCGGCGTCGAGCAGCTCCTCGCTCGTGCCGGATCCGGGCATTTCCCTGACGGCCAGGTGCGCGACGGCCAGCTCCGTCCGCCCGCCGCCGGTCAGGGCATCGACGACGGCGGACCCGAGGCCGCCCTCGGGGTGGTGGTCCTCGACGAGCACCAGCCGTCCCCCGGTGGCCGCGGCGGCGGCCGTTAGGGTCGCGGTGTCGACCGGCTTGACCGAGTACAGGTCGATGACCCGCGCGCTGATGCCCTCGTCCCTGAGCTGGTCCGCCGCGGCGAGGCAAGCGTGCAGGGTCACCCCGGCTCCGACCAGCGTCACCTGATCATCGTCGGCCTGGCGCAGCACCTTGGACCCGCCGATCGGGAAGGTCTCGGCGGCGTCGTAGAGCACCGGATAGGCGCCGCGGGTGGTCCGCAGGTACGAGATTCCGGCCAGGTCGGCCATGGCCTGGACGAGGGCGGCGGTGCTGGTCGCGTCGCTGGGGTACAGGACGGTGGAGCCGTGGACCGCGCGCAGCATGGCCAGGTCCTCCAGGGCCATCTGGGACGGGCCGTCCGCGCCGATCTCGACCCCGGCGTGCGAGCCGACGAGGCAGATATTGGCCTGGGAGATGGCCGCCATCCGGATGAAGTCGTAGGCCCGGGTGAAAAACGCCGCGAAGGTGGAGGCGAACGGCCGGTAGCCGCGGACGCCGACCCCCACCGCCGCCGCGACCAGCTGCTGCTCAGCGATGTACATCTCGAAGTACCGCTCGGGGTACGCCTGGGCGAACTGATCGGCGAAGGTTGAGTTGCTGACCTCGCCGTCCATCGCGACCACGTCGTGGCGCGCTCCGAGCGCGGTGAGCGCAGCCCCGTAGGCCTTGCGGGTGGCGACCTTCTCGCCGAGGTCGTAGGACGGCAGCTTAACGTCGGCACCGTTGGCCGCGGCCGGCACCCGGGCGGCCCTTTCCGGCAGCGGACCGCGGACGAGCAGGTTACGCTCGCCGCCGAGCTCGATGACGGCGCGTTCGGCCATCTCGTGAGGCAGCGGCTTACCGTGCCAGTTCTCCCTGTCCTCGACCTCGGAGAAGCCGCGGCCCTTGAGGGTGCGCGCGAGGATGACGGTCGGCTTAGCTACGCTGAGGTCGCCCGCCGCAGCGATGGTCTGGTCGATCGCCGCGACGTCGTGACCGTCGATAGCGAACACCCGGGCGCCGAACGCCGTCGCGCGGCGACTGTAGGCATCCAGGTCCCAGGAGAGTTCGGTGGGGCCGCGCTGGCCAAGCCGGTTCACGTCCACGATGGCGATGAGGTTGGAGAGCTTGTAGTGCGAGGCCTTGTCGAGGGCTTCCCAGATCGACCCCTCGGCCATCTCGCTATCTCCGCAAAGGACCCAGACCCGGTAAGGCAATTCGTCCAGGTACTTGCCGGCGAGGGCAACGCCGACGGCGTCCGGCAGGCCCTGCCCGAGGGAGCCGGTGGCCACGTCGACCCACGGCAGGACCGGGGTGGGATGACCTTCCAGCCGGGATCCGAAGCGGCGGTAGCCGGTCATCAGCTCCTCGTCGGAGATGACACCGACCGCCTTGAAAATCGAGTACAGCAGGGGAGAGGCGTGGCCCTTGGAGAAGATGAGGTGGTCGTTGCCCGCCTCGTCCGGGTTGTCCCAGTCGTAGCGCAAGTGCCGGCTGACGAGGACAGCCAGCAGGTCGGCGGCGGACATGCTCGAGGTTGGATGCCCGGACCCGGCCGAGGTGCTCGAGCGGATGGAGTCAACGCGCAGCTGCTGAGCGAGCTCGGCGGCGAGCGCCAGGTCGACGTCGGTCATGGTGGATGGCGCGGACACGAGTACCTCCCAGGCCGTGAGATTTCGGGGTTGGTCCCTAACAGGAGCGTAACCAGGCTGAGGCTTTCCTGCCCTGCCGGGTACCGGTAAACCCGGGGAGCTGAGGGTGTTTACCGCCAGGAAATCGCGAGTTCGTTCAGGATGGATTTAAGAGCCCGTGACGCCCGGACGAAACCCTCCGGGCCACTGAAGCCACCGTGGCGTCCGGCCTGCGCCAGGTGCGGCTCGAGCGACACGAAGCCCTCGAAGCCCGAGTCCCGCAGCGCGGCCAGCGTCGGCCGTACCTGCCCGTCGCCTTCCCCCGCGGGCACGACCTCGCCTGTCGCCGTCAGCGCGTCCTTGACCTGCAGGTAGACCAGGTAAGGCCGGAGCAGGTGATAGCCCTGCGAAAAGGGCCTGACGCCGCACTGGACGAAGTTCGCCGCGTCGAACGTCGCCCGCAAGGCGGGGGAGTCCACCGAGGTGATCAGGTCATGACAGCGGTCAGCCGTGTCGCCGTAGATCTCCTTCTCGTTCTCGTGCGCGAGGATCAGGCCCCGGTCCGACGCGATCCCGGTCAGCGCGGCCATCCGGTCGATGACGTGGTGCCGGTGGCGCTCGGGCGGCTCGCCCGGCGGGATGAAGAAGGAGAAGACGCGCACGATCGTCGTGCCGAGCTCACCGGCGATATCGGCGATGCGCCGCATCCGGTCAAGCTCCGGGCCGAGCGGCGCTTGCAGCGGGATCTTCCCGATGGGCGAGCCGATCGCGGATACCCGCACCCCGGCGCGGCCCAGCGCGTCGCGGAACGCGGCGAGCTGCCCGGCGGTGAGGTCGGCGACGTTCACCGACCACGCGCTGCGCAGTTCGAGGTGCGTGATCGACTCGGCGGCGAGGGTCGAGAGCTGCTCGTCCGGGTCAGCTGAGATTTCGTCGGCAAAACCGGACAGCACGACGGTCATGAGCGCAGGATCACGGTGCGGCCCGAGCGGGAGGACTCGTAGACGGCGCAGACGATCTCGAGCGCGGCCCGGCCGGCCTCGCCGTCGACCGCGGGCGCACGCCCTTCGTCGATCGCGGTGAGCAGGTCGGCGAGTTGCGCGGCGTGGCCGGAAACGTCAAGGGCCGCCGGGTCAGCCGCCGCCCCCGGCCGCGGTCCGCGGTCCGCCGGCTGGGGTCCGCGCTCCGCCGGCTGCGCACCGTCTCCGAACGTACGGCTGACGAGCCGTCCGTCCTCGATGATCACGGTGCCCTTGGTGCCGGTGATCTCCAGGCGCGCAGCGAAGCCGGGGAAGGCGGCGGTGCTGGACACGATGGTGCCGACGGCGCCCGAGGTGAACCTGACGATGGCGAGTGAGGTGTCCTCGACCTCGATCTGGTGAGCCTGCGTGGTGCAGACCGCGGTGACTTCGGCGACCGGTCCCATCAGCCAGCGGAGCAGGTCGACGTAGTGGATGCCCTGGTTCAGCAGCGAGCCGCCGTCCATGGCCCAGGTCCCGCGCCACCCGGCGCTGTCGTAGTAGGCCTGGCCGCGATACCACTTCGTACTGGCCTCGCCGAGCACGAGCCGGCCCAGGGCGCCCTCGTCGATCAGCCGCCTGGCCTCGATCAGCCCCGGGTCGAACCGGTGCTGCGATATCACGGTCAGCGCCACGCCGGCCGTGCGTGCCGCCCCGATGAGGCGGTCGGCGGCTTCCAGGGTGACATCGACCGGCTTTTCCACCACCAGGTGCTTGCCCGCCTTAACCGCCCGCGTGCCGACTTCGGCGTGCAGGCCGCTTGGCACGCAGACGCAGACCACGTCGACGTCGCCCCGGGCGAGCAGCGCGTCGAGGTCGCGCTCGGCCGTAGCACCGCGGCTGGTGGCGAAGGCCGCGGCGGCGCCCGCGTCCAGGTCGGTGACGGCGGCCAGCCGGGCGCCGGGCAAGGCCGCGATGGCGTCGGCGTGCATGGCCGCGATGATCCCGGTACCGACGATGCCGAAGCCGCGGGTCCCCACGGGCGAAGTCACTGGGGCTCCTCCAGCCACTTGGTGAGCAGCTCTAGGTGCTGAGGCAGCGCGACCTGCGGTTCCTCGATTTCCCTGTGCCAGTGCTTCTCCCATTCGACCGAGATCCAGTGCCGGTAGCCACCGGCCGCCAGCAGCGCGAGCATGCCGGCGACCGGTACCTCGCCCGCACCGAGGAGCACCAGCTGCCAGTCGCCGTCGGCCGTTCGCCGGGCGTCCTTGACCTGCGCGAGCAGGATACGCGGACCGAGGTTCGCGTAGACCTGTTCCGGCCGCTCGCCCATCCGGTGCGGATGATGGCTGTCCCACACCGCGCCGACCCAGCGCGGGTCGGCCAGGGCCAGCAACTCGGCCACGGCCGCAGACGATGAGAAGGCATCGTGGGTTTCCACGCCGATGGCGACACCGAGCCGTTCGGCGAGCGGCCCGGCGGCCTCGAGCACCCGCGCCGCGTTTCCGAGCTGCTCCCGGCGGGCGGGGCCGTCTGCGGCCAGCGCGCCCCCGAACACGCGTACCAGCGGGGACTCCCAGTCGCTGGCCAGCTCGAGAAACCGGCGCAGCTCCGGACCTGGATCCTCACCGGTGAGGCGGACCGAGCTGTCCACCGCGACGACGGGCAGGCCGGTGAGGGTCCGCTTGACCCGGGCGCGGTCGGCGGCGGGCATCGACGGGTCGATGAGCTCGCCGTCGATGAGCCGGAGCTCGATGCCGGCGTAGCCCCACCGGCGCCCGAGCGAGGCGGCTGAGGCCAGCGTGGCATCCGGGAATGCGAGGGTGCTGAAGGCGATGCGCGACGAGGCGCTCATCGGCTGATGCTTCCCTCGATGATGACGAGCCGGGCTGTTGTCACGACGGTTCTTGGTCTCAGCGGTCTTTCCGGTGAGGGCCCGCCCCCGATGGGGGGGTATCGGGGGCGGGCCGGCTTAATGCCCCAGAAGGAGCTTAGCCCTGCGGAACCAGGTGCAGGATCACAACTTCGTCAGTACCGGAGCCGGGACCGTTATTCGTCCCGGACGGCTGACCGGTTTCGTAGGGGTTCTGCTGGGTCGGCCAGCCGGAGTAGTTCTGCGAGTTGTACTCGAACCACTCCGACGCGGTCGTGGTCGGGATGATCGGCAGGTTCGCGGCCACGTACTTCGCGATCGGGGCCAGCGCCGCGGCCTGCGCCGCGGTCGTCGAGGCTCCGGCCAGCGTGGCCAGCTCGGTGTTGATCGTCGGGTCGTTCAGCCGTTCGAAGTCGCCCGTCGCGGCGTTGCCGGTGGCCAGCGAGCTGTCCAGCCAGCCGTCGTACATGTTGTACGGGGTGAGGCCGCCGTTTGACCAGTGCGAGGTCAGCTGGAAGTTACCGTCGGCGACATCACTGTTCCAGGCGTCGGTCGACTGACCCACGAACGTCGCATCGATGCCGGCCGCCCGCAGTTCCTGCGCGACCAGGGCGTCGTCCTGAGCGTAGTCCGTGTACGCGGACGGGTCGGTGACCGCGATCGTGACGCTCTTGCCGCCCTTGGAGAAGAAGCCGTTGCTGCCCAAGGTGTAGCCGGCCTTCTCCAGTACCTGCTTGGCGGCGGCCGGGTTGGCCGTGGCGGAGACGGTCATGTTCGCGACCGGCGCGCTCCAGGCGCTGAACGTCGGCAGGGTCAGGCCGGTGGCGTTGAGGACCGGGTCCTCCAGGCCGGCCTCGCCTTCTGAGGCGATGACGCTGCGGTTGATCGCCAGGCTGATGGCCTGCCGTACGGCCAGCTGGTTGGTCGGCCACTTGTTCAGGTTCGGCATCAGGCTATTGGTACCGCCGGGTGCCTCCCAGTAGTGGTGGGTGCTGGTCGAGGTGTCGACGAAGCTCTTCTGCAGGCCGGGGATGAAGTTCCCGGTCCAGTCGATCTGCCCGGAGAACAGCGCGCTGAGCGCGCCGGTGTTGGAGGTGTAGACCGGGAAGAAGACCTTCGGGACCTTGACCGAGGACGCCTGCCAGTAGTCCGGGTTCTTCACCAGAGTGAATCCCTGACCGGTGAAGCTGCCCAGCTTGTAGGGGCCGGTGCCAACCGGGGTCGCGTCCGCGAAGGTCGTCGGGTTGCCGGCCTTGCTCCAGATCGCCTGCGGCACGATCGCGGTGCCTGCGATCTCCTCCAGGTTGGTGTACTGGGCGGTCGGGAACGTGAGCGTGACGGTGTTGCCGGACGTGCTCACGGTGGAGATCTTCAGGCCGTCGATGTTGACCGCCGCGTTGTTCTTCACCAGGTTAAAGGTGTAGGCCACATCCGCCGGGGTGAACGGCGTGCCGTCGTTCCACTTCACGCCCTGGCGGATCGTGAAAGCGATCGTCTTGCCGCCGTTCGACCACGCGTAGGACGTGGCCAGCCACGGGTAGTACTTCGGCGGCGCGGCCAGGTCGAACTGGATCAGCGGCTCATAGATGAGCCCCGTGGCACCCATGCCCCAGGGAGCAGCGGTGGTAGCGAACGGGTTGAAATCCTGGGTGATGGCGGTCTCCGGGGAGCTCTCCATGACCAGGGTCTTACCGGTGGTGGTGCCGGTGCTCGCCGAGCCTGAGCTCGAGCTTGAGCTCGACGAGCACGCGGCGAGCCCGCCCGCGAGCACGCCGGCCGCCGCAACCGCGCAGAGCCGTCTATAGCTGTGCAATCTCCTCATCAGTTCCGTCTTTCTCTCGTGATGGATACGGGTTAGTTCGTGCTTTGGTTCCGGATGGGGGCCGATGGGCTGGTACCTCCGTTGTCCGGCCGGTTGGCGACAAGCTCGGGTGCGGCCTCGTCGAGGTGCCAGCAGGCCGCCCCGCGCGTGGCCGAGATCTGCAGCAGGGCCGGGTCTTCCCGGTAACAGTGGTCGTCGGCGAACGGGCACCGAGGGCTGAAAGGACAGCCGGCCGTCGCCGCGCTTCCGGGTTTCTGCGCGGCCTGAGATCCCACCCGCCCGGAGGTGTCAGCGGCGCTGCTTCGGTGGGTCTTGCGTCGCAGGGTGCTGCCGAGGTTGTCCGGATCTGGGGCCGAGGCGACGAGCAGCTGGGTGTAGGGGTGGGCCGGATGCTGGGTCACCTCCTCGGCCGGCCCGCGCTCCACGATCTCGCCGGCGTACATGACCAGCACTTCGTCGGCGAAGTAGCGGGCGGAGGCGATGTCGTGGGTGATGTACAGCATGGCCAGCTTGAAGCGCTGGCGCAGATCGTCGAGCAGGGCCAGCATCTCGAGCCGGATCGAGACGTCCAGCATGGAAACCGGCTCGTCGGCGAGCAGCACACTCGGGTGGGCGGCCAGGGCGCGGGCGAAGGAGACCCGCTGGCGCTGGCCGCCCGACAGCTCGTGCGGGTACTTGACCAGGAACTGCTGGGCGGGCGTCAGCCGCACCTGTTCCATCAGGGCGATGACCTCGGCGTCGACGTCCGTGTCTTTGCCCTGGTGCAGTTTCACCGGGCGCTCGAGGTGGTAGCGCACGGTGTGCACCGGGTTCAGCGAGGAGAACGGATCCTGGAAGACCAGCTGGACGTGGCTCTTATAGCGGCGGAAGTCCCCGCGGCTGGTCACCTCGACCCGCTTGCCGTCCAGCTGGATGACGCCTGAGGTAAGGCGCTCCTGCCCGGCCAGCAGCCGCGCGGCGGTCGACTTGCCCGAGCCGCTCTCGCCGACAAGTGCCACGACCGCCCCGCGGTACAGGTTGAAGGAGACGTCGCGCACCGCGTGCAGGGTCTGGTGACGGCCGATGCGGAAGTCCTTGCTGACCGAGATCGCCTGCATGGCGAGCGGCCCGCGGGCCGCGGCCGCGGATGTCAGCGGCTGCGCTTGCGCCTGCTCGCTCATGCTCCCAGCTCCCCGGCGGTTTCCGGCTGTGCCTGCGGTTCCGGCGTCTGCGGCAGCACGAACGGGCAGGCGGTCACGTGATCGGGATCTTTTGAGGTGGTCACGGGCAGCAGGTGCATGTCGACCTCACGGCACGCTGCGGTGCCGAAGCCGCAGCGCGGCAGGAACGGGCAGCCGGGCGGCGGGTTCCGCAGGTCCGGCGGAGAACCGGGGATGCCGGCTAGCTCACGGCGCGGGCCGTGCAGCGAAGGGAACGAGTTGAGCAGTCCCCTGGTGTAAGGGTGCGACGGCTCGTGCTGGATTTCCTCGGCTGTGCCGATCTCCAGCAGCTGCCCGGCGTACATCACCGCGATCCGGTCGGCCAGCTCGAGCAGCAGGGACAGGTCGTGGGTGATGAACAGGATCGAGAAGCCCAGGCGATCCTTGAGCTCCACGACCTGGGCCAGGATGTCGCGCTGCACCACGACGTCGAGCGCGGTGGTCGGCTCGTCCATGATGACGATCTCAGGCTCGATGGCCAGCGCCATCGCGATCATCACCCGCTGGCGCATGCCGCCGGAAAGCTCATGGGGATAGCTGCGCAGGCGTGAGCGCGGGATGCCCACCAGGTCCAGCAGCGACGCCGCCTTCTCCCGCGCTTCGTCCCTGGGAATCCGCAGGTGAGCGTGCATGACGTCGGTCAGCTGGTCACGGACGTTGAGCACCGGGTTCAGCGCGTTCATCGCGCTCTGGAAGACGATCGCGATCTCGCGCCAGCGCAGCCGCCGCAGTTCGTCGGACTTCATCGTGAGCACGTCGACCGGCTCGCTCACCCGCCGGCCGGAGTAGCGGACGCTGCCGTTGGTGATCAGGGCTGGGGCCCGTAGCAGCCGGGAGGCGCCGTAGACAAGCGTGGACTTCCCTGAGCCGCTCTCGCCCGCGAGCCCGACGACCTCCCCGGCCGCCAGGTCCAGGTTCACCCGGTCCACGGCCCGGACATCACCGCCCGGCGTCCGGTAAACGACCGACAGGTCCCGTATCTCGAGCACCGTATCCGGGGGGACGGCGCCAGGGAAGGCGACGGGGGAGGCGGTGGTCGCGGCCTGGTCTGGATATGTGCTCATCGGTGCCCGGCCCTCTCGGTCTCGTCGAGCAGTGAACTGCGGGAGAAGGAGTGCAGGAACCCGGCCAGCTTGCCGCGGTGCTGCGACACTTCGGCCAGCACCGGCGTCGGGTCGGCGGGAGGGAGCCAGTGCCCGGCGATCCGGCTGGCGCTGGTCGCGTCGCGCAGCCGCGGGTTGCCGAGCTCGTCGATCCCGGTGTTCAGGAGCACCAGGCCGGCCCCGATGAAGGCCACGGCCAGGCCAGGCGGCACGAACCACCACCAGGCCCCGAGCTCAAGCGCCTGCTGGCTCTGCGCCCAGTAGAGCATGGTGCCCAGGCTCCAGGCGTTCAGGTTGGCCACGCCGATGAACGCCAGGGCGACCGACGCGCCGATCGCGTACAGCACGGTGTTCACGAAGCTCGCCGCGATCAGGCTCACCTCGTTCGGCACGATCTCGAAGCTGATGATCCGCCAGGTTTTCTCCCCGGTCTCCCGCGCGGCCGCGATGAAATCGCGATTGCGGATGGCCAGGGTCTGCGCGCGGATCACCCTGGCCCCCCACGGCCAGCCGAGCGCGCTGAGCACCACGATGGTCGCGGTCTGCCCCCTCGTCTGCAGGGAGCCGAGCAGCACGATGAGCAGCGGCAGGGCCGGGATGACCAGGAATACGTTGGAGAGCAGCGACAGCACCTCGTCCCACACCCCGCCGAGGAAAGCGGAGGTGACGCCGACGATCACCGAAAGCGCCGTGGCCACCACGCCGACGATGAACGCGAGCTCCAAGGTGAGCCGGATCCCGACCAGAAGCTGGGACAGGACATCCTGCCCGCTCTGGGTGGTGCCGAGCAGGTGCGCACCGTACGGTGCGCGCAGGGACAGAGCCGGCGAGGGATTCTGGAACGAGGGGTCGTACGGCGCGACCAGGGGCCCGATGATGCCCGCGAGGATGAACACGACGAGCAGGACGGCGCCGACCTTGGCCTTGGGCGGCATCCGCCGCCAGCGGCCGGGCCGGGCGTCTTGGATGGGCAGCGCGGCGGCATCGGCGGTGATCGGCAGGACGGCGGTCATCAGGAGGCCTCCCTGGCTCGGGCCCGAGGATCGGACAGGACGATGATCACGTCGACGACCATGTTGGCGATCAGCACGGCGAAGGTGATGACCAGGAAGATCGCCTGCATCAGCGGGTAGTCGCTCGAGGTGACCGCGGTCAGCAGCAGCAGGCCGATGCCCGGGTAGGAGAAGACGATCTCCATGATCAGGGCGCCGGAGACGACGAAGCCGAGCGCCAGGGCAAACCCCTGCAGCTGGGGCAGGATCGCGTTGCGCGCCGCGTAGGTGAAGATGACCCGGCGGTTGTGCAGGCCCTTGGCCTGGGCCGCGATCACGTAGTCCTCACCGACCGTGGTGATCATGACGTTGCGCATCTGCAGCATCCAGCCGGCGATCGAGGTGAGCACGATGGTCAGGGCCGGGAGCAGGGAGTGGTAGATGGCGCTGCCGATGAAGTCCCAGTGCCATCCCGGCACCAGGCCCTCCGCGTACCCCTGGCCGAGCGGGAACACGTGCAGTTTGGCGGCGAACAGCTCGAGCAGGATGAGTGCGAAGAAGAAGTAGGGGATCGCCTGCAGGAACATCAGGCCCGGCAGCACCCGGTCCAGCCTGCCGCCGTGCCGCCAGCCGGCCACGATGCCGAGTCCGGTGCCCACCACGAAGGCGATGACCGTCGCCGATCCGACCAGGACGAGCGTCCACGGGATGGTCTCGGCGAGCAGCGTGGAGACCGGGGCGGGATACTGCGTGACGTCGGTCCCGAAGTTGAAGTGGAAGACGTCATCTAGGTACGACCCGTACTGACTCCAGATCGAACCAGGGTGCCCCACCCCCAGCATCGCCTCCAGGGCCTTGTAGGCCGACGGCTGCAGGCTGGGGAACTTCGCCATGATGGCCTGGACCGCGTTGCCCGGCATCGCGCGAGGGATGAAGAAGTTGACGGTAAGCGCCACCCAGGCGGCCACGATGTAGAACACCAGGCGGCGGACGATAAAGGACATGGCGGCTCCTAGGCCTTCGCTGCTTGCCGGGCGGGCCTGCGGGCTGGCTTGGCACCCGGCCGGGGTGTGATCGCCGGCGCCACCGCGGCCGGGTCCGGGCGCGGGAGGTTGAGCGCTGGCACGGGCTGGCGTATGACGGTGCCGGGCGGGCAGCCGCAGCTTGACCGCAGCACCAGCTCGGTGGCCAGCAGTTCGACCGCAGGAGGCAGGGCCGGGTTGGCAATGCGGTCAAGCAGCCGGGCGCAGGCCCGCTCGCCCATCATGCGCATCGGCTGGTGGACCGTGGTGAGCGGAGGGTCGCACAGGCTGCCGGGGAAGATGTCGTCAAAGCCGGCCACGGCCACGTCCTGCGGGACCCGGACGCCGGCCCGGGCCAGGGCCTTGAGGACCCCGATGGCCATCTGGTCGTTGGCCGACACCACCGCGTCAGGCAGGTTCTCCCGGCCCATGGCCAGCAGCGCCTCCCCGGCCTGCTCGCCGCTCTGCACGCTGTAGTAGCCCTGGAAGGAACCGACGAGCCGGCAGTGCGGGTTGGCCCGGAGCACGTGATCCAGTCCGAGACGCCGCTCGCGGGAGTCCGGGGAATCCGCGGGACCGTGTACCCAGAACAGCCGCCGCCTGCCGTGATCGCGGATGAGATGGGTGACCACGGCCGCCGAGCCGGACAGGTTGTCCGCCGTCACCACGTCGGCGGCTTTCTCGTCCGGGGTACCCGCGAAGATCACCACGGGTACCCGCGCGGCGAGCCGCTCGATGAAGCGGGAGGGCACGATTCCCTCGCCGATCAAGATGCCGTCCGCCTTGCCGGTGAACGACTCCAGGCGCGGGAAGGCGGGATCATTGGCGCCCTGCAGGAAGGTGATGAGCAGTGACCACTTTTGATCGCGGATCCGCGCCTCGACGCCGCGCAGCACCTCGTCGTAGAACAGCAGGTTCATGTTCTCGATGTCGTACTGGTGCGCCGGGCGTTCCACGCACACCAGGCCGATAACGTCCTTGCGCCGGCGGGACAGGCTCTGGGCGGCACCATCGGGAACGTAGCCGAGCTTCTCGATGGCCTGCTGCACCCGGATCCTGGTGGCATCGCGAACCCGGTCCTGGCCGTGCACCACCCGCGAGACGGTCGCGGTGGAGACGTCGGCCAGCCGCGCGACATCGTAGAGAGTTACCACAATTTCCCGATCAGCGGCATTGCTGCTTCCCTTGAAACCAGGTCAACGAACGGAAACACCAGGTCTACGAACTCGACATTCAGATGTCACGTAGAAAACATGTAAGCGTTTACAACTGAAATCTAAGCGCTTACACTAACCCTCAGCACAGGGGCCGTCAAGGTCCGTAGCTAAACAAAGGAGAGCCTGATGACGGGAACGGCGACAGATGCTGACGGTGGCCTGGACTTCCCTCCGGGGTTCATCTGGGGAGCATCGACGGCCGCGTACCAGATCGAGGGAGCGGCCAGCGCCGACGGCAAGGGTCCGTCGGTCTGGGACACCTTCAGCCACACGCCGGGCAAGGTTCGCGGCGGCGACACCGGCGACATCGCCTGCGACTCGTACCACCGTTACCGCGAGGACGTCGCGCTGATGGCCTCGCTCGGGCTGACCTCTTACCGGTTCTCGATCTCCTGGCCGCGGGTACAGCCGGGCGGCCGCGGCCCCGTGAACGCCCAGGGCCTGGACTATTACCGCAGGCTGCTCGACGAGCTCGCCGAGCAGGGCATCGCGGCCACGGCCACCCTCTATCACTGGGACCTGCCCCAGGAACTCCAGGACGAGGGCGGCTGGGCGGTGCGCAGCACGGCCGAGCGGTTCGCGGAGTACGCCGCGCTGACCGCGGCGGCTCTCGGCGACCGGGTTGCCCGCTGGATCACGCTGAACGAGCCGCAGGTCGTGTCCAACAACGGCTATCGCACCGGCGACCATGCCCCCGGCCTGCGCGACGCTGATGCGGCGGCGGCGGCCACCCACCACCTGCTGCTCGGGCACGGACTGGCGGCTCAGGCCCTGCGCAGCCTGGGCGCGGCCGAGGTCGGCATCACCCTGGACGTGCATCCGGTCCGCGCGGGAGAAGGCGACGGCTCCGAGGCCCTCGAGCAGGGGCGGCTGATCACCGACGCGGCGGCGAACGGCATCTACCTCGAGCCGGTGCTGCACGGCCGGTACCCCGAGCATGCTCCGGCCGCCCTGCTCCCGCCCCCGTCGCTGATCGCCGACGGTGACCTGCAGACAATCAGGCAGCCGCTGGACTTCCTGGGCGTCAACTACTACTCCCCGATCTTCCTGCGCGCCGGCGACCCCTCCGACCTCAGGCGCAACGAAAACCCGGCTCGCTGCCGGGTTCCAGGCGTTGTCGAGTACCTCCCGGAGGACCTGGAGCGGACGAACATGGGCTGGCTCGTCGATCCGAGCGGGCTGCACCAGATCCTCGTCGACATCTCCAGGCAGGCCCCCGGCCTGGCGCTTTACGTGACCGAGAACGGCCGCGCCGCCGAGGATTACGTGAACCCGCAGGGCGAGGTGAACGACGTCGAGCGGGTCAGGTACCTGCACACGCACCTGGAGGCGGCCGCGCGGGCCATCAAGGACGGGGCCAACCTGGCCGGGTACTTCGTCTGGTCCCTGCTCGACAACTTCGAATGGGGCTGGGGTTACTCCAAGAGGTTCGGGATCGTCTTCGTTGACTTCGGAACCCAGCGGCGGATCCCCAAGGCAAGCGCCCGCTTCTATTCGAACGTGGTCCGGAACAACGCGATCCCGCTTCTTCCGGCCTCCTGGCCCCGCTGATTCTGCCGGCCCTCTGGCCCCGCTGACCGGCGCGGTTTCCGGCGCGGGATCCTCCTCCATCCGGTGCCGGAGCTCGCACTGCTACCCGGCACTTCCCTTTTAACCTCTGGCCCGAGGGGTTAATCTGGCCGAAAATCGAATCTTGACTTCTCCCCGGCCTAAAGGGCGGGGATTCCGGCGGTCGCCCGCCGGCTGCCTTCCGAGGATGGCTCCTGGGCAGGTCTGACGCCAGCTCCGCAGGCAAGTACCGCCAGCCCGGCGGCTTTGATGTTGACCGCGGCGTTGATATCCCGGTCATGCCGGATACCGCAGCTCACGCATTCCCACTCGCGGACGGCGAGAGGCAGGCTCGCCGCCGTCCGCCCGCACGCCGAGCAGGTCTTGGACGAGGGGTACCAGCGGCCGGTCACCACCAGGTCCCGTCCGTACCACTCGCATTTGTACGCCAGCATGGTCCGCATCTGCCGCCAGGCCGCGTCCGAGATCGCGCGGGCGAGGTTGTGGTTGCGGACCATGTTCCGCACGCTCAGGTCCTCGATCACGACCGCTTGGTTGTCGCGGACGAGCCGGGTCGTGAGCTGGTGCAGGAAGTCTTTCCGCCGGTCGGCGATCCGGGCGTGGACCCGCGCGACCTTGAGCCGGGCCTTGTCCCGGTTCGCGGAGCCTTTCCGGGTGCGGGCCAGCCGCCGCTGCGCGAGCGCGAGCCTCGCCCGGTCGCGGCGCTCGTGCCGGGGGCTGGCGATCTTCTCCCCGCTCGACAGGGTGACCAGCGACGTGATCCCCGCGTCGACGCCGACGACCGTGGCGCTGGCCGGGTGAGGCTCAACCGCGCATTCGCACAGCAGGGACACGAACCAGCGTCCGGCGGGGTCACGGCTGACCGTCACCGTGGACGGTTCCGCGCCGTCCGGCAGCGGCCGCGACCACACGACCGCCAGCGGCGCGGTCATCTTGGCGAGCCGCAGCTGGCCGTCGCGGTACCGGAACGCGGACCGGGTGTACTCCGCCGATGCCCGGGATCTCCTGCGCGACTTGAACTTGGGGTAGCGGGCCTGGTTGTCCCAGAACCGGGTGAATGCGGACTGCAGGTGCCGCAGGGCCTGCTGGAGCGGGACGCTGGATACCTGGTTGAGGTAGCCGAGGTCGTCGGAGTGTTTCCACTGGGTCAGCATGGCGGAGGACTGGAGGTAGGAGACGTGTTCGTGCTGCTGGTTCCACGCTGTGGTGCGGGCTTCGAGGGCGAGGTTCCATACTTTCCGGACGCAGCCGAAGGTCCGGGTCAGTTCGGCGGCCTGCTCCGGAGCCGGGTAGAAGCGGTATTTGTATGACCGCTTCACTACCTTCGTCATATCGAATATATTAGCTGTTCCCTATGTGGGGATGCGCGCGACACGCCGAAGGAGGGAGCGGCGTTTCCTCCCCGGCCTGAAGGCCGGGGTCTCCACGCCGCAAATCCGATGAGCAACCAAGCCGAACGGCCGCAGTACGAGGTCTTCGCCGACGCATTCCTCGAGCACGCGGAAGACGGGTTCTTCAACGCTCACTACGACCGGCCGGCCTGCCTGTCGCTGCTGGGCGACGTCGCAGGCAAACGGGTCCTCGACGCGGCCTGCGGGCCCGGCCTGTACGCCGCCGAGCTCATCCGCCGCGGGGCGGACGTAACCGGGTTCGACCAGAGTCCCCGGATGGTGGAAATCTGCCGCGAGCGAGCCGGCCAGGGCGAGTTCCGTGTGCACGACCTGACCGATCCGATCAGCTGGCTGCCCGACGGCTCAGTCGACCTGGTTCTGTGCGCGCTCGCGATCGAGTACGTCAATGACCGGGTGGCGGCGCTGCGCGAGTTCAGGCGCGTGCTCCGCCCTGGCGGTGCCCTGGTGCTCTCCCGGCAGCATCCGACCGGTGACTGGCTGCGCCACGGCGGCAGCTACTTCGACGTGCGGCTGATCCACGAGACCTGGAGTAAGGGCTGGCAGGTGCACTACTGGCTGGCGCCGCTCGAAACGACGACCGAAGAGATCTTCCAGGCCGGGTTCCTCATCGAGCGGCTGCTGGAACCACGCCCGGCCCCGGAAGCCGCCGCCCTCGACCCCGAAGACTACGAGCGACTCGCCCGCGAGCCAGCAGGGTTCATCGCCTTCCGGCTCGTCCCGCGGCCTAGATAGAAACTTTAGGATTCGTTTTCGTTTAACGGAATTTTTTTGAACCTGTAGATGATATTGCGTTTTGCTCCCCCGAGGATGACGACCGCCACGCTCCGCGATTTGTCCGCCCGCAGATCGGCTCGCCGGTTCGGGGCCGGTCTAGCTACCGTCTCGGTATGCATCCAGAAGCCACCCGGCTGGTGTTTCGCGACATGGCCCCTGACGACCTCGCCGACATGGCCATCCTGCTCGGCGATCCGGACGTCATGACGTATTACCCGCGGCCGAAGACCCGGCAGGAAGCCGCTCAGTGGATCGACTGGAATCGTGGCCTGTACCGCACGCGCGGTTACGGTCTGTGGCTGCTGACCACCTCCGATGGCGACTTCGTGGGTGAGTGCGGCCTGACCCCGCAGGTTGTCGACGGTGTCACCGAACTCGAGGTCGGCTACCACGTGATGCCCGCGCTGCAGCGGCGTGGGTACGCGACCGAGGCCGCGGCCGCGTCGCGCGATTTCGCCCGGACCGTGCTTGGTGCCACCAGGCTGGTCGCCATCATCCACCCGGACAACCGGCCATCGCAGCGGGTGGCGGAGAAGATCGGGCTCCGGCCCGAGAAGCGGACCACGGTCCACGGCGGCCGCGATGCCATCATCTACGCCGCCGTCCTGGACTAGGCGCCGGAATGCCGCGCCGCCGGGCCGCTGTAGAGATAATGGCCGGTATGCGCCAGGACATAGCAGTCGACGGGTTCCGGCTGGCCTACGACCGGACCGGGCAGGGGCCCGCTGTGCTGCTGCTGCACGGCTGGCCGGGAGACCGGACCGACTACCGCACGGTCGTGCCGCTGGTGTCGGCATCGGCCGAGGTGATCGTGCCGGACCTGCGGGGGTTCGGCGAGTCCGACAAGCACGAGGCCGACCCGGCCACGCAGTACAACGCCACCGCCCAGGCTCGCAGCATCCTCGGACTGATCGACGAACTGGAACTGCGGCGGCCGGTGATCGCCGGTTACGACGTGGGCAGCCGGGTCGCGCAGGCCATCGCCAAGGAGCGGCCCGACCTGGTGCGCGCGCTGGTCATCGCACCTCCGCTGCCCGGTATCGGCGAGCGGATCCTCGACCCGCGGGCCCAGCGGGAGTTCTGGTACCAGTCGTTCCACAATCTCGGCCTGTGCCCGGAGCTCATCGACGGCAAGCCGGACGCCGTCCGTTCCTACCTGCGGCATTTCTGGACCCACTGGTCCGGGCCGAGCTACAAACCGGCCAGCGAGGACCTCGATCACCTCGTTTCCGTGTACGGGGCGCCTGCTGCGTTCACCGCCTCGATCGCCTGGTACCGGGCGGGCGCCGGCGCGGTCGCGACCTCGCTGGCGGAACGGGTGCCCGAACCGGACCAGCGGATCGCGGTGCCGACGACGGTGCTGTGGCCATCACACGATCCGCTGTTCCCGCGCGCATGGTCCGACCGGATCGATGAGTTCTTCGCGGCCGCCACGCTGACCCTGCTGGACGGCGTCGGTCATTTCACCCCGCTCGAGTCCCCGGATGAGTTCGCCCGCGCCGTATCCGCCGCGGCGAGCACTGTTCCCGGCTGATCACGGGTGCGCCTGAGGGACAGGCCCGCAGGTGAGACAATCGACGGCATGAAATTCCGCGCGACGGTGGAGCTGGGCGGCAAGACCGCGACCGGGATCGAGGTCCCGGATGGTGTGGTCGCGGCCCTGGGCTCAGGCAGCCGCCCGGCGGTGACGGTGACGGTGGGCGGCCACCGCTACCGCACCACGGTGGCGCGCATGGGCGGCCGGTTTCTCGTGCCGCTGAGCGCGGAGAACCGGACCGCGGCCGGCGTCGCCGCCGGCGATCAGGTCGACGTCGACATCGAGCCCGACACCGCGCCGCGTGAGGTGGAGGTACCTCCCGACCTCACCGATGCGCTCGCCGGGGACGATGCGGCGAGGGCCGCTTTCGAGGGCCTGTCCTACACCCATCGCAAGGAGTGGGTGCGCTGGGTGGAGGAGGCCAAGAAGGCGGACACCCGCGCGACGCGCCTGGCTAAGACCGTCGAAGCCCTGCATGCGGGCAAGCGGACCCGCTGAGCTAGACCTGCGCCCTATCCGGGGGCACAGCGTTCGGAGGCACGGCTTCCGAAGGAAGCGGCAGGTCCAGGAGCGGAGCCGCCACTTTGGCGTCCGACCAGCTGCGGATGACGCTGGTGTCGGAGACGAAACGGACGCCGCAGCCGGGCGCCCAGCGGGCGGCGGCTTCGGCCAGGCAATCGTCGACCAGCCGGGACACCGTGTCCGCCTGCTCGCAGGGGCAGTGGACCAGCAGTTCGTCGTGCAGGCACAGCACGATCCGCGCGCCCAGCGAGCCGCACCGGGCCCGGACCGTGACCGCCCACATCTTGAACAGCTCCGCCGCGGCGCCCTGGATCATCGCGTTGCGTGCGTATCGGCCGTAGGCCGCGGCCCGGCTGCTGCTCCGGGGCTCAGGGTCCGAGGGGGCCAGCAGGATCAGGCGGCCGCCGTAGGTGCGCAGGTCACGGCCGGCCCGCCCGGCGCGGTCGGCGGCGTCGAGGTAGGCCATGGCCACCGGGTAGGCCGCGTTGAGGCGGCGCAGCGCCTGGGCGCCGTGGCCGGTGGTCTGCCCGTACATCGCGCCGAGGACCGCCACCTTGGCGACCGGCCGGCCCACGCCGAGCTGCGCCGCCACCGGCGCGTAGAGGTCGTCGGCCCGGGTCGCGGCGGTCAGCGCCTGATCCCGGGACACCGCGGCCAGTACCCGCGGCTCGATCTGGCCTAGGTCGGCCCGGACGAACACGTGCCCGTCGGCCGCCACCACGGCCGGGCGCAGCGCGGCCGGCATATTGTGCAGGCCCGCCGACGCGGTCATCCGCCCCGCCGCACCGTCCGAGCCGGTCCACGCGCCGCGCAGCCGGCCGTCGGCCCCGAGGTGCTCATCCAGCCAGGCGTAGCCGTAGGTGGTGGCGATCCGCTCCGCCTTGCGCCACTCAAGCAGGGCGCCGACCAGCGGATGCGCGTCCCGGAGTTCCCGTAGCCGCCAGGCCCGGGTATCGGGCACCTCCACCCCGACCCGGCTGAGCAGCGTCCGTACCTGAGCCGGGCTGCGCAGGTCGGCGCTGACGCCGGCCGGGGCGTGCCGCAATACCTCCGCGTCGCGGGCGGCCCGAAGCGCGACGGCTTCGGCCTCGCTGCGCGGCCTGGGCCCGATGAATCCCGCCAGCACGTCCTCGGCGACCGCGCGGTCCATCGGCAGCCCGTCCGCCGACAGCTCGGCGCACAGCAGCTCGGCGGTGGACTCGCAACGGGCCGTGGCCAGGGCCATCGGCCGTTCGGCCAGCGCGGCCAGCGCCTCGCGCTGGAGTAGGGCCACGGTCCGCGCCAGGGCGGCCCACCTGGCGATCCGCTCCAGGCTGTCCGACCAGCCGCCGCTCACCCACTCGGATCGCAGGTGCCCGTCCGGCGCCACCGGGTCACTGGCCTCGCCCCCTTCGATGCCGAATAGGTCAAGCGGGCCGGAGGCCGGCAGCGTATCGGCGGCCAGGCCCCGCAGCCGGGCCCACGCCCAGCCCGGATCAGCCCGCCATCCGCCGAACAGCAGGCGGTGCACCGCCGTGATATCCCAGCACGTGGCCAGCCGGACGCCGTCGGCAGCCAGCCGCGCCGCGGTCTGGCCCGACCACACCACCCACCGCGGCCGCAGCGCCTCATCCGCCCGCAGGAGTCCGGCCGCCAGCGCGCCCGTGCCTGCCTCCGCCGGGGCCCGGCGAGGATCCGTGCTTTCGCCCGCAACGACCGGCCAGGCGCGATCCGCGGTAGCCAGTCCGAGGCCAAGGGCGGGGGAGACGACCAGCCCGACGAGATCGCCGCGGCTCACCCCCGCATGCCGCAGCGACTTCACGAGCTCCGCATCTGGTCCCGTCACCGGGCCGACGCCGTCGCAGACGCACTAGCCATGGACCAACCTTGCCACGAATGCACCGGCCAAAGACTTATGGGTCACGAGGGCAGTTACCGCTGACCGTTCGGGAGAATGCTTGTCCACCCTCGCCGGACGCGAAGCTTATCGCACGGTGACGTGACGTATCCGGCACGCGGGTCAGCGGGCGACCATCTGGTTACCGCCATATCACGGCGGGAACGTTGATGGCGTACTGGCCCTCGAGTTTGGTCAGGCCGAGCGGCAGCACCGCCGCGCTGTTTGGACTGGGTCAGGACAACCGGCAGGATGAAGTTGTTCCAGACGTTCAGGCCGGACCCTGGGGGCAGCCAGATGAGCCATCCTGCGGTAAGCGAACAGACGGCGCCGTGGCGCGATCCGTCCCGGCCGGCCGCCGAGCGGGCCGCGGACCTGCTCGCCCGGATGAGACTGGAGGAGAAGGTCGCTCAGCTGGGCAGCATCTGGCTCGGCCACCCGCCGCGGGACAGCAACGTGGCCCCGATGCAGGGCGATTTCGGTGCCCCGGATGCTCCGCTCGCCGAGCTGATCAAGGACGGCGTGGGCCAGCTGACCCGCGTGTTCGGCACCCGGCCGGTGCCGCCAGGCGATGCGGCGCGCACGCTGGCGGAACTTCAGGCCCAGATCGTAGCAGCGAGCAGGTTCGGCATCCCGGCCGTGGCCCACGAGGAGTGCCTGACCGGCTTCGCCGCCTGGACCGCCACGGTCTTCCCCACGCCGCTGGCCTGGGGCGCGACGTTCGATCCCCCGCTGGTCGGCGAGATGGCCGCGGCCATCGGGACCAGCATGGCCGCAGTCGGCATCCACCAGGGTCTGGCGCCCGTCCTCGACGTGACCAGGGACCCGCGCTGGGGCAGGACCGAGGAGACCATCGGCGAGGACCCCTACCTGGTCGGGTCGGTCGGCGCCGCCTACGTGCGCGGCCTGCAGTCGGCCGGCGTCGCGGCAACGCTTAAGCACTTCGCCGGGTATTCAGCGTCCCGCGCCGGCCGGAACATGGCCCCGGTGGCCATCGGGCCGCGTGAGTTCGCCGACGTGATCCTGGTGCCGTT
>Ga0302184_10000784_pt1 | contig 20872 bp, 27 predicted proteins | sample I_Palsa_N3_3_FD_200233 | JGI IMG/M metagenome (GOLD analysis project Ga0302184, IMG submission 200233) | Peat permafrost microbial communities from Stordalen Mire near Abisko, Sweden - I_Palsa_N3_3 | ecosystem: Environmental > Terrestrial > Soil > Palsa > Peat permafrost | place: Sweden...
TGTGCGCGAGCTCGCGCAGGCAGATCCGGCACACGCCGAACTTGCGGTAGACGGCGCGAGCCCGGCCGCAGCGGCGGCAGCGGCTGTAGCCCCGGGTCTTGTACTTCGGGGTCCGCGCCTGGCGGACACGTTGTGAAAGCTTTGCCACTGTGCTCCTCTACCTACGCCTGTGTCGCGGTCGCCGGGTTGCGACCGTCCTTGGTGAACGGCATGCCGAACGCCTGGAGAAGCGCGAACGATTCCGCATCCGAGACGCCGTTGGTCGTGATCGTGATGTCCAGGCCCCGGACCTGATCGATCTCGTCGTAGTCGATCTCGGGGAAGATGATCTGCTCGCGGATGCCGAGCGTGTAGTTGCCGCGGCCATCGAACGCGCGCGGGTTCAGGCCGCGGAAGTCACGGATCCGTGGGATCGCAACCGACATCAACCGGTCCAGGAACTCGTACTGACGCTCGCCGCGCAGCGTCACCGCGACGCCCACGGGCATGCCCTCGCGCAGCTTGAACTGCGCGATCGACTTGCGCGCGCGGCGGACGCTTGGCTGCTGGCCGGTGATCGTGCGCAACTGGTCGGTCGCGGCGTCCAGCACCTTGGAGTCCTGCTTGGCGTCGCCACAGCCCATGTTGACGGTGACCTTCTGGATCTTCGGCGCCTGCATCACGCTCGAGTAGCCGAACTGTTCCACCAGCGCGGGGCGGATCTCCTCCAGATATCTGCTTTTCAGTCGTGCGGTTGCCATCTTGCTAGTCCAATCTCTGCCCGCTGCGCTTGGCGACGCGCACGCGCTTTCCGTCTACCAGATCAATTCCGACGCGGGTCGGCTTGCCGTCCTTCGGGTCGATCAGCATCACGTTGGAGACGTGGATCGGGCCCTCGCGCTCGATCACCCCGCCCGCCTGCTGGCCGGAGGCCGTCTGCTGGGGGCGCTGGTGCCGTTTGATCATATTCAGGCCCTCGACGTAGACCCGTTCCTGCTTGGGATCGACTCGCAACACCTTGCCGCGCTTGCCGCGGTCCTTGCCGCCGATCACGACCACCTCGTCCTCTGAGCGAATCCGGGCCGGCATGTTTACAACACCTCCGGGGCGAGCGAGACGATCTTCATGAAGTTGCGCTCGCGCAGCTCACGCGCCACCGGTCCGAAGATGCGCGTGCCGCGCGGATTGTTCTGGGCGTCGATCAGCACCGCCGCGTTTTCGTCGAAGGCGATGTAGGTGCCGTCATCGCGGCCATAGGACTTCTTCGTGCGCACGACGACCGCGGTCACGACCTCGCCCTTCTTGACCGCACCCTGTGGGTTGGCGGACTTGACGGTCGCGGTGATCGTGTCGCCGACGCCGGCGTAGCGCCGCCGCGAGCCGCCGCGGACGCGGATCACGAGGATCTCACGCGCGCCGGAGTTGTCAGCGACGCGCAGTCGGGTCTCGTTCTGGATCATTTCGCTCTCTGGACCACTTCGATCAGGCGCCAACGCTTGAGATGCGACAGCGGGCGAGCCTCACGAACGGTCACCGTGTCGCCGATGTGGGCGTCGTTGGCCTCATCGTGCGCGTGCAGCGTCGACGACGTACGGACGATCTTCTGGTATTGGCGATGACGCCGGGCGACGTCGATCCGGACCGTGATCGTCTTGTCGGCCTTGTCGGAGACGACCACGCCCTGACGGACCTTCTGGTTACCGGCGACGCGCTCACGCGGAGGCGTGACCGCGGTCTGATGCGCCGAGGCCTTGGCCTTGGCGGCCGCCTTGGCGCGCCCGGTGCGGCGCTCGCCCGCTTTCGCGGCACGAATCGTCTGGCGCTCGGCCTGCCGCTCTTCGGGCGTCAGGGACCCCCGCGTGCTGGCTTTGGCGGCCTTCTTCGCCGCGCGCGCACGGTCCCGCCGCTCTTTCGGCGCCAGGTGCTCTTGCGCCCCGGCCGGCGCGTCTTCAGTTGTCGTGTCTTCTGATTCAGCCATGTTCTGTGTCAGCTCTCGCCGTCGATCTCACGTTCTCTGGCCACGGTCAGCGCCCGCGCGATCTCACGCTTTGCGCGCCTCAGTGTGGCGGTGTTGTCCAGCTCGCCGGTGGCGTGCTGGAAGCGGAGCCCGAATAGCTCCTTGCGAGCGGTGCCGATGTGCTCGGCGAGTTCGACGTCGGAGTAATCACGTAGATCGCTGGCGCGAGCCATCAGGCCTCCTCCCGCATCACGAATTTGGTCCGCACCGGCAGCTTGTGCCCGGCCAGACGCATCGCCTCGCGGGCAAGGTCCTCGGGGACCCCGGCCAGCTCGAACATCACGCGCCCGGGCTTGACGACGGCGACCCAGCCCTCAGGCGAGCCCTTGCCGGAGCCCATCCGCGTCTCGGCGGGCTTCTTGGTAAAGGGCTTGTCCGGGTAGACGTTGATCCAGACCTTGCCACCGCGCTTGATCTTGCGGGTCATCGCGATCCGGGCAGCCTCGATCTGACGGTTGGTCAGCCAGCCAGCGTCCATCGACTTCAGGCCGTACTCGCCGAACTGAACCTTGACCTGCCCCCGTGACAGCCCGGCCCGACGGCCGCGATGCTGCTTACGATGCTTGACGCGCTTGGGGGACAGCATCAGCGCGTGCCTCCACCTGCATTGCTCGCGGGCGCCGCGCCACTGGTGGCGCCACCCGAGCCGCCGCCCGTACGCGGCCCACGACCGCCGCCGCCGCCACCGGAGCCGCCCGGCCCGCGACCGCCACCCTGACCGCCACGACCGCCACCACCGGCACCACCGCCACCGAATCCCCCACGGCCGCCGCCACCCTGGCCACCACGAGCACCGCCACCGGCACCCTGGCCACCACGGCCGCCGCCACCGCCACCGGCACCGCCGCCAAAGCCGCCACGGCCACCGCCACCGCCGCCGCCCTGACCACCACGGCCACCGCCACCGCCACCGGCACCGCCGCCAAAGCCGCCACGGCCGCCAGCACCGCCGCCGCCCTGACCACCACGGCCACCGCCACGGCCACCAGGCCCGCCCGCGCCGCCGGAACCAGGCCCGCCCGCGCCGCCGCCACGACCACCCCGGCCGCCGCTGCGCCCGTCGCGCCCGGAGCGGCCGTCACGGCCGCCGCGGTCGTTGGCCTGCGCGGGCGGCTCGTCCATGCTCGTCAGGTCGGCGCCGGTGTAGCCCTCGGGCATGATCTCGCCCTTGTTGATCCAGCACTTGACGCCGATCCGGCCGAATGTCGTGCGCGCTTCATAGAAGCCGTAGTCGATGTCGGCGCGCAGCGTGTGCAGCGGCACGCGACCGTCGGAGTAGCCCTCCCGGCGCGCCATCTCGGCGCCACCGAGCCGGCCGGAGACCTGGACCTTGACGCCCTTGGCGCCGGACCGCATCGCGCTGGTCAGCGCGCGCTTCATCGCGCGGCGGAAGGCCACGCGGTTCTGCAGCTGCTCGGCGATCGACTGCGCCACCAGGCGCGCGTCAAGCTCAGGCCGCTTGATCTCAAGGATGTTGACCTTCACCTGCTTGCCGGTGATCTGGTGCAGGTTGCGCCGCAGCGCGTCGACCTCCGAGCCCGACTTGCCGATCACGATCCCCGGCCGCGCGGTGTGGATGTTGATCTCCACCTCGGTCGCGTTCTTGCGGATCGTGATGTCCGACAGGCCCGCGTGCGACAGCCGCCCGATGATGTGGTCACGGATCAGCGTGTCCTCATGCAGGTAGTCGGCAAAGTTGCGCTCGTTGAACCAGTTGGACTTCCAATCGTGGATGTAGCCCACGCGGAGGCCCTCGGGATGAACTTTTTGACCCATGGCTTGTGTGTCAGTCCTTCGGCGTGAGCAAGATCGTCAGATGGCTGGTGCGTTTGCGGATCCGCGTCGCGCGACCCTTCGCGCGCGGCTGGAACCGCGGGATCGTCGGACCCTCGTCGGCGTGAGCCGCCTTGACGTAGAGATCCTCGCCGACGAGCTCGTGGTTGTGCTCGGCGTTGGCGACCGCTGACTCGAGCAGCTTGCTCCAATCACGTGCGATCGCCCGGGGCGTGACAGCGAGGATAGCTCGCGCCTCCTCAACGGACTTGCCGCGGAACTGGTCGCAGACGAGCCGAGCCTTCCGCGCCGATGAGCGGACGTACTTCGCCTGCGCGCGGACGATCGGCGCGGGCGCGTTCGGATCACGCTCGGCGCGCCGGCGCCTGGGTGCCGGGGCCGGCGTGTCATCGCCCGCTCCACGCCGCCGCCGCAGCCGCGACCTCGCCGGCGTCGCCGCCTCGGCGTCCGCGTCGTCGGAGTCCTCGTCGTCGGAGTCCTCGTCCTCGTCCTCGTCCTCGTCCTCGTCGTCGGAGTCCTCGTCGTCGGAGTCCTCGTCGTCCTCGTCCTCGGAGTCCTCATCGTCCTCGTCGTCTTCCGCCGCGGCGACCGGCTCAGGCTCGGGCTCGGGCTCCTCAGCAGCCACGGGCTCCTCAGCAACCACAGGTTCAGCCACCGGCTCGCTCGCAGGCGCCTCGTCCTCGGGCTCGGCGGAAGCGTCTTCGGCGTTGGCGTCGGTCGACGTGGTGTCGGCTGATGGCTCCGACGACACTCGCGTGCCTGACGCGGCGCTTTCGCCCGAAGCCTCCGTCGCGGTGTCGTCGGAGGCGTCGGCCGGCGCAGCGGCGCCCTTATCCAGTTCCTCTGAAGAGCTCATCGCCTCTTGCCCGTCCCCGCGTGCCCGCGATACAGCCGCGTCGGCGCGAACTCACCCAGCTTGTGCCCGACCATCGACTCGCTGATGAACACGGGCACGTGCTTGCGCCCGTCGTGGACGGCGATCGTGTGCCCCACCATCTCGGGGAAGATCGTCGAGGTCCGCGACCACGTGCGGATCATCCGCTTCTCGCCGGAGGCGTTCATCGCCTCGATCCGGCCGATCAACCGCTCCTGCACGAACGGGCCCTTCTTGCTTGAACGACTCATCGACTTCTACCCTTCCCTCTGCGGCGGCCGCGCACGATGTACTGGTCGGATTTCTTGCGCTTCTTGCGGGTGCGGTAACCCAGTGTCGGCACGCCCCACGGGGTGACCGGGTGACGACCCGGCGTGGTCGAGCCCTCGCCGCCACCGTGCGGGTGGTCGACCGGGTTCATCGCGGTGCCCCGGGTCTGCGGGCGCACGCCCATGTGGCGCTTGCGCCCGGCCTTGCCGATCTTGACGTTCTGGTGGTCGGAGTTGCCGATCGTGCCGACGGTGGCGCGACACTCGGCGCGGACCATCCGCATCTCGCCCGACGGCAACCGCAGCGTCGCGAAGTCGCCGTCCTTGGCCAGCAGCTGCACGCCGGTGCCGGCCGAACGGGCCAGCTGGCCACCTCGACCGGGCGTCAGCTCGACGTTATGGATGATCGTGCCCGGCGGCATGTTGGACAGGGGCAGCGCGTTGCCGACGCGGATGTCGGCGTTTTCGCCGGACTCGACGGTCGCGCCGACCTGCAGCCTCGCGGGCGCCAGGATGTAGCGCTTCTCGCCGTCGGCGTAGTGCAGCAAGGCGATGTAGGCCGAGCGGTTCGGGTCGTACTCGATGTGCGCGACCTTCGCCGGCACCCCGTCCTTGAGCCGCTTGAAGTCGATCTTGCGGTACAGCCGCTTGGCCCCGCCGCCACGGTGGCGAGCGGTCTTACGGCCGCGCGCGTTGCGGCCACCTGACTTGGTCAGGCCCTCGACCAGCGACTTCTCGGGCTCTGAGCGGGTGAGCTCCGCGAAGTCCGGATAGGAGACGAAGCGGCGTCCCGGTGAAGTTGGCTTTGGCTTGCGAATCGGCATCTGAGGTCGTTCTCCTACTCGCCCGTCTCGAACGCCTGGAAGATCGGGATCGTGTCACCGGCTCGCACCTGGACGATCGCCTTCTTCCATGAGCGCGTGCGCCCGGCGGTCTTCCCCCGGCGCTTGGGCTTGGACTTGACCGAGCTGGTCCGGACGTCGGTCACCTTGACGTCGAACAGCAGCTCGACGGCCTGACGGATCTGCGTCTTGTGGGCCTTGTCGTGGACTCGGAACGTGTACTTGCCGGCCTCGGCCAGGACGTAGGACTTCTCGGACACAACCGGGCGGATGATCACCTGACTGGGATCCATCACGCCTCCCGGGGGGTGGGGCTGGTCGGGGTTGGGTGGGCGGGATTCATCTCGGAATCGGCCGCCGGCGCGCCGGCGCGGCTGGCGCGCGTGACCAGGCTCGGCAGCGCCGTCTCGGACACGAGCAGCGACGCGGCGCCGATCACGTCGGCGATCCCCGCCTCGTCGACCGGCATCACGGAAACCCGCGTGAGATTGCGGAACGACAGGCCGGCGTTGGCCTCGTCGGCGCCCAGCAGCACGAGCGCTGGAGACGGTGCGCCCCAGTCGGTCAGCAGTTCGGCGGCGTCGGCGGTCGACGGCGCATCGAAGCTCTTGACCGCGTCGAACACGGCCAGCGAGCCGCGCTGCGCGTGAGCCGACAGCGCGCTCGCGAGTGCGGCGCGGCGGGCCTTACGGTTGACCTTGATCGTGTAGTGACGCGGGCTCGGGCCGAAGGTGGTGCCGCCGCCGGTCCAGATCGGCGAGCGTGAGGAGCCGGCACGAGCGCGGCCGGTGCCCTTCTGGCGCCACGGCTTGGCCCCACCGCCGGAGACCTGACCGCGGGTCTTGGTCGACGACGTGCCCTGCCGACGAGCGTTGAGCTCGGCGCGCACGGCCTCGTGCACGAGCGGCATGTTGAACTCGGCGCCGAACGCGGTCTCGTCGAGGACGACGTCCCCGTCCACCCCGCCGCCGAGCTTGGGAGCGGTGCTAGGCATCGGTGCGCACCTCGACGGTCGAACCGGTCGGCCCCGGCACCGAGCCGCGGACCATCATCAGGTTGCGGGGCGCCATGATCTCGACGATCTCGAGGCCCTTCTGGGTGACGCGCTTGCCACCCATCCGGCCAGGCCCGCGAATGCCCTTGGCGACTCGGGCGGGCCACGCGGAGGCGCCGATCGATCCCGGGGCGCGGACGTTGTGCGAACCGTGGCTCTTGGGACCGGAGGCGAAGTTATGACGCTTGATCGTGCCGGCGAAGCCCTTGCCCTTCGAGGTGCCGGAGATCTTGACCGTCTGGCCGACCTCGAACGTATCGACCGTGACGGTCTCGCCGACCAACAGCTCGCCCGCCTCGTCGCGGAACTCGCGGAGGTGGCGGTGCGCCGACGTGTCGGCCTTCTTCAGATGCCCGAGCTCTGGCCTGGTCAGCGCCTTCTCCTTGCAAGCGCCGAACGCGAGCTGCACGGCCTCATAGCCGTCGCGCTCGAAGGTGCGGATTGCGGTCACGGGGCACGGACCGGCCTCGAGCACGGTGACGCGCTCGACGCGGCCGTCGTCCAGAAACCGCTGGGTCATCCCGATCTTCTTGGCAAGAATCGCTGGCATGGCTAGGAGGCGAGGCGGATCTCGATGTCGACCCCGGCCGGCAGGTGATCCAGACGCTGGAGCGAATCGACGGTCTTGGGCGTCGGCTGATGGATGTCGATCAGCCGCTTATGGGTGCGGATCTCGAAGTGCTCACGTGAGTCTTTGTCCTTGAACGGCGAGCGGATCACGCAATAGACGTTCTTCTCCGTGGGCAGCGGCACGGGACCGGAGACGGTCGCGCCAGTGCGCGTCGCCGTCTCGACGATCTCCTTCGCCGCCGTCTCGATCGCCGTGTGGTCGTAGGACTTCAGGCGAATCCGGATCTTGTTCTGAGCAATTGTTGCCACGGGGTGTGTCTCTTCTCAAGGAAACGAGTCCCACTCGCCCGGCGGACCGGACGCGGGGACTCGCCCCAACTTTCGTATCTGGCTTTACGGAAAAAGGGGCGGCGGGCCTGGGGCCCAGCCGCCCTTTGCAACTCGGGTGCTACTGAACGATCTCCGTCACGACGCCGGAGCCGACCGTGCGGCCGCCCTCCCGGATCGCGAACCGAAGACCCTGGTCCATGGCGATCGGCTGGATCAGCTCGATCTCCATCTGGACGTTGTCACCCGGCATCACCATCTCCGTGCCCTCGGGCAGGTTGGCGACGCCGGTGACGTCGGTCGTGCGGAAGTAGAACTGCGGCCGGTAACCGGTGAAGAACGGCGTGTGACGGCCGCCCTCCTCCTTCTTGAGGACGTAGACCTCGGCCTTGTACTTGGTGTGCGGCGTGATCGAGCCCGGCTTGCAGAGCACCTGACCGCGCTCGATGTCCTCGCGCTTGGTGCCTCGCAGCAGGCAGCCGGCGTTGTCCCCGGCCTGACCCTGGTCGAGGTTCTTCTTGAACATCTCGACGCCGGTGACGACGGTCGTCACCGTCGGCTTGATGCCGACGATCTCGACGGTCTCGCCGATCTTGATGATGCCGCTCTCAATTCGTCCGGTCGCGACCGTGCCGCGGCCGGTGATCGAGAAGACATCCTCGACCGGCATCAGGAACGGCTTGTCGAGGTCACGGACCGGCTCTGGAATGTACGTGTCGAGCGCCTCGGCGAGCTCGAGGATCTTGCCCTCGTACTCCTCGTCGCCCTCCAGCGCCTTCAGCGCAGAGCCGACGACGAACGGAATGTCGTCGCCCGGGAACTCGTACTCGGACAACAGGTCACGGATCTCGACCTCGACGAGCTCGAGCAGCTCGGGATCGTCGACCATGTCCGCCTTGTTCAGGAACACGACGATGTACGGAACGCCGACCTGACGAGCGAGCAGGATGTGCTCACGCGTCTGCGGCATCGCACCGTCGGCGGCGGACACGACCAGGATCGCGCCGTCCATCTGGGCGGCGCCGGTGATCATGTTCTTGACGTAATCGGCGTGACCGGGGCAGTCCACGTGGGCGTAATGACGGTTCGCGGTCTCGTACTCGACGTGCGAGGTCGCGATCGTTATTCCACGGGCCTTCTCCTCCGGCGCGTTGTCGATCGAGTCGAAGGACCGCACCTCGGTGCCGTCCCCGTACTTATCGTGGAGCACCTTGGTGATGGCCGCGGTCAGGGTCGTCTTGCCATGGTCGATATGACCAATGGTGCCGACGTTCACATGGGGCTTGTCACGCTCAAACTTGGCCTTCGCCACTGTGGCTCTTCCCTTCTAGCTTTCTTGTGTTTCGCTCGCCCAAAATGGACGAACCCATCCAGGATATAAGTTTTCTGTCCGGCACAGCTGCTAAGGCAGCTGCAGTGCGATCGCGTCAGGCGGCTTCCTGCTGCCCGCCGAGACCATCGGCGATGTTAGGAGGCACTTCGTCGTAGCGATCGAACTGCATCGTGTACGTCGCCCGGCCCTGCGTGGTCGACCGTACATCGGTCGCGTAACCGAACATCTCGGCCAGCGGCACGTGCGCGGAGATGACCTGCGCGTTGCCGCGCTGCTCCATCCCGGAGATCTGGCCGCGACGGCGGCTGAGGTCACCGATCACGTCGCCCATGAACTCCTCGGGCGTGACCACCTCGACGGCGAAGATCGGCTCCAGCAGCACCGGCTTGGCGCGCCGTAGCGCCTCCTTGGCGGCCAGCGACCCGGCGACGCGGAACGCGATCTCCGACGAGTCGGTGTCGTGAGACTTGCCGTCGGTCAGCGTGATCCGCACGTCGACGACGGGGTAGCCCATCCGCGGGCCGTTCGCCATCGCCTCCTCGACGCCCTTCTCGACCGCGGGGATGAACTCGGTCGGGACCGAGCCGCCCTTGACCTTGTTGACGAAGTCGAAGCCCTCGCCGGGGGCCGGCTCGATGTCGATGTAGACGATTCCGTACTGACCGGAGCCTCCGGTCTGGCGCACGAGCCGCCCCTCGACCTTCTGCGCGGTGCCGCGGATCGTCTCGCGGTAGGAGACCTGCGGGCGGCCGACGTTGGCGTCGACGTGGAACTCACGCATCATCCGGTCGACGAGGATCTCGAGGTGCAGCTCACCCATCCCGGAGATCTCGGTCTGACCGGTCTCCTCGTTGGTCTGCACCTGGAAGGTCGGGTCCTCCTCGGCCAGGCGGCCGAGCGCGACCGACATCTTCTCCTGGTCAGCCTTTGTCTTGGGCTCGATCGCGACCTTGATCACCGGCTCGGGGAACGTGATCATCTCAAGCTTGATCGGCTTGTCGGGCGCGGCCAGCGTGTCGCCGGTCGTGACCTGCTTGATCCCGACGCCGGCGGCGATGTCGCCCGCGTAGACCTCCTGCAACTCCTCGCGCTCGTTGGCATGCATCATCAGCAGCCGCCCGATCCGCTCGGTGCGGCCGGTGGACACGTTGAGCACGCGTGAGCCCGCGGCCAGCTTGCCGGAGTACACGCGGAAGTAGGTGAGCTTGCCGACGTAGGGGTCGGCCATGATCTTGAACGCCAGCGCGGCGAACGGCTCCTCGTCAGACGCGTCTCGGTGCGCGGGCTCGCCACCGTTGTCCGAACCCCTGACGGGCTCCAGGCCCGCGACCGGGGGCACGTCGAGCGGGCTCGGCAGGTAGTCGAGCACCGCGTCGAGCAACGGCTGCACGCCCTTGTTCTTGAAGCTGGAGCCGCACAGCACAGGCGTCAGCGCGATCTTCAACGTGGCCGCCCGAATCGCGGACTTCAGCAGCGCGACCGGGACCTCCTGGTCCTCGAGGATCAGCTCGAGCAGCTCGTCGTTGTACTTGGAGACCTCCTCGAGCAGGTGCTCACGCGCCACCGCGGCGGCCTGTACCAAGTCGGCCGGGATCTCGGCCACCTCCTGCTCCAAGCCGAGCTCGTCCCGGTAGATGATCGCGTGGTTCTCGACCAGGTCGACGATCCCGGTGAAGTCGCCCTCGACTCCGACCGGCAGCTGGATCGGCACCGGGTGGGCGCCGAGCCGGTCGACCATCGTCTGCACGCCGCGCTCGAAGTCGGCGCCAATCCGGTCCATCTTGTTGATGTAGGCGATCCGCGGCACGTGGTACTTGTCGGCCTGGCGCCAGACGGTCTCGGACTGCGGCTCGACGCCGGCGACCGAATCGAACAGCGCGATCGCGCCGTCGAGCACGCGCAGCGACCGCTCCACCTCGACGGTGAAGTCGACGTGGCCCGGGGTATCGATGATGTTGATCCGGTGGTCGCGCCAGGTGCAGGTGGTCGCCGCCGACGTGATCGTGATCCCGCGCTCCTGCTCCTGCTCCATCCAGTCCATCACGGCAGCGCCCTCGTGGACCTCACCGATCTTGTAGGTGCGGCCGGTGTAATAGAGGATGCGCTCGGTCGTCGTCGTCTTGCCGGCGTCGATGTGCGCCATGATTCCAATGTTGCGAGTCTTCTCGAGCGTGAACTTACGTGGCATGGATCTAAAGGATTGTGGTGGGAGCTGGGTTCCCGCTTGAGTCCGTGCCGCGAGCATGAAAAAGGCCCCAAGGGGGCCCCGATCACGACACGGCTGTCGGCTCCGGGCGGTGGCTATCGGTTCGGCGTCTCCATGGCTGGATTCTCCTGGCCCGGGCGAGGGCGCAGATGAACGCGTCCCGACCCGAGGCGGAAGCCGAATATAGCAGAGGCCGGGTCGCTCTCAGGCCGCGTTTGGGCCGCCTGAACGGCCGTTCCGAGCGCGATCGAAGGGTAGCGCAGCGGGCGCTCCAGGCGGTCGTGCTGATCGCCGCCGCGGCGCTCGTCGTGGCCGAGTTCGAGCCGCTCTACCGGGTCCGGACCGACGTCGGGCACCAGACCGTGCGGTCGGTCTCCGCGGGCTCGCATCACTCCTACGCGCTGCTCCCCGTGGCGGTGCTGGCGGCGCTGCTGGCCGGGATGCTGGGCCGTTCGGACTGGCCGGTGCCCGCCGCCCTGGCGCTCCTTGGACTGGTGGCACTTGGGATCGCCGTGTTCGGTGACCTACCCGACGTCCATCGCGCCGGTCTGCTGGGAACCCCGGCGACCGGCCTGCACGACGCCCATACGGTTGCCGGGGCGGCGCTCTACCTGGAGACCCTCGGCGCGATCGCGCTGCTCGCCGTCGGCGCGGCCGGCCTCATTTTCGACCTCGCGCTGAGGCGACGCTCGCCGTCTCAGACAGATGCGACGAGTCACAAAGAGTCCGCTTCCTGACCGCCGAGCCAATTCATGTGTTTGAGAAATGTCCGGGCGGGCATTTACGCGGATGCGAGGGTCTCGCTATCGCAGCCCCCGGTCCCGTGCGGTAGCCGGCCCTCGCAGCTTTCCTTGAGTTGACGTCCTGCCGCACCGCTCCAGCTGAGGCGGCTGACGGCGAGCTTTCAACCGCGGACTACCGGGTGAGGATCGAGCCCGATTGGTCGCGTCGGGCGTCGGCGTCCATCTGGTCCAGGCCGTCGACGATCCGATCGGTCAGGCGGGCGGAGGGGGGCTTGCCCGAGCGAGCGTTGTTCCAGTACTGCCCGGCGCTGGGCGGGACGCGAAACGCGCCCCACTCGCCGTCGAGTCCCGCACGACGGCCAGGGGTCGCGACGTCGACGAACTTCGACGTGAGCCACGGATCCATGTTCAGGTCAGACGGTACATGTGGAAGTCCAGGATGTCGCCGACCCCGGGATCGGCGGCCTTGAGTGTCGGCTGGCCGCCGACGTCGGAGAGGAACCCCGAATCGGCGTCGATCAGCCGGGTCGGGTCCAGCGTCTTGACGCTCTCGGCCAGCGCCCGGTCATCGGCGCGACAGGTCGGTGAAGTGCTCGTCGTCGAGGATCCAGACGCCGATCGAGGTCGTGTCCTGCAACTGGTCGACGATCTGGCGCGACTGCGACTGGTAGGTGCGGACCTCGGCGGTCGTCAGGCTCGGACCGCTTGGCACGGCGGCCACCGCGAGCGGCGCCGCGAAGAGCGCCAGGACGATCGCAGCGGTCAGCGCCAGTGCAGTTGCGTTCCGCCCCACGGCGGTGCGTCCGGCTACCAGCGGTAGTGGGCGAACGCCCGGTTGGCGACGGCCATCCGGTAGACGTCGTCCTTGCGCTTGTACGCGTTGCCCTGCTGCTGGATCGCGTCCAGCAGCTCGTTGGCGAGCTTCTGGGACATCGTCCGCTCGCGACGAGCGCGGGCGAACTGGATCAGCCAGCGGACCGCGAGGGTCCGCGCGCGGCGGGCGGGCACCTCGACGGGCACCTGATAGGTGGCACCGCCGACACGCCGGGAGCGAACCTCGAGCGTCGGCGTCAGGGCCTTGATCCCCGCCTCCAGCTGCTCGATCGGGTCCTTGCCCGAACGCTCCCCGAGGATCGCCAACGCGTCATAGACGATCCGCTCGGCGGTGGACTTCTTCCCGTCTTCCATCACCTTGTTGATGACCTGGGAGACGAGGCGGTTGCGGTTGATCGGATCCGGCTCGATCTTCCGGATCTGCGCGGGTGCGCGACGGGGCATTACTTGGCCTTCACGCCGTACTGCGAGCGCGCCTTCTTGCGATCTCCGACGCCGGCCGCGTCGAGCGTGCCGCGGATCACCTTGTAGCGGAAGCCCGGCAGGTCCTTGACGCGGCCACCACGCACGAGCACAACCGAGTGCTCCTGCAGGTTGTGACCCTCGCCGGGGATGTAGGCGCCGACCTCCATCCCGTTGGTCAGACGGACCCGGGCGACCTTGCGAAGCGCCGAGTTCGGCTTCTTCGGCGTGACCGTGTACACGCGCGTGCACACCCCGCGACGCTGCGGAGCGGCGACCTTCTTCTTGCGACCCTTGCCCGACTTCAGGCCTGGGGTCGCGAGCTTCTTCTTGGGCGTCGTGCGCCCTTTGCGGATCAACTGACTGGTGGTCGGCATTCGGCGGCTGAATGTAGCAGCACCCACCCTCCCGACGGTCACCGCCGTGGACCGTCCAGGCGGGTTCGGAGATCCCGGATCGCCTGCCCGGTGTCGACGAACAGGATCGCCTCGATGCCGACCGCGAGCGCCCCGTCGACGTTCGCCGGCACGTCGTCGAGGAACACCGTCCGGTCGCGAGCGACATCGAGCCGCTCCAACGCGATCTCGTAGATCCGCGGGTCGGGCTTGATGCAGCGCACCTCGTGCGAGTAGACGATCGTGTCGCACAGATCCTCGAACCCGTAGGCCGCCTGCTCACGCTCACGAGCGCCGACGAAGCTGTTGGACACGATCCCGGTCCTGATGCGAGCCCGCCCGCCCCGCAGCGACGCGAAGAACGCCGTCAGCTCCTCGTTGAGGGTTCCGAGGTACTCCTCCCAGAGGTCGTCCATGAACCGCTCTAGCGACGGCTCGTCGAGCCCGAACACGCTCGCGATCCGGCGCTCGGCCCCGTGCAGGGTGATCTCCCCGAAGGACCCGGCTCGCCGCGTGGGCGCCAGCCGCCGCTCGAACTCCTCGATCGACAGCGCGAGCTCGGTTGCCCACCGCTGCTCCCAGCCGGTGCGCGGAGTGCGCTCCAGCACGCCACCGATGTCGAACAGGACCGCCTCAATCATCACGCCTGGCCCTCCGACCATTCGTGCAACTCTGAGGTTGCGTTATCTTCGCCTCGCATGAAGATCCTGGCGCTGTACGACATCCACGGCAACATCGACGCGCTCGAGGCGGTGCTCGCCGACCCGCGCGCGGCCGCGCCGGACCTCGTCGTCGTCGGCGGCGACGCCGTCCCGGGGCCATTCTGCCGCGAGGTGCTCGACCGCTTGGCGTCGCTGCCGGTACCGGTCGAGTGGGTCCGCGGCAACGGCGAGCGCGAGGTCGCCGCGGCCGCGGCCGCCGGCCCGGACGCGCCTGAGCCTGATCCCGCCGACGTCCCCGTGGTGACTGCGCGGCGGACCGCGGACCGGCTCGGTTCAGAGCGTGCGCTTGCACTGGGTGATCTGCCGCTCACGCTCCTGCGCGACGGCATCCTCTTCTGCCACGCGACGCCCCGCCGCGACGACGAGATCATCACCCGGATCTCCCTCTCGAAGCGGGTCGAGGCCGCTCTGCACCTCGCGCGCTCCGCGTTCATCGTGGCCGGCCATACCCACCAGCAGGACGACCGCAGGCTCGGCGTGTTCCGGTTGGTCAACGCCGGCAGCGTCGGCATGCCCTACGAGGGCGATGGTGCCGCCCGCTGGCTGTGGATCGAGGACGGTGAACCGGTCCTGCACAACACGGAGTACGACAGCGTCGCTGCCGGCGAGCGGATCCTCGCAGCCGGCTGGCCCGACCAAGAGTCGATCACGGCCTCACTGATCGACCCGACCGACCCCGCCGAAATCACCGAGCTATTCGAACGAGCCGCCTCATAGCCCCACCCAGCGCCCCGAGCCAAGCCGCCCCATGGCTCGCGCACGGCCCAAGCCGCCCCACCGCTACGCCGCGGCCCGCCCAGCCCCACCAAGGGCGCCCGTCCCCAGCGAGCGGAGGGGCGGGGATGTCCGTTCAGAAGCGGTCGCGTGGCCTAGTGGGACGCTCTCGCTCACAGCAGTGCGTCCACGCTCCGCTTCTGAACGGATCTCCCTGCCCCCCAGGCGATAAGGCGTCAGGCCGGTACGCCCGCCAGCACCTCGTCGACGTCCGCGTGCGGGATGCCGAACGTGTCGGCGACCGGTGCGTAGGTCACCCGTCCAGCCGCGACGTTGACCCCGAGCTTCAGGCCCGCGTTCTCAGCGACGGCCCGGTGCACACCGACGTTCGCCAGCTGCACGACGTAGGGCATGGTCGCGTTGGTGAGCGCGTAGGTCGAGGTGATCGGGACCGCGCCCGGCATGTTGGCGACGCAGTAGTGCGTGATCCCGTCGACCTCGTAGGTCGGGTTGCTGTGGGTCGTGGGCCGCGAGGTCTCGAAGCAGCCACCCTGGTCGATCGAGACGTCGACCAGCACCGCCGACTTCTTCATCAGCGACAGCTGGGCGCGGGTGATGACGTGCGGCGCCTTGGCGCCATGGACGAGCACCGCGCCGATCACCAGGTCGATGTCGGGCAGGCGCTCCTCGATCGACAGCGTCGACGCAAAGCACGTGTCCGCGCGGCCGCCGAACGCGATGTCGAGCTCGCGCAGGCGATCGATGTTGCGGTCGTAGACGAACACGGTCGCCTCCATCCCGATGGCGATGAACGCGGCGTTCATGCCGACCACGCCGCCACCGATCACCATCACGTTGGCGGCGGCCACGCCGGGAACGCCGCCGAGCAGGATGCCGCGGCCGCCGAGCGGCTTCTCGAGCACGAACGCGCCCGCCTGGGTCGCGATCTTGCCCGCCACCTCCGACATCGGCGCCAGCAGCGGCAGCCGGCCGCGAGCGTCCTCGACGGTCTCATACGCGATGCAGGTGGCGCCGGACGCCATCAGCCCACGCGTCAGGCTCTCCTCGGCCGCCAGGTGCAGGTAGGTGAACAGCGTGTGGTGCGGGCGCAGCCGGGCGACCTCGACCGGCTGGGGCTCCTTGACCTTGACAATCAGGGTCGCCTCGCCGAACACGGCGTCGGCGTCGGGCACGATCTTGGCGCCCTGGGTGACGTAGTCGTCGTCCTCGATCGAGGAGCCGAGGCCGGCGCCGCCCTGGACATACACGTCATGGCCGGCGTCGACCAGCTCGCGCACGCCCGCGGGCGTCAGCGCGACCCGGTACTCGTCGGTCTTGATCTCTGAGGGGACTCCGACCTTCATGCCACCAGCTCCCGTCCTCGAAGGGCCAACCAGAATTCGATCCGGTCGCGGGCGTTTGACAGGTCGCGGCCGGTCAGCTCCTCCACACGCCGGATCCGATACCGCAGCGTGTGCCGGTGGCAGTAGAGCCGTTTAGCGGCTCGCTCCCACTGGCCGTTCTCCTCAATGAACGCTTCCAGCGATCGCATCAATTCACCTCCATAGTGTCCTTCTCCGGCCTCGATGGGCCCGAGGATCGAGTCACAGAACAGCCGCAGAGCCTCGTCGTCCTGCAGCGACAGCAAGAGCTGGAACGAGCCCAGCTCCTTGTAAGTGGCAACGTAGACCCCACCCCCGCGGACAGCCGGCGAGGACCCGTTGGAGTCCGCGCTGCCCGCGCCGTTGACGATCGGCGCTTCCGGTTCGCCGACCACGCCCAGTGCGAGCGCCTGAGCCGCGCAGCGCGACTCGTGGAAGCTGCGCCGCGCCTCGGCGGCGGCGACCGAGCGCCCGACTCCGACCCGCAGCGGCCCGGCCGGTTGCCCGATCGCGCCGGGCAGTCGTCCGGCCGCCGTCCGTGCCAGCGAGAACAGCTCCTGCTCCTCCATCCCGGCGACCAGGGCGTACGTGAACGTCTCGATCGAGGCGACCAGGCACCGAACGCCGTCCTCACCCAGCGCCGCCGACAGCGCGTCCTCGATCGCCGCGGGTCCTCCCCGCCAGCCGTCGGGTCGCTGGACCGCGATCGCGGCGACCGTCTCGCCGATCCCGAACGGCTGAAGCCGCCTGACCAGCTCGGCGCCGGCCAGCTCGCCCTGCGCCAGCGCCGCCAACACGTCGCCCGCGAGCCGCCGCTCGGTGTCGCCCGCGGCCCGGCGGCGCAGCAGTTCGAGCGCGACGATCATCACCGCCTGATGCAGCGTCAAGCGGTCGAAGTCAGACAGCGGACCCGAATCCTTGATCGCGACCAGCCACGCTTCCGGCACCCGCTCGCCCGTGCGACCCGACTCCCCACCGCCGCCGCCGTCGGCCGCCACCGGCAGCGCCAACGAGCGATCGGCAAGATCGCCGTGGCCGGGCAGGAACGCGCGCGCCTCACGCCGGCGCGAGTACAACTCCGACTGCAGCTGCCCGATCGCTTCGGGCTCCAGCACGCGGCGGAACTCCTTGCAGACCAGCGGCTTGCCGCGCGCGTCGGAGACGAGCACGGCCGCGCCGATCTGGGCCGACAGCGTCGATGCCAGCGCGTCCAGGCCCCGCTCTGACAGGACCACGCGCTCAAGGCGCTCCTGCGCCGCCAGCGCCCGTCGCAGGACCGCGTACTGCTCGTTGACGAGCTGACTGAACGCGGCCTCGGTGAGGGCGATGAACGGCACGTCGTAGGGAACCTCGAACACGGGGAACTCACGCTCGGCGGCTGCCTTCACCAGCGCCGACGGGACCTGCGCATGCGCGAAGCCGGTCCCGAATCCGAGTCCCGCCAGCTGGTGGTCGGCCAGCCGGACGACGAACTCGCGCTGGCGCTGGGGCGTGTCGAGCTGCATGCCGGTCGTCAGCAGCAGCTCGCCGCCCGACAACCATGGGGTCGGGTCTTCGATTTCGGAGATGTGCACCCATCGGACGGGAACGTCCGTCGCCGACTCTCCGGTCAGCAGACGGACGTCCAGATCCGACAGCAGCTCTGAGACGGTGAGCATCGTGTGCGTCGACGGGCGCTTGAGCCGCGCGCCGGCGCTCAGGCCCGCGCGTGCATCATCTCGCCGGCACGCTCCAGGATCGGGCGCAGGATCCCGACGATCTCGTCGAACTGCTGTGCACCGGCGATCAGCGGCGGCGACAGCTGCACGACCGGGTCGCCCCGGTCATCGGCGCGGCAGATCAACCCGTTGCGGTACAGCTCGCCCGACAAAAAGCCGCGCAGGAGCACCTCGGACTGCTCATCGGTGAACTGCGCCTCGGTCTGCTTGTCGGGCACGAGCTCGAGCGCGTAGAAGTAGCCGGTACCGCGGACGTCGCCGACGATCGGCAGGTCCAGCAGCGACTCGAGCTTGGAGCGGAACAGGTCCTGGTTGGCGCGGACGTTCTCGAGCACGCCCTCTGACTCGAGCGCGTCGATGTTGGCGAGCGCGACCGCGGCCACGACCGGGTGCCCCGCGAACGTCAACCCGTGCGTGAAGCTCGTGGTGCCGTGCAGGAACGGCTCGGCGACCCTGTCGGACGCGATCACGCAGCCCATCGGCGCGTAGGCGGAGGTGACGCCCTTGGCGGTCGTGATCAGGTCGGGGACGTAGTCGTACTTGTGGCCGCCGAACCACTCGCCGAGCCGGCCCCAGGCGCAGATCACCTCGTCGGAGATCAGCAGCACGTTGTACTCGTCGCAGATCTCGCGGACGCGCTGCCAGTAGCCCTCGGGCGGGGTGAAGCTACCGCCCGCGTTCTGGACCGGCTCCATGATCACCGCGGCGACCGTCTCGGGCCCGAGGAACTCGATCTTCTCGGCGACCGTGTCCGCCAGCTGGGACGCGTCCAGCCCGTGCGGCATCCGGAACGTATTCGTATTCGGCACGTGGTAACCGCCCGGCATGACCGGCTCAAACGGGTTCTTCAACGACGAGATCCCGGTCGCGGCCAGGGCGCCGAGCGTCGTGCCGTGATAGGCGATCTCACGGGCGATGATCTTCGTCTTCAGCGGGTTGCCCGTAACCTTGTGGTACTGGCGCGCCAGCTTGATCGCCGACTCGACCGCCTCCGAGCCACCGCTCGTGAAGAACACGCGGTTCAGATCGCCGGGGGCGAGCTCGGCGATCCGAGCCGCCAGCTCGATCGCGCGTGGGTGCGCATACGACCAGTTCGTGAAGAACCCGAGATCCTTGGCCTGATCGGCGCCCGCCTGAGCGATGTCGGCGCGCCCGTGACCGATGTTGACGCAGAACAGCGCGGACAGGCCGTCCAGATAGCGCTTGCCGTGCTCGTCGTAGACGTAGCAGCCCTCGCCCCGCGTGATGATCGGGATCTCGTGCTCGTCGTCGAACGCCCCCATCCGCGTGAAGTGCATCCACAGATGGCGACGCGCCATCTCCTGGAGCGTCGAGCCCTGGGTGCGGACCAGTTCGTCGGTGCTTGCCATATCTCTCCTCGAAAAAGAGTTTGCCGTTCTGTACAAAGGTAACTGCGCCCCGGCAGGAACTCAACGGGACATTCCGGTGAATCTCAGGAAGAGTCGTTATACGTTCCGGCGTGGCGGAGGTTCGCTGTGGACGGATTCCGCTACCGTGCCGCGCCTGATGCAGCTCAACCACTATCGCGCCGGCGCCGGCGAGTCGCTCGTCCTCCTGCACGGGATCGGCAGCCACTGGCAGATGTGGGAGCCGGTGCTGCCGATGCTGACCGCCCGCCACGACGTGATCGCGGTCGACCTGCCGGGCTTCGGGGACTCGCCGATGCCGCCGCCGGGAACGCCGCCGGGACTCGATTCGCTGTGCGCGCTGGTGCTCGACTTCCTGGCAGAGCTGGGGATCCAGCGCCCGCACCTGGCCGGCAACTCGCTCGGCGGGATGATGACGCTGGAGCTCACCCGACGAGGACAGGCACGCACCGCCTGCGCCCTCTCCCCCGCCGGCTTCTTCGGTCCCGCCGAGACCGCATTGGTCCGCGGCACCCTGTGGTCGACCGTCCGGCTGACGCGGCTGCTGGCGCCGCACGCGGACAGGCTCTCGCGCCGGCCGGGACAGCGCAAGCTGCTGATGAACCTGTTCATGGCCCACCCGGAACGGCTGCCTGCCGGCGAGGCCGCGGCCAGCGTCCGGGCGATGGCCGGCGCACCCTGGTTCGACGACACCCTGCAGACGATCACACCGTGGACGCGTGATCCCGCCCCCGATCCAACCGTGCCGGTCACGATCGGCTGGGGCGAGAAGGACCGCCTCCTGTTCCCGCGCCAGGGCAAGCGGGCGGTGTCGATGATCCCCAATGCGCGGCTCGTGCCGCTGCTCGGCTGCGGCCACCTGCCGACGTTCGACGATCCACCGCAGGTGGCGGACCTGATGCTTGAGACGACTGCCGCCGCGCCGTCGCAGTAGGCAGGAGCAAAGCTTGGACGAACGGTTCGGACAGGCCGTCCTTTCTCGCCAAACTTCTCCGCGCTCAGGCGGCGGCGGGCGCTCAGCCGGCGGCCGGCGCTCAGGCGGCGGCGGGCGCTCAGCCGGCGGCGGGCGCTCAGCCGGCGGCGGGCGCTCAGGCGGCGGCGGGCGCTCAGCCGGCGGCGGGCGCTCAGGCCGCGGCGGGCGCTCAGGCCGCGGCGGGCGCTCAGCCGGCGGCGGGCGCTCAGGCGGCGACGGCCGCGACCGAACCGGCGGCGCGTACCGGCGCCGGGGTCAGCCAGGCGGCGCCGAGCA
>Ga0302184_10000786_pt1 | contig 20867 bp, 19 predicted proteins | sample I_Palsa_N3_3_FD_200233 | JGI IMG/M metagenome (GOLD analysis project Ga0302184, IMG submission 200233) | Peat permafrost microbial communities from Stordalen Mire near Abisko, Sweden - I_Palsa_N3_3 | ecosystem: Environmental > Terrestrial > Soil > Palsa > Peat permafrost | place: Sweden...
CCTGCTCATCGACACCCTCCGCGTAACGTGCCCAGCTCGCCACCACTCCGGCCGAGCGCCTGATCTCGCCGTTGTTCGCGAGCTGATGGCGGACCACCGGCAGCAGCCACTTGGGAATCCGGTCCGAGCTCTGCGCGCACAGCCGGGCGATGGTGTCGCGGATATGCGGGTTGGAGAAGCGCTCAATCAGCGTGTGCTTGTACCCATCGAGGTCCACTCCCGGCACCGGGGGCAGCGTCGGGGTGACCTCCTTGTCCATGTAGCCGAGGAGGAAGGCCTGGAACAAGGGGTCCTGGGCGGCCTCGTGCACCAGCCGGTAGCCCTGCAGGTAGGCGAAGTAGCACATGGCCTGGTGGCTTCCGTTGAGCAGCCGCAGCTTCATCAGTTCGTAGGGCTCTACCTGCTCGACCAGCTGCACCCCGGCCTGCTCGTACGGTGGCCGTCCGGCCGTGAATGCGTCCTCAAGCACCCACTGCGTGTAGGGCTCGCAGACGACCGGCCACCGGTCTTCGATCCCGAATACCTCGCTGACCTCAGCCCGGTCGGCGTCGGTGGTCACCGGAGTGATGCGGTCGACCATGGAGTTGGGGAAGCGCACCTCGCGCCCGACCCAGTCGCCTAGTTCCGGGTCTGCTAGCCGGGCAAAGGCGGTGAACACCCGCTTGGCCAGGCGGCCGTTGTCCTGCAGGTTGTCGCAGGACATGACAGTGAAGGGCACCAGGCCGCGCCTCCAGCGGCGCCGTAGCGCCTCGGTAATCAGGCCAAACGTGGTCCGCGGAACCGCACCGGGTTCAAGATCGTGGATTACGTCCGGGCTGGACTCGTCGAACTCGCCGGTGGCGTCGTGGATGTTGTAGCCGCCCTCGGTTATCGTCAGCGACACGATCCGGGTCGACTCCGCTGCCATTTTCTCGATGACCGCCTCCGGATCGTCCGGCGCGAACAGGTACTCCACGATGGAGCCGATCACCCGCGGTTCATACGTGCCGTCGCTGTGCTTGAGAACCAGCGTGTAGAGGCCGTCCTGTGCATTCAGCGCCTGCTTCATCCTCTCGTCTGCCGCCATCACCCCGACGCCGCAGATGCCCCAGTCCAGTGCGATGCCCTCGTTCATCAGGCGGTCGTGGTACATCGCCTGGTGCGCCCGGTGGAATCCGCCGACACCGAAGTGGACGACGCCTGGCGTGACGAGATCACGGTCGTAGGCCGGCACCGGCAGCCGCTCGCCCCAGTACGCCAGCGTCCGCGCGTTCAGCGGTTGCGGGGTGACGACGCCTGGGCCCTGGTTAACCTGCAAGGCGGGCGCCCGTCCCCGGGTGGAACGCGAAGATGTCTTCCAGTTGGACGTGGAACGTTACCTTTTGTCCTGGTATCGGTGGCTTACGCCCCTCGGCGCGCGCCACGACCGCGTTCCCGCTTTCGGCCAGCCGCACATGCAGCAGAGAGTCGGCGCCAAGCTCTTCAACCAGCATCACCTCGCCGCCCAGCTCCCCGGATCCGTTCGCCAGGTGCAGGTGCTCCGGCCGGATGCCGATGACGAGCTCGCTGAGGCCCGCGGTCGAGGCTGCGGCGCGGACGGCGGCCGGGAGGGGCAGCGTGGCGCCCGCCAGCCGGGCGCCGCCATCGGTGAGCGGGACAGTCTGCAGGTTCATCGCGGGCGAGCCGATAAACCCGGCGACGAACTCGTTCACCGGGTTGTCGTAGAGCTGCCGCGGCGTTGCGCATTGCTGCAACTGCCCATCGCGCAGCACCGCCACCCGGTGACCCATGGTCATCGCCTCCACCTGGTCGTGGGTCACGTAGACCGTGGTGATCCCGAGACGGCGTTGCAGCTCGGCGATCTGGCCGCGGGTCTGCACCCGCAGCTTCGCGTCCAGGTTGGACAGCGGCTCGTCCATCAGGAAGACCTTGGGCTCTCGCACGATGGCCCGTCCCATCGCCACCCGCTGCCGCTGGCCGCCGGACAGCTGCTTGGGCTTGCGTTCGAGCAGCTGGTCGTCGAGGTCAAGCAGGCGGGCGGCTTCCCGCACCCGTCGGTCCCGTTGTTCGCGGGGAACGCGCTGCATCTTGAGCGCGAAGCCCATGTTTTCCGCGACCGTCTTCTGCGGGTACAGGGCGTAGTTCTGGAACACCATCGCGATGTCCCGGTCCTTGGGGGGAACGAAGGTGACGTCCCGGTCGCCGATCTCGACGGACCCGCCGTCGAGGGGCTCAAGACCGGCGAGCATGCGCAGCGCGGTGGTCTTGCCCGAGCCGGACGGCCCGACCAGGACCATGAACTCGCCGTCCTCGATATCCAGGTCCAGAGCGTCGACCGCGGGCGGCGCGCCCTTCGCGTACACGCGGCTCGCCGATACGTATTTCACCTGAGCCATCGGGGACCTCCGCCCAGTGCGGCGCCGGATGCGCGGCCGTTCACTTGATTGCTCCCATGGAGAGGCCGCGGACCAGCGAGCGCTGGGCTATCCAGCCCACCAGGATCACCGGAACCGAGGCAATCGTTGCTGCCGCCGACAGGTGCGCGATGTACAGCCCTTCCTGGGGGACGGAACTTATCAGGTACATCGGCATGGTCGCGGCATTGGTGACCGTCAGGTTAAGCGCCAGGAAGAGCTCGTTCCACGCGAAGATCACGCAGATGAGCGCGGTCGATACCAGCCCGGGCGAGATAATGGGCAGGATCACGCCGGTGATCTCCCGGATGCGCCCCGCGCCGTCCAGCCGCGCCGCCTCGAGCAGTTCTCTGGGCACCTCCAGCATGAAGGAACGGATCATCCAGATCGCGAGCGGAAGGTTCATCGCGGTATAGAGGATGATCAGCAGCCAGATGCTGTCGAGCAGGTGCAGGTGCAGGGCAATGACATAGAGGGGGCCGATCGCGGCCACGATCGGCAGCATCTTCGTGGAGATGAAGAAGAAAAGCCCGTCACGCCAGTGCTTTACCGGATGCACGGACAGGGCGTAAGCGGCGGGGACGCTCAGCAGCACCACCAGGATCGTGGACCCGACCGTCGCGACCACCGAGTGGGTCAGGAAGGGGCCCATGCCCGAGAAGACCAGGCGGAACTCCGACAGGGTGGGTTTGAAGATGAACTGCGGCGGCCAGGTTTCGGCGGCGGACTCCGGCTTGAACGCCGTGATCACCATCCACAGCACCGGCAGGAAGAACGCGATCGCCACCACCCACGCGACGATCCCCCAGCCCGCCCGCCCCGACATCTCGCGGAGCCTTTGTGGCCTGGGGCGCCCGGAGTGGCCGGGCCGCAGCGGCAAGGCGGTCATCCCGATGCCTCCTCGAACTGGAAGACCCGCGCGAACATTCGCAGCGCGAAGGTGGCCACGATGATCGTCAGGATGACGGTGACCACGCCTGCCGCGGCCGCCCCCCCGACGTCGAACGCGAAGTTCACCTGCTGGTACAGGTAGAAGGGGAGGTTGGTGGTAGCGGTCCCTGGGCCGCCGTTGGTCATCAGCCTGACCGCGTCGAACGCGTTGACCAGGTAGATCGAGCCCAGCAGGATGCCGAGCTCGATGTAGGGCCGCAGATGCGGCAGCGTGAGCTCGCGGAACGTGGCGAGTGCCCCGGCCCCGTCGACCTTCGCTGCCTCCAGGGTGTCGGACGGCTGGCTCTGCAGGCCCGCGAGCACGATCAGGGTCATGAACGGCGTCCACTGCCAGATCATGACCACGATCACCGAGCCAAGCGCGTGCGTGCTGAGCCAGGCCACGTGATGGACGCCGAACGGCTCCAGCAGGTAGTTCAGCAGCCCGAAGTTCGGGTCGAGCATCGGTCCCGCCCACACCAGCGCCGCCGCCGCGGGCATGACAAGGAACGGGGTGATAATCAGCGTCCGGACCACGCCCCGGCCGAGGAACTTGCGGTCAAGCAGCACAGCGAAGGCGATGCCCAGGAGCATGGCGAGGATCACGGAGGTGGCGGTCATCACCACCGACCGCACCAGCGAGCCCCGGAAGGCCGCGTTGGTGAAGACCGTGGTGTAGTTGCTGAAGCCGATGAAGTGCGCGGGAGCCGGGACGTCGAAGAAATAGCTCTGAAAGCTGTACCAGAGCGTCACCAGGAACGGGATCTGGGTGACGACCACGATGTAGATCAGCGCCGGGAGCAGGGGGAGGCGGCGCTGCCACCCCTCACGGCGGCTAACCCCGCGCGGCCGGAGCGCGACCTTGGGGGTCGGCGCCGCGCCAGTTTCGAGTACTGCCACTGCGGAGCCCTCCTCATGACGTGGCGGTACCGACGGGGGCCCCGGTCGGTCTGTGGTCCATCCCGGGGCCCCGTCGCGTGCGTGCTAACTTCCGCCGGCCAGTTCCGCGGGGGTGTACGCGGCGGCGTCCGCCTGGCTTGTCTTCAGCGCCTGGGCCACCGTCTCCGTTCCGGCGATCGCACCCGCGATCTGCTGGCCGACCTCCACGCCAAGGACTTCGAACTGAGGGATGTCGACGTACTGGACGCCGACGTAGGGCACCGGGTGCAGGGTCGGGTGATCCGGGTCCGTCGAGTCGATCGAGGCCAGCGTGATGCCCGCGAACGCCTTGGCTGCCTTCTGGTACTGCGGGTTGTTATACAGCGAGGTCCTGGTGCCCGGCGGGACCGCAGCCCAGCCGTACTTGCTGGCGACCAGCGAGTCGTAGGACTTCGAGGTGGCCCAGGACACGAACTTCCAGGCGGCGCCCTGGTTGGAGGTGCCCTGCGGGACGCCAAGCGACCATGTCCACAGCCAGCCTGAGGACTTCGTGAGGTCCGTCGGCGCGAACGCGTACCCGGTCTTGGAGGCCATGGACGGGTAGGTGGTCGCGATGGAGGTCGCCGCTACGGTCGCGTCGTACCACATCGCGCACTTGCCCTGCCCGTACAGCGTCAGCAGCTGGTTGAAGCTGTCGTTAGAGGCGCCGGCCTCGCCGTACTTGCGGATGAGGTTGACGTAGAAGTTGGTCGCGGCCTCAAATGCCGGCGAGGTGAGCTGCGGCTGCCACTTCTCGTTGAACCACTCGCCGCCGAAGGTGTTGACGACCGTGTCGAGCGCCGCCATGTTGTCGCCCCAGCCCGCCAGGCCGCGCAGGCAGATCCCCGACACCTTTCCTGGCTGGTTGAGCCTGGCCGCGAAGCTCTGGATCTGCGTCCAGGTCGGGTGCTGCGGCATGGTGAGCCCGGCCTTGGCGAACAGGTCCTTGCGGTAGTACACCATCGACGACTCGCCGTAGAACGGCACCGCGTACAGGTCGCCCTTGTAGGACAGCGCCTTCGCGATCGGCGGGAGCAGGTCGCCGGCGTCGTAGCTCGGCTCTTTCGCGATGAACTGCGTGGACAGGTTGTCCAGCCAGCCGTTCTTCGCGAACAGCGGCGTCTCGTAGGGGCCGATCATGATGACGTTGAACGCGTTGCTGTGCGTGCTGACGTCTTTTTCGATCGCTGCCCGCAGGTCGGCCTCGGTGTACGTGGCGAACTTGACATTGATTCCCGGGTACTTCTTCTCGAAATTCGACTTAGTCAGCGGGATCATCTGGCCGGTGATCAGCGGGTTGGACACCACGGCCACGGTCACCGTGCCGGTGCTGCCGGTACTGCCAGTGCTGCTACTGCTGCCCGAACAGGCGGCTACCGCCACCATGGCGGCTGCGCAGCCGATTGCCCCGAGCACCCGGGGCCTGAACCGGAGATAGCTCATGAACGAACCTCCGAAACGGTGAGAAGGGTGTGGCGGGGAGGCAGATCTCCGCGCGCTCCTGATCCTCCGGCAGCGGGTCGAACTTGCTGCCGGCCCCGGGCACCTCCGCCATAGGCCGCGAGGCCAAGACCGGCAGCCACGAGGACCCCGGCAGGGCGGACGCCCCGCGATGTTCCGATCCTCATGAAGAATCTCCTAGCTGCCGTGACTGCGTCCCAGCGCTATGCTCATCTGAGCGGAGAACACTCATATGTGAACATGACCACACACTGAGCTGGCCGCTAGGCAAAGTCAAGAAAAGCTGCGAATATGAGATCTATGCGCTCAAATGAGCGGACAGCTCGGCTGGACCGGAGGGGCACATGACCGGGTTGTCGGCCGAGCGGCCGTCCGAAGTCGTCCTCGCGGCCCGGGTCGCGCGGCAGTTCTACCTTGAGGGCATCTCCAAGGTCGGCATCGCCGACCGGCTGGGCATCAGCCGGTTCCGGGTCGCCCGGCTGCTCGACTCCGCCCGGGAGACCGGGATGGTGCGCATCGAGATCGGGCTGCGCGGCGGGAGCCTGGACGCGGGCCTGTCGGCGGAGCTGTGCTCAGCCTTCGGGCTCAGGCACGCCTTCGTGTTCAACTTTCCCGACGACGACGAGCCCGCGCTACGGCGCCGCCTGGGCGAGGGGGCAGGCCAGGCGCTGATGGACATCATCACGCCCAGCGACGTCCTCGGCATGTCCTGGTCGCGCACGCTGAGCGGGCTCGCGGCCGCGCTGACCCAGATGCCGCCCTGCCCGATCGTCCAGCTGACCGGTGCGGTACCGCCGCCCGATGGCCGGGACCTGCTCGACCTAGTCCGCGGCGTCGCCCGCATCGGCGGCGGCCCGGCGCACGTCTTCTATGCGCCGATGATCCTGGCGGACGCGCAGACGGCCGCGGCGGTTCGCCGCCAGGCCGACATCGCCGGGGCCTTCGCCCTCGTGCCATCGGTGACGATGGCCGTGGTGGCCATCGGGAGCTGGGCGCCCGGACTGTCGACGATCTATGACGGCATCACGCCGGCCGAACGCGACGCCCTAGCCGGGCTGGGGGTGTGCGCCGAGCTGGCCGGGGTGTTCATCGGCGAGGACGGCAGGCCCGTCGCGACCCCGCTGGACAGCCGCATGATCGTGACGCCAGGCCCGGCGCTCGATCGGATCCCGTTCGTCCTTTCCGTCGCTTATGGCGTCTCCAAGAGCCCTGCGGTCTTCGCTGCGATCCGAGGGGATATGGTCCATGGCCTGGTCACCCATGCAAGTCTCGCCCGCGCCCTGCTCAGCCTGGCTGACGGACGGGGCGGCAGACGCTAGCCCGCACGGGCTCCAGGCCGACGGCGTGCTGCCCGGCGGCCCGCTGCCGGGAGGGACCGCCAACCGCGGCCTCGTTATCCGCGTCGGCGAAACCGTGATCAGGCCGACCGCGCCCTGCCGGCACGCCACCCACGCACTGCTTGCCCACCTCTCGGTGGTCGGCTTCGACGGCGCCCCCCGCGTCCTGGCGGTCAGCGCCGCCACCGAGATGCTGACCTACATCGGCGGCCAGGCCGCGGTACCGCCCTTGCCGGTGGATACGCTCACCGATGCCGCCCTGGTGAGCGTGGCCGAACTGCTGCGCCGCTATCACCTGGCAGCAGCGTCGTTCGACCCGGCGGGCTACCGGTGGCCCCGGCCGATCCCGGCCCGGTTCCGGACCGGCCTGGTCAGCCACAACGACGTACACCCGGCCAACCTGGTGTTCCGCGATGGCCGGGCCGTCGCGTTAATCGACTTCGACCTGGCCGGTCCCGGCAGCGCCGCCTGGGACTTCGCCGCGGCCGCGCGCTCCTGGGCGCCGCTGCAGGACGACCAGGACATAGCCGACAGCCGGCAGGGCCGCGCGCTGGAGAGATTCCGGATCTTCGTTCAGGCCAGCGGGCTGACCCGCGCCGAGCGCCGTCACGTGGCCGAGATGGTCATAGCCAACCACGACTGGACCTACGCCATCGTCACCGAGGCGGCCACCGCCGGGCACCAGGGATTCGCCGACCACTGGCGTTCGGTGGCGGAGCCGGCCGCCCGGGCTCGGCACTGGTGCCAGCGGCATCAGCGCGACCTGCTCGCCGCGGCGCGCTGACCGCACTGCGGGGAACTGGCAGGGGAAGGGGCCGACGGTAGCTCGGCGGTAGAGGTCGTCGGTCTCTCCTGCTCCCGGTAGACGTAGGCTCTGATTGGTTCCAGCTGCGTCCACGCTTGTCCAGGCGCGTTGTTAGCAAATCGGTTAGCAAGATCAGGTTAGCAACCGGCGTGGCGGGCTGCTCGCCGTCAAGCGCCCGGCGCGAGCGGTATGCCAGGCGAATGGGCGTCCGTATATGGCGGGGTTACTCCGGCCAGCCTGAGGATGCACAGGTGACATCTGATGTGATCACTCTTCCCGGCGGCAGACGGCTGAGCTGGCATGAGTTCGGTGACCCGGGCGGGGCACCGGTTCTCTACACGGCGGGGACACCGGTGTCGGGCCTGGGCGGAGCCTGGTATGACCAGAGGGCCCGGGCATCGGGCCTGCGCTGGATCTCGCCGGACAAGCCCGGCTACGGCGGCTCGGATTACCAGCGGAAGCGGAGCCTGATCGGCTGGGCTGATGACCTGACCGCGCTGGCTGGTCATCTGCGCCTGGACCGGTTCGCGCTGGCGGGTGAGTCCGGCGGTGGCCCGTTCACGCTGGCCGCTGCGCACCAGCTGGCCGGCCGGGTCAGTGTTGTCGCCCTGATCGCGTCGTCGGGAGGGCTGCGCAGCCGGGCCGAGCGAGCGGGCCAGCAGGCGAGGATCCGGTTCTATGGCTGGCTCGCCAGGAACGCGCCGGCGCTCAACGCGGTCCCGTTCACGGTGATGAGGTGGTCACTGGCCAGCCCGGCGAGGCGGGAGCGTTCCCTGCGCCGCGCGATGGCCGCGGCGCCGGAGACCGCGCCTGCCGGCCTGCGCATAGAATTCGAAGCCGTCGCTGACGCGCTAAGGCAGGGTCCGCGCGCCGCAGTGCAGGAGGTCGCCTTGCTCAGGTCCCCGTGGCCGTTCCCGCTCAGCGAGGTCACCACGCCGGTGCACCTGTGGCACGGTGCCCTGGACACTAACGTGCCGATCGCCAGCGCGCGCCGCCTCGCGCGCGAGCTCCCGGACGCTACCCTGCACGTCAGCGACTCGTCAGACCACGATATCGGCCACCACCGCAGTGACGAGATCACGTCTGTGCTCGCCTCCTACGTGAAATAGAGCGCGGGCCAGCGAAGGGAGTAGTTCTTCGCCGGGATGCCGTCAATCACGGTCCGGTCCGGGCCCGGTGCCCGAGGGCCGCCGCGAGCGGGCCTGAGCAAGACTTTCGGCTCCCGGCCTGGCTCCCGCACTTCCAGCCGCCTGTCGCGCATGCCGGTTGTGACGCCTCGTCTGGCTGGCGTATTCTGCCAGTTGGCAGCCACGTTTGCCTGATCCGAGCTACGCCAGCCCGGCGCTGGTGGTAGTGCCTGAGGACAAGAGCGGCACAGCCCTCGCGTGGATTCCTCCCTTCCATCGTGATTTCCTCTATGCGGTGGCCAGGCGCCGGGACGCGGCCACCGGGGCAGAGGCACGATGTCGCACGACAAGATCAGGGCAGCAGCCCGCAAGCGCATGGCGGAAACAGGCGAGCCGTATGCCACCGCCCGGCGTGAGGTCATCAAGGATTACCAGGCGGCCGGAGCCGCCTCGTCCTCCACGCGAGATGGTTCGCTATCAGCTACAGCGATATGGGCCGGATTTCCCTGTGGGATGAGACACGGCGGGGTGGGGGGCCCGGGACGCGGGGGCGTGCAGGTCGACTCGGCAGTGCTGCGGGTTCGGGTGCCCGATTTCCATCTGGACATCCCCCGCGGCTCGGTGCGATCGGCCGCCCGTTCTGATCACCAGACCCGGGGGACGATCGGGGTACACGGCCGCCGAGGGCGCTGGCTGGTGAACGGCTCGCATGACGGCTTGGTCGAGCTCGTCATCGATCCGCCCTGCTACCTGCCCCGGCAACTCAGCACAGTTTTCCGCAAGGTGGAGGTCCGCTCACTGATCATCAGCCTCGTCGACCCCGGCGACTTCATCGCCGCGGTTCAGCGGACCGGCAGTCACTCGTAGGCGAGCTTGCGAAGGGAATGGTCGAGGAGGCTTGACTTATCCGCTAGGTACCTAGCATAGTTTGTTAGGTGGCTGACAAGCTGGGAGACGCAGAGATCATAAGTCGTTGGGCGTGACCGAGGAAATATCGCGGCGCAGGTCGACCGTGACGGACCCGGTCCTGGGTTTACACGCCCTAGGGTCCGAGCCACCTTAACTTGTGCGCCCCGGACGGGGTCATCGCAGTCAGCGTGGGTCACGCGGCGCACGCCGGGGACGCCTCTTGCAGATCGAGATGGTGACGCTGAGGCGGATCGTGGCGAAACTCGTGCGAAGGCGTTGCAGATCAAACGCCTGACGCCGACAGCCGCGTTTGGCGGCAATCTTCAGCACCGGTAGTGCAACTGGCGCAGCATTAACCACGGGTTCATGAACAAAAGGAGATTACTATGCACGACAAACGCGTCGCCCTGGTCACCGGAGCCAATCAAGGAGTCGGCCTTCAGGTCGCCAAGGAACTCGTGGCGAGCGGCCTCACTGTGCTGGTCGGGTCACGCAATTTCGAGCGCGGTGATGCTGCGGCAAAGGACATCGGGCCGGGCGCCATCGCGCTCCAGCTCGACGTGACGGATGGGGCTTCGATCGCCGCCGCAGCGGAGCGCATCCGCAAGGAGCCCGGCCGCCTCGATCTGCTGGTCAACAACGCGGGCATCTCGAAGACGACGGAGCGCAGGCTGGGTTCACCGGAGTACGCAGCGTCGTCGCAAGCGAGCAACGCGTCCCTCGATGAAATACGCGCCGTCTGGGAGACCAATGTGTTCGGCGTCCTCGCCGTCTACCAAGCGATGCTGCCGCTCCTGCGCGAATCGTCGGACGCCCGCATCGTCAACGTGTCGAGCGGAGTTGGATCGCTCACGACGAACGCGGACCCCGCCTACCCGTACCACGCCATGTTCGGCCCCATTTATCCTGCGTCCAAGGCAGCTCTCAACGCTATGACACTCGCCATGATGGTCGAGCTGGAGTCGACCGACATCAAGATTAACTTGGTCTCGCCGGGCTTTACCAAGACGAACCTCAACGGATACGCGGGCACGGAGTCTGTCGAGGATGGCTCCCGCGAGGTGGCGCGCGTTGCGCTGCTCGGTCCGGACGGGCCCACAGGCACGTTCACGAGATGGGAAAATACGACGATCCCGTGGTGATCCATTCTTGCGTGACTCACCAGCACATACCGCCCAGCTTTGAGGTTGTCCCGCACGGCCTCAGCGGTGACCTTGACAAGTCGTTCAGTACCTAGCTAACTGTGTTAGGTGGCTAACGAGATAGAGGGCCAGACACAGGGGTCGGTGGGGGCGTGGGCGAAGCGGTACTACTTCGCAGTCCGGGCCACGATGGAGTCGGTCTTGCGTCCGTACGACCTCGGAACCACACAGTGGTATGTGCTGTACCAGCTGGCGAACGACGGGCCAACAAGGCAGCGTGATCTGGTGCGCATGCTCCAGATCGAGCGAGCGACGCTGAGCGTGATCGTGACGACACTGGTGCGCAAGGGCCTCGTAGATCAAATGCCCGACTCCGAGGACCAGCGCCAGCGGGTGCTTCGGATCACCGACGTCGGAATGAAACTCTGGGAAGAACTACCCGATCCGCTCGCTCTCGTTCGGGAGATCGCGTTCGACGGCTCGGACGCCGCGGAGCTGGCAACAGCCCTTCGGGTACTCCAGGCCGCAACACAACGGCTCAACGATGCCCTGGCAGAAGACAGCAAATCATGACGGTGAGCCGGTTTATGGCCCGGGAAATCAGGAAATCTCAGCCACCCACCGAAGTCCCGTCCATAGCAGCCGCATCCCAGTCGATCTGATACCGCTGCTCCCGCCCCATGACCTTCTCGAAGTTCATCACCTTGAAGAAGATCGGCATCAGCGCGTGCATTGCCTTGCGCCCGATAGGCCCGGGCGTCTTAGCGCTGTTCGTCCGAGCGCCCCGTTTCGTGATCTTCTCCACCCGTTCCCGCCGCAGCCGCTCGTAGGCGCGGAACGCCGATGTCGCATCAGGCAGGTCCCGCAGGCAGCGCGCCAGCTGGATCGAGCTCTCGATCGCCAGCGACGCGCCTTGGCCGGTGCTGTTGGACGGCGCGTGGACGGCGTCGCCGACCAGCACCATGCGGCCGCGGTGCCAGTGCGGGACCGGCGGCATGATGTGGATCGCTCCGGTGATGTCGAGGTTTTCCGCGGTGGTGCGGTTCGCCAGCAGCTCGCCCGGAAGGTCGCCCGCGTACGTTTCGCGCAGCGTCCGCAGCCACTGCTCGGACGGGATAGACCGGGCGTCGGTCAGGGACATGTACTGCTTCGACGGCAGGTTCGCGCCCCAGGTCACGCGGCCGTCCGCCATCTTCCAGAACAGGTAGTACGCGCGCTTGCCGAATGCGAACGTCATGATGCCAGGTTCGGGGTCGAGGTCGGGGGCGGCGTCGACGTAGCCCTGGAAGCTGAGCATTCCGGCGTAGCCCGCGCCGGGGGCTTCCGGGTCGATCAGGGTTCTGACGCTAGAGCGGACGCCGTCGGCGCCGATCAGGACGTCGGCGGTCGCGGTGCAGCCGTCGTCGAACTTCGCCGTGACCGAATCCGGGCCTTCGATGGCTCCGACCAGTCGCTTACCGTACTCGAAGCGGACGCCCGACTCGGCCGCCCGGTCGTGGAGCACCCGGTGCAGGTCGCCGCGGCCGACGATCTGGAGCGGCTCCACGTCCGCCAGGCTGGGCAGTCTGCGGGTGTTCCCGCCGACCGCCATGACCGTGCCCGTGACCGGTGTGGCGAGGGCACGGACTGCATCGTCGGCGCCGATGAGGCCGAGTGCGGCCAGGCCGTTGGGGGCTATGGCCAGGCCGCCGCCGATTCCTTCGGCCAGGGTGGGGTAGGCCTCGTAGACAGTCGCCTGGATGCCGGCCTTGAGCAGTGCGGTCGCGACGACGGGACCGGCGATTCCGCCGCCGACGACCAGCGCGGTGCGGACCTTGGGCGTTGTGGCTGTGGACATGGGTTCTCTCCTGCATGTGGTGTTCGTCGGTCGATTCTGTGCCGAGATCACGCACGGGAACCCAGCTATCCTTTGGTTGCCACCTCGTGGCCGGGTTCGTATCGTGCGGGCATCGGTTCGAGAGCGTTGGACGGGGATGGCTGCGAGCAGCCGCCCCCGGGCCCCGGCGGCGGTGTTGGCGCACCGCCCCGGGGCCATTACGAGTCCGCTAGTCGCCTGTTAGTCCCCTCTCCGATAGTTCGGCCAGCTCCCGGGGCATCTCGCCGCCGTCGTGGAAGGCCCGCCACGACGCGAGATCGGGGAAGCTTCCCGAGGTCAGCTCCTCCAGCAGCGCGCGGACCCAGGCCGCCTCCGCCTCGACCATCGCAACGGCGAACTCATCCTCGACCAGGAACAGGCGGGGAACTTCCTTGAGATGCCCGGTGATCGCAGCACGACGTGCGGCGATCGACTCCTCCAGCCTGCCGAGCCGGGCCTGCAGGAGGGCGGTCACCTCGTCTGGCGACAAGATCATCTGCACTGAGAGCCCGGCGGCGAACTTCGGGTGCTCGGGCTCCGGTGTGGACAGCAGTTCCCGGGTCCAGTCGAGCATCTCCTGCCGGCCGGCTTCGGTGATCTGGTACACCGTCCTTTCCGGACGGGCACCCTGCCGGCTGGTGCCGATTACCTCCAGGAAGCCGTGCTTCGCCAGGTTCTGCACGACGGTGTAGAGCGAGCCCCACTTGACGTCCATGTCCTGGTCTTTGCCGCGGGCACGCATCAGGGACGCGATCTCGTAGCGGTGCATCGGCCGCTGGACGACGGTGGCCAGCACCGCCAGGGCCATCAAGTTGTCGACTTTGCGCTTCGCGGCCATCAGAGTCGCCTCCACTCATTACTCGTCCACAAATATATGTCAGCGATTATTTGCTGGCAACTATGAGGACGGCTGATCGGTCCTGCGCGATGGCGTGCCTGTACCGCTGCAAAATCTCGTGACACTCCTGACCCGCAGGTTCATTACGCTGGCTGCGCGGCTCGGTGGTACTGGCTGATCACGTCACTGCCTCGCGCCGGCCGCCAGTAGATTACTGGCGAGATTGCTCTCGCCTGGCCCACCGCGCGCAGCCTCGATATGACGTACCGGGCGAACTCCCGGCCTGGCGGTGCCAGCGGGGATGGAGCGGTGCCAGCGGGATGGAGCGGTGCCAGCGGGGATGGAGGAGACGGCAGATGGATGTCTATGAGGCGCTGTACACGACGCGGGCAATGCGGCGGGTCCGTCCCGACCCGATACCGTACGCGGTTCAGGCGCGCATCCTGGACGCCGCGATCAGGGCGCCTAGCGGCGGGAATGCGCAGAGCTGGCGGTTCATGCTGGTGGACGACCCCGTCGTCAAGGGCCGCCTCGGGCCGCTCTACCGCGACAGCATCCGCCAGCTATGGGCGACTGCCTACCACGACCGGCTGGAGCGGGCACGGCAGGCGCCGGACGAGCCGGCGCACGCGTCAATGCTCCGGGTTACCGCGTCCGCGCAGCACCTGGCCGATCACTTCGAGCAGGTGCCGCTCTTCATGATCGGCTTTTCCCGCGGTGACCAGACCGGGGGGTCCATCTTTCCCGCGGTCTGGAGCGCCCAGCTGGCGGCCCGCGCCGAGGGCGTCGGGAGTGCACTGACGTCAGTGCTCGGGATCTTCCACGGCGCGGAGGCGATGAGCGTCCTCGCCGTGCCGGAGGGCAAGGGCTGGACGATGGCCTGCTGCGTCTCGTTCGGATACCCGACCGGCAGGTGGGGAGTGGCCGCCAGGCGGCCGGTCCGCGAAGTCGCCAGCCGCAACAGCTGGGACGGGGATCTCGGCATGGATATCCCCGAGCCGCTGTGGCCAGGCGGGCACGGGCCGGACGGCACGCCGTGAGCTAGCGCGCCCGCGGACCGGGCAGTGCCGAGCCGCCCACCGGCCCGGGAACCCGTCTACTGGTCAGGTGCGTCGTCGCCGGAACTGCCGGAGTCAGCCTGGCCGGCGCCTGGGGCGATTTCCTGCGAGCCGTCCGGGACGCCGCCGGCCGGGACGGCGGCGTGCTCGGGCTCATCCTGGGCCTGCCCGCTGCCGTCCGCGCCGTGCCCGTCCGCGCCGTGTCCGTCCGCGCCGTGTCCGTTCGTGTGCCCGTTGCTGCCGGGCAGCTCCACGCTCTCGGTCAGTATCGTGTTCAGCCGCGCGCGTACCTTGCCGATCGCGCCGCGGGTTCCTGGCGCCGGGATCCCGTTCTCGTCAGCGGAATCGGGTGCCGGCAGGCCGGGCGGCCGCGCTGGGAAGGCGAGCTTGGCCTGTTCCTCCTCCGAGACCGGGCGCGTGATCTCGATGAACTCGCCGCTCGGCATCTGCCGGATGATCCCCGTCTCGACGCCGTGCTCCAGCAGGTGCAGATCCTTGCGCTGCAGGCCCAGGCAGATCCGTTTAGTGATGATGTAGGCGAGCACCGGAGCAACGAACATCGAGACCTGCGCGATACGCGTGGTGGTGTAGAGCGCGATGTTCAGGTGGTCAGCGATGATGTCGTTGGCGCCTTCGAGCCAGAGCACGCCGTAGAAAGTGATCACGGCCATCCCCAGGGCCGTCCGGGTAGGCGCGTTACGCGGCCGGTCATTGACGTGGTGCTCGCGCTTATCGCCCGTGATCCACTGCTCGATAAACGGCCACAGGGCCGCCGCGGTGAAGATGATGCCGAGCGGCAGCAGGGCGGGCAGGAAGACGTTGAAGCTGAACGTGTGCCCGGCGACGTTCCATTCCCAGGGGACCATCACGCGCAGCGCGCCCTCGAGCATGCCCATGTAGAAGTCGGGCTGCGAGCCGGCCGACATCGCCACCGGGGTATACGGGCCGTACAGCCACACCGGGTTGATCTGGGCGAAGGTGGAGGCCAGCGCCAGCGCGGCGAAGGTGAAGAAGAAGAACGCGCCGGTCTTGGCCATGAAGTACGGGTACAGGGGAGCGCCGACGACGTTCTTGTCGGTCCGGCCCTTGCCCGGCATCTGGGTGTGCTTCTGGTGGAACATGATGAACAGGTGCGCCGTGATCAGCGCCAGGATCAGGCCGGGGATCAGCAGCACGTGCAGGATATACAGCCGGGGGATGATGAGGTGCCCGGGGAAAGCGCCGCCGAACAGGAAGAACGCCAGGTACGTCCCGACGATCGGGATGGACTGCATGACCCCCTCAAGGATCCGCAGCCCCGCGCCGGACAGCAGGTCGTCGGGGAGGGAGTAGCCGAACAGGCCCTCCAGCATGCCGAGCGTCAGCAGCACGATCCCGATCAGCCAGTTGACCTCGCGTGGCTTGCGGTACGCACCGGTGAAGAAGATCCGCAGCATGTGCGCGAAGATCGCCGCCATGAACAGGTCCGCCGCCCAGTGGTGGATCTGGCGCATCAGCAGGCCGCCGCGGACGTCGAAGCTGATATTGAGCGTCGAGGCGTAGGCCTCGCTCATCCGGATGCCGTCCAGATGCGTGTAGGAGCCGTGGTAGATGACATCGGTCATGCTCGGCTGGAAGAAGAAGGTAAGGAACGTGCCGGTGAGCAGCAGGATGATGAAGCAGTAGAGCGCGATCTCGCCGAGCAGGAACGTCCAGTGATCGGGGAAGATCTTTTTGAAGAGCGTGCGGAAACTCTTGGCGCCGCGGAACCTGTCGTCCAGGAACCCGCCGACACCATCAAGCGCCCGGTTAGCCATGACCTACCCCCGCTCCCAGAAGCTCGGCCCTACCGGCTCATGGAAATCGCTCTGCGCTACCAGGTACCCCTCGGCGTCGGTCGTGATCGGGAGCTGCGGCAGCGGCCTGGCAGCCGGCCCGAAGATGACCTGGGCGCCTTTCGGCGCGTTGAAAGTCGACTGGTGGCACGGGCAGAGGATGTGGTGGGTCGTCTGCTCGTACAGCGACACCGGGCAGCCTACGTGGGTGCAGATCTTCGAGTAGGCGACGATGCCGTCCACCGTCCAGTTCAGCACCGTCGGATGCTGCAGCTCGCCCGGCGCGAACTTGATGATGATCGTCGCGGCCTTGGCGAGGGCGTCGTCGTCGTCCTGGTAACCCTCGGGTATCACCGTGATCATGCCGCCGGGCGAGCTGAAGTCAGCTGGCCTGATCGGCGTGTTGCTGACGTCCTCGACCAGCCGCAGGCCCTTGCGCCACACGGTGTGCCGCAGGCTGGTACCGGGCAGCGGCCCCATGTCACGGAGCAACACGATAGGGGCCACCGCGATCGGCAGCGTCGCCGCGATCAGCGTCCGCCGCAGCAGCGGCCGCTTCGCGAACTGACTGGCGTCCGCGCCCTCGGTGAAGGTCTCGGCGAACGCCGCCCGGTCCTCCGCAGGCGAGGCCAGCGGCTTGCGCGCCTCGGTGATCTCCACTTCCGGCATCAGGTGACGCACCCAGATCGTCGCGCCGAACGCCAGCCCGAGGAACGCCACCGACAGGGAGGTCCCCAGCGCCAGGTTCGAGCGCAGCACGGCGTCTACCGAGTGGACTTCCAGGCCGATGTAGGCGGCGATGAAGCCGATCCCGGCCAGCATCGCGACAATGAAACAGGCCGCGACGAGTCGTTCAGCGACCTTGGCCTTACGCAGGTCGGCAGGATCGGCGGGCAGTTCGCGCGGCGCTGGCCTGTCGCCGTCCGGCTCGCGGCCGCCGAGCAAGGTCCTTGCCTCAGCAGGCGGCGGGGTGCCGATGACGCGGTGCGGGCCAGCTGGCGTCTCGTCCGGCGTCTCGTCCGGCAGCTCGCCGTGGCCGTTCGTCTCACTCATGTTCTCGGGGCTTCCCTTGCTTCGCGGTAATCCACAGTGCTGCGACCACCATGAAGAGCAGCAGGCCGAGGAATGCCACCAGGCCCTCGGTGACCGGGCCGATCCGGCCCAGGCTGAAGCCGCCCGGGTTGGCCTCCGTCCGCGTCGCGGTGACGTAGGCGATGATGTCGCGCTTATTCATCGGGGTCATGGTGGTGTCGTTGAATACCGGCATCGCTTCGGGGCCGGTCAGCATGGCCTCGTAGATCTGGGTGGGCGTTGCCTGGGTCAGCGCGGGCGCGAACTTGCCGTAGGTCAGCGCGCCGCCGGCGCCGACGAAGTTGTGGCACTGCGCGCAGTTGGCGATGAACAGTTCCTGGCCGACTGCCACGTCGGCACCGGCGGTGCTGACCTGCTCGGGCGAGGGGATCGCGGGGCCCCCGGCCAGGGAGGCGATATACCCGGCGACCTCAAGGGTCTGGCTGGTGTCGAGCACCGGCGGCTTGCGCACGTTCTCCGGGCCCTGCTCTGCCGCGGGCATCCGGCCGGTGCTGACCTGGAAGTCCACTGCCGCCGCGCCGACCCCGATCAGGCTGGGCGCCACGGCCGTGCCCTGGGCCTCCAGGCCATGGCAGCTCGCGCAGTTCCTGGCGAAGATTTCCTGGCCCCTCGCGATCTGCTGCTGGCCGGGTGCCGGGGCCGACGCCGAAGCCGGGCTGCCTGCCCCGGTGAGTGCCGCATAGCCCAGGCCGATCGCGACGAGCGTCAGCAGCACGATGGCGTAGCCCGCAGCCGGGTGCCTTCGCCTGGCGGTGATCCAGCGCACTGCGTCCTCGGCTTCCGGTCAGTGGATCAGGTAGATGGTCGTGAACAGGCCAATCCACACGACATCAACGAAGTGCCAGTAGTAGGAGACGACGATCGCGCTGACCTGCTGCTCCTGAGTGAAGCGCTTGGCCGCGAACGTGCGCCCGAGCAGGAAGATGAACGCGACGAGGCCGCCGGTGACATGCAGGCCGTGGAACCCGGTGGTCAGGAAGAACACCGAGCCGTAGTTGCTGGACTGCAGCGTCACGTGGTGCCTGATCAGGTCCAGGTATTCGTACCCCTGGCCGCTGACGAAGTACAGGCCCATCAGGAACGTCAGCACGTACCACTCGCGCAATCCCCACCGGGACACGTTCCAGATCCGGCCGGTCCGCCTGATCTGGCCCCGCTCGACGGCGAACACGCCCAGCTGGCAGGTGACGCTGGACAGCAGCAGCACGGTCGTGTTGGCCGTCGCGAGCTTCAGGTCCAGGTGCGCCATCGGCCAGTGCTCGCCCTGGCCCTTGTCCACCGAGCGGATCGTGAAGTACATGGCGAACAACGCCGCGAAGAACATCAGCTCGGAGGACAGCCAGACGATGGTTCCCACGCTGACCAGGTTCGGCCTGCTGGCCGGGGTGCGGGGGGCTACCTGAGTCGTTGCTGTCGCCACGGTGAACATTATTACGACACCGCGTAGGCGGACGTCGCGCGACCCCCCGTGTCGGTAGCATCCAGTTCCATGAAGGTCGTTGTTTACAGTCACGATGCAGACGTGCGCAGCCGGATCAGGCTCGCGATCGGCCGCCGCCCGGCCCCGGACGTGCCGGAAGCGGAGGTGATCGAGGTCGCTACCCAGGCTGCGCTGATCCGCCTTCTGGACAGGGGCGGGACCGATGTCATGGTGCTGGACGGCGAGGCCCACCCGGCCGGCGGCATGGGCATCTGCCGCCAGGCCAAGGACGAGGTCTATGACTGCCCGCCGGTACTGCTCATCATCGGCCGGCCCGACGACGGCTGGCTGGCTACCTGGTCGCGCGCCGATGCGGTGATCAGCCACCCGATCGACCCGAAGGCGCTGGCCCAGGCGCTGGCCGGCCTGATGCGCCAGCGGGCCGCCGGCACCGCGGTAACGCAAGCCTGACCGTGCCCGCTGCTGACCGTGCCCGCCGCCGGGAAGGCACAGCGCCTGAACGAGCACATCGCCTGACTGCGCTCGCCGCCTGACCCGGACCCGAGGGAGCCGTATGGATTCCCGTACCGCCTGGCCATCGCTCATCGGCGCGCTGATCAGGGGAGAGACGCTCACCGCCGACGAGACCGCCTGGGCGATGAACGAGATCATGGACGGCGCGGCAACGCCCGTGCAGATCGCGGGCTTCGGCGTCGCGCTGCGGATGAAGGGCGAGACGGCCGGCGAGCTGAACGGCCTCGCCCAGGGGATGCTCGCGCATGCGACCCCGCTGCGCATCCCCGGCCGGCTCGTCGACCTGGTCGGCACCGGCGGGGACGGCGCGCGCACGGTCAACATCTCCACCATGGGCGCCATCGTCGCGGCGGCCGCAGGTGCCCGGATGGCCAAGCACGGCAACAGGGCCGCGTCCTCGGCCTGCGGCACCGCGGATGTGCTGGAGGCGCTCGGCGTCGTCATCGACCTCCCGCCGCGGGCGACCGAGCAGCTCGCGGCGGAGATCGGGATCGCCTTCCTCTTCGCGCCGCTCTACCATCCGGCGCTCCGGCACGCGGCGGTCTCGCGGAGCGAACTCGGCGTGCCCACGGTCTTCAATCTCCTCGGCCCGGTGGCGAACCCAGCCCGGCCGAGCGCGCTCGCGGTCGGCGTGGCTGACTCGCGGATGGGGCCGGTGATCGCCGGCGTGCTGGCGGGCCGCGGTAACTCAGCGCTGGTGTTCCATGGCGATGACGGGCTGGATGAGCTGACCACGACCACCACGTCGACGGTCTGGGTGGTACATGACGGCGCGGTCAGCCAGACGGTCCTTGACCCGGCGGTCCTCGGGGTCGGCCGGTCGGCGGCCGAGAGCCTGCGCGGCGGGGACGCCGCGCACAACGCGGCCGTGGCCCGCGCCGTGCTGGCCGGCCAGCACGGCCCGGTGCGCGACACCGTGCTGCTGAATGCGGCAGCGGCGCTAGCAGCCGAGGCAGGCGTGCCAGGCCCGGACGAGCTGCCGGCCGCGCTGGCGGACGGCTACGCCAGGGCCGCCAGCGCTGTCGATACCGGCGCGGCCGGGGCGCTGCTCGCCCGCTGGGCGGAAGCGAGCCAGCGGCTCGCGCGGTCCAGCGGCTGACGCCCGGTTGCGGTCGCCTAGGAGCCTCCTGAATTAAGGCCGTTTCCGGGTCGTCCGCCGGGTCGTCGCGGCGCCTGGTGGCCTGGTGCCGGTCCCGTGCTTGCGCTGAACTGGGGGGTGGACCGGTCGCGGCTG
>Ga0302184_10000787_pt1 | contig 20863 bp, 17 predicted proteins | sample I_Palsa_N3_3_FD_200233 | JGI IMG/M metagenome (GOLD analysis project Ga0302184, IMG submission 200233) | Peat permafrost microbial communities from Stordalen Mire near Abisko, Sweden - I_Palsa_N3_3 | ecosystem: Environmental > Terrestrial > Soil > Palsa > Peat permafrost | place: Sweden...
ACCCCCACCCAGACGGCAAGTCCCACGCCGTCGGCGCCCTCGACCGACCGGACCGCCTCACCGGGCACCCTCACCTCACCGGACACCCCCGCGTCACCGGACACCCCCGCGTCACCGGACACCCCCGCGTCACCGGACACCCTCACCTCACCGGCCACCCCCGCGTCAGCTAGTTCGACGCCGAGCCCCAGCATCAGCCCGTCCGCAGCGGTCAACGCCGGCCCGGGGTGCCTGCGTCCCGAACTGGTCGCGCTGAACCTGTAATCGGCCGGTCCGGGTCCCCGGCCCGGTACGCGGTGGAGATTAACGTGGTACCTACCTACGGAAGCGGAGCGAGGAAGATGGACATCGTGGTCGGGATCGGAGGTGAGGACGATCGCAAGAAGGCGGCAAACTGATCCGGACGCTCCGCACGTGGTCATTTGCGGCGCGGGATTCGGCGGCCTATCCGCCGTTTCCAGGCTCACCCGCGCCGGCCTGCGGGTGACCTTGGTGGACGAACATCTTTACAGCACGTTCCAGCCGCTGCTTTACCAGGTGGCCACCGGGGGGCTCAACCCAGGGGACGTGGCCTACCCGGCGGGCGGTTTCGCGCGGCGGTATGGCGCGAACTTCCGCCGAGGTCAGCTGGCCGCGATCGACTCGATATCCCGCAGCATTAAGCTCAGCAACGGCCGCGAGGTTGAGTATGACTACCTCATCGTGGCCACCGGCGTGTCGGCCTCGTTTTACGGCCTCAAGGGGGCGGCCGAGAACACCTTCGGCCTGTACACCCGCACCGATGCCATCGTGCTGCGCGATCATCTCATGGCGGGCTTCGAGCGGCTGAGCGTAGACAGCGGCGATCTCAACGTCACCGTGGTCGGCGGCGGGGCCACCGGCGTGGAGCTGGCCGGCACGCTCTCCGAGCTGCGGGGCGTCGTGCTCGGCGCGACTTTCCCCGACGTCGACCCGTCCCGGGTGCACGTCCGGGTGGTCGAAATGGCGCCCTCGCTGCTCGGGCCGTTCGACGAGAAGCTGCGCGTATACGCCAAGGCGCAGCTGCTCTCCCGCGGTGTCGATGTGCGGCTGAACACGCGCATCGGCGAGGTTACCGACTCCCGCGTGGTGCTCGTCGACGGCGAGGACCTGCCGAGCGACATCACCGTCTGGGCGGCGGGCGTCGCCGCGTCCCCGACCGTGGCGGGCTGGGGCCTGCCGCAGGGAAAGAACGGGCGCATCGTGGTCGGCCCTGACCTGCGGGTGCAGGGCCAGGACCGGATCTTCGCGGTGGGGGACATCGCGGTTAACCCCGACGACCCCACGCCGCAGCTGGCCCAGCCCGCCCTCCAGATGGGGCGGCACGCGGCCGTGCAGATCGTCCGCCTCGAGGGCAAGACGGACACCGAGCCGTTCAAGTACCACGACAAGGGCACGATGGCCACGATCGGGCGCAGGTCCGCCGTGGTCCAGCTGGCCGGCGGGCTGCGGCTGCGCGGCACGCTCGCGTGGCTCGCCTGGTTCGCCCTGCACCTGGTTTACCTGCTCGGCGGGCGCAACCGCGTGGCGGCGCTGATCAACCTGACGTACCGGTACCTGTTCTGGGGCCACGGAGGCGCCGTTATCGTCGGAGACGAGCCGCAGTAGGCTTTCTTCCCGATGACCAGGTTCCGCGCGCGGGTCGCGCTTTGCGCCGTGGCCGTGCTGGGCGTCCTGGCCGGAGCCGCCGGCTGCGGCTCAGGCTCCGGCTCAGGCTCCGGGACGGCCGCGAGCTCGCCGACCGCGGCCGCGAACGCCGCTGGGATGTACAACCCCAATCTGGACCTCGGCTCCTCGCTCGGGTCGCGCCCGGCGCCTGACTTCCGGCTCACGAACCAGTTCGGCCAGCCGATGTCGCTGAGCCAGTTCCGCGGCAAGGTCGTCATGCTGTCGTTCGAGGATTCCGAGTGCACCACGGTCTGCCCGCTGACCACGCAGAGCATGCTGGAGGCCAAGCAGCTGCTCGGCGCCGCGGGCGACAAGGTGCAACTGCTCGGCGTCGACGCCAACCCCGACGCCACCACTGTGGCGGACGTGCTCGCCTACTCGCGAGCGCACGGCATGGTCAACCAGTGGGATTTCCTCACCGGGCCGCTGCCGCAGCTGAAGAGCATCTGGGGCGCCTACGACGTCGCCGTTCAGATCGAGCAGGGGCAAATCGACCACACCCCTGCCCTGTTCGTGATCGACCAGCAAGGCCGGGAGCGCAAGCTCTACCTGACGCAGATGGCCTACTCCAGCGTCGGGCAGTCCGCCGAGGTGCTCGCGGACGAGATCGCAAGCCTGCTGCCCGGTCATCCGCGCGTCGCCAGCCAGCAGTCGCTGGCCACCGTCACCGACACCGGTCCCGCGGACCATGTCACCCTGCCGTCCGCGCCAAGCGGAGGCGGGACCGTCGCCCTGGGCCCTGGCCAGCCGCGCCTGGTCATGTTCTTCGCCACCTGGCTGGCCGAGGTCTATGACCTGAAGTCCGAGCTCATCAGCATGAACGCCTACGTGGCCGCGGCTCGGCGCGAAGGCCTGCCGCAGCTGACCGCGGTGGACGAAACGGTCGTCGAGCCCTCGGTCCAGACCGTCCGTTCCTACCTGAAAGGCACGCCGCTGCATTACCCCGTCGCGCTCGACACCACGGGACGAGTGGCGGATGGCTACCAAGTTCAGGACCAGCCCTGGCTCGTCCTGGTCTCCGCGTCCGGCCAGATCGTCTGGTCACACGACGGCTGGCTGTCGGCCGCCGCTCTCGAAACCGCCGCCAAGCGCGCCGTCAGTTCCAAGGGATAGCCCAGCGGCGCGGAGTCCCTGGGTAAGTCAGTCGCCGCACCTGATACCGGGAGTGCAGCAAGTGAACCCCATCCACGGGACGACCAGCCGGCCAGCGCGGCGCCGGCGATGACGAAGATGGTCATCAACCCGAAGGCAATCCGGATCGGCAACACGGTTGCGAGCGAGCCGCCCAGCAGCGCCCCTACCGGCTGGCCACCATATGCGATCATCCTGCCCGCAGTATTCACGCGCGACTGCAAATGATCAGGCGTCAGCATCTGCCTGATGGTGATGCCCGTTACTTTCAACATGACGTAGGTGAATTCGTAGCAGGAGAAGACCAGCACGGCCACCAGATACGACGGTGCAATCGACAGCAGGGCGAGTGCAGCAGCGTTGGCGACAAGGAAGGCCGTGGTCAGGCGTCCGATCGCGAGACGCTTGATCAATCTGGGCACCGCTGCCACAGCGACCAGGCCGCCGCCTTCCCCCGCGCTATACAGCAACCCGAGCCGCACATCCACGTGAGCCATGTGGAGGGCACGATTCGCGTACACCACAAGCAGCCCGAATGTGCCACCCCAGCTTATGCACACACAGCAGACCGAGAACGTCATCGTCCGGATGACTGGCTGATGCCAAAGGAACCGCAGGCCCTCGACGATATCCGTCCGGATACGCTGGCGTTGCCCTGGCTGCTGCTGCGGTCGCCGGAAGGGCCGCCGGATGGAGGCGAGCAATAGCGCTGACATGACGTAGGTCGCCGCGTCCAGGCTCAGCGCGGATGACGGTGCCATCACGCTGACTGCGGCGGCGCCGAGAGTCGGTCCGGCAAGCATCGCGACGGTACCCGTCGATGCGATGAGGCTTGTCGCGGCGGGCAACTGTGCGCGGTCAACGAGGGCTGGCAGCGCACCGAAGTTGGCCGCGTCGAACCACACGAACGCCGTGGCAATACCCAGCGCGATGATGAACACCTGTGCGGTCACCAACAGGTGAAGGGCCGCAGCGGCGGGAACGGCTGCGAGCAGCAATGCGCAGGTAGCGTCGCAAATCACCATCATTGTGCGCCGGTTCAGGCGATCCGCCAGCGCGCCGGCAAGGAGTCCGAGGGCAAGGTAAGGCACGGCCTCGATCCCGTTCACCAAAGCGACGGCGGCGGGCGATCCGGTCAGCTGGTAGACAAGCACGGGCAGGACGATATTCGTGATTCCCGTGCCGAGGTAAGACAAGGTCCGAGCTGACCAGAACACCACGAATGCAGGGTTCCGCCGGAGCTTCACCTCAGGCCTCCAGCAGCCAGTTCCGTACCACTCAGAGCAACTGCAAGATCGAATTCGTAACATGCCGTGCACGCCACGAGGAAACGGAGTTTTTACGCTTGAAAGTATTGCAGATCCGATGGTGCATCGCTAAGTTTCCTAGAGACAGTAGTTCTACCCAGTCAGGAGGCGGCATGAATTTGATCATGGGTCCGAGCGGCGACGCCACCGTATCGGCCTCAGGTAGCGAACATGGGTGGGCCGACGTGCCACAGAGCAGCATTGATCGTATCACTGTGCAGACCGCACTGCGCAATCCCCCGAGGGAGGGAGAAATGCATCCCTGCTTCAGCTATCTCCCGGGCGAGATGGGTCCTTGCTTCCGCTACTAGCCGTAACACCTGATAATTGCCTCGGGAAATTACACTACGTATTCGTGACCGGAGGAGCGCGCTTGCCCGGGAACTCGCCGATTTCGTTCACTGAGATGATCCGCCCGGACCGGCGGGATATCTCGCCTGGTCAGAAGGAAGCGCCCAAGAAGTATCGGGCCGGGACCCATCGGCTCGTCTCTCCCGAAGAGACGCTTGAGTCGGTACGGCGTTTTTTCCCGATCATGGGGATTACCCGGGTGGCTGATATTACCGGGCTGGACGTCATCGGCATTCCCGTGGTCACCGTTTGCCGGCCGAATTCAAGGGCGGTGACAGTGTCGCTGGGCAAGGGACTCGATGTGGCGGCCGCCAGGGCGTCTGGTGTCATGGAGAGCATCGAGGCTTTCATGGCGGAGCGGATCACCCGGCCACTTGTGCTGGGCAGCTTCAATGACTTGCGGTCCAGCCATTCCCTAGTCGATGTCGACCTCCTGCCCAGGACAACAGAGTCGCTGTACCATCCGGATCTCCCTATCTTGTGGATCGAGGGGCAGGAACTGCTCACCGGAACCCCGAGATGGGTCCCGTACGAGATGGTCCATACCGCATATACGCTGCCTAGGCCGAGCGGGACAGGAGCTTTTGTCGCCACCTCCAATGGGCTGGCTTCCGGCAATCACCACCTTGAGGCTATAAGCCACGCGATCTGCGAGACGGTCGAGCGTGACGCCGCCACCTTGCACCGCGTGCGGGCGCTAGCGGAAACGGCGTTGCGCCGGATTGACCCACGGAGCGTGGATGATCCTGGCTGCGGTGAAGCGCTTGACCGGTTTGACCGGGCGGACATGTCAGTGGCGATCTGGGACATCACTACTGATATCGGAATCCCCGCCTTCACATGCGTGATCGCCGAAGGGCGTCGGCATCCGGGCCGGGTGACGTATGGCGCCGAAGGCATGGGATGCCATGCCGACCCGAAAATCGCGCTGCTGCGTGCTCTCACCGAAGCCGCCCAGAGTCGGCTGGCGTCTATCTCTGGTGGCCGTGATGATCCCGCGGGATGGGATTACTCGCAGAAACTGGAGCCGGAACTGTTGCCGGCGCAGGCGGCGGATCTTGTCGGGGAGGCGGCTCGTGACTTCGCCGCCGTTCCGGCGTTCGACGGCGACAGTCTTGACGCAGATGTCGCATGGGAGCTGACCGCGTTGCGCTCGGCGGGCATCAGCGAGGTGATCGCCGTAGATCTGACCTGCGAGGAGTTCGGCATCCCGGTCTTCCGGGTCATCGTCCCGGGGTTGGAAGGGCCGACCACGACCGTTCCGTCATGCCGCCTCGGCCAGCGGGCTATGGAGCTGATCGCCGGCCAATGAACGAGATTTATGTTTTTGTAGGGCCCACCCTCGCCGAGAAGGAGGCGAGAGCCGAACTCGATGCCGTCTACCTCCCGCCGGTGTCCGCCGGCGATGTCTACCGGCTGTGGTGGCGGCGCCCTCGGGTCATCGGCATCATCGATGGCTACTTCGATGGCGTCCCCGCCGTGTGGCACAAGGAAATCATGTGGATCATGGAACGTGGTGTCCACGTGTTCGGCGCCGCCAGCATGGGGGCGCTTCGCGCGGCCGAGCTTGACACCTTCGGGATGAACGGCGTCGGCTGGGTCTACCGGGCCTTCAGGGACGGGACGCTGGAGCGGGACGACGAGGTCGCGGTCAGGCACGGCGCCGCCGAGGACGGGTACGGGGTCCTGTCTGAGGCGATGGTGAACATCCGCCGGACGCTCGGGGCGGCCGAGCAGCAGGGAATCGTCTCCGCTGCCACGCGCGACATCCTCACGGTCACCGCGACGGCGCTCTTCTACCGTGACCGGAACTGGCCGGGCCTGCTCCGGGCGGGCGGGGCCGGGGGGGCTGACGCGGCTGAGCTCGGCGCGCTGCGCCGGTGGCTGCCGACCGGGCGGATTGACCAGCAGGCCGACGATGCCATGGCCATGCTGCGCGAGATACACGGCTTCCTCGCCACCGACCCGGCGCCGCAGCAAGTGGGCTGGAGCATGGCGAACACGGCGATGTGGGAGGCGGCGACGCACCGCGCGGGCACCATCCTCAGTGACAGTCCGGCCGGTTCCGTGCCCGCACTGAAAATCATCCTTGATGACATCCGCCTGCTCGGCCCGGGCGCCTTCGACGCGGCACGCGGCCGCAGCCTGCTGCGGGTCTTTGCCGCCGACTTCGCCGCGCGCCAGGGCGTGACGATCGACGGGGAGAGGCTGCAGGACGCCATCGCTGAGTTCAGGATGACAATGGGACTTGAACAAGGCGCCGACCTCACCCAGTTCCTGGCCGCCAACGACCTGTCGGCAGCTGACTTCAGCCGGCTCGTCGCCGCTGGCGAGAAGGTGCGCTGGGCCTGCGGCCAGGCTGAACGGAACGCGCTCGATGACCTCCTCGGCGACCTGCGCATGCGCGGGGAGTATGCCCAACTGGTGACCAAGGCCCAGGCCAAGCTGGGCTATGACCGGCTGCCGAGCGCTCAGCCAAGGCCACCTGCCGATATCACCCGTTCCGGTCAGGCAGCTATCCGGTGGTACTTCGCTGACCGGCGCGGCACCGCCGTGCCCGATGACCTCACCGCTTATTCGCAGTCCTGCGGATTCCCGGACGAGGAGGCTTTCCGGGTGGCCGTTTGGCGCGAGTATCAGTACACGTGCGGCCGTGACGGCCACCATTGATTATCGAGGGGCAATGCGCCATGACGCCACCAATCAGTACGCTGGCCGACGAGCTCACCGAGGTACTGCTCCGCGCTGACCCGTTCTGGGCATCGTTCACGGCGATCAGCGGTTACGACGACGCGGTACCGGACTTGTCACCGGAGTACCAGCAAGCGTGGCGCCGCCGGCTTGTCGACATCATCGTCCGCTCCGGTCAGTGCGAGGTCGGCAGCGCGGATTTCCACGATCGCATGCTGCTCGAGACCGTGCGCGACAAGGCGGCCCGCGAGTTGGCCGCAGCCGACTCGCGAGTCGACGAGTTCAGCGTCACGACCTTCCCCCTCGGCGGCCCATCGCTGATGCTCCTGATCGCATCGCGCACGCGCGTGCCCGATGCGGAAAGCGCCACTGCCTACCTGACCAGGTGCAGGCGGATCCCGGCTTATCTCGACCAGTACACAGCGAGGCTGCGGACCGCCGCGCGAGACGGCCTGCTACCCGTCGCTCCGCTTGTCAGCGACGCCATCATGCAGCTACATGACCATCTGTCACACCCGGCGCGGGACCCGATGCTCTCTCACCAGGCGCCCGAGGGCTGGGCCGGGGCGACGGCGTGGCGAAACGATATCGAGTGCGTCGTCCGGGATCAGGTCCGCCCTGCCATCGGGCGTTACGCTGATCTGCTCGCTGAGCTACTGCCCAGATCACGGCCGCCGCAGCAGGCCGGCCTGCTGCATGTGCCGGGTGGCGTGGCCGCGTACGCATGCTGCGTCAGAAACGGCACGACGCTTCCGTTCGACCCCGACGAGCTCCACCAGGTGGGCCTGGCGGCCTTGGCAGAAATCGAGGAGCACATCGCTGAGCTCGGCGGCCACGCGATGGGCACACCCGACGTCAATGACATCATGGCCCGGTTCCGCGGGGATGTCTCGCTGACCGCCCCGGGCGACGCTGATGCGATGACTCGTGCGGCCACCGCGATCGCCCGCGCACAGGACCGGCTACCGGACATGTTCCGCTCGCCGCTGCCGCCGCCCTGCACGGTCGAGCCAATGCCACCGCACATGGCCGAGTTCGGCGCGCCGCCCTACTACGCGCCGCCCGCCCGCGACGGCTCCCGTCCCGGGGCGTACCTGTTCAACAATGTCCACCCCGGACAGGCCGGGAGCTGGGCGCTGGAGGCCACGGCATTCCACGAAGGGGTGCCAGGACACCACGCGCAGCTCGCCCGTCTGCAGCTCCTGCCGGATCTGCCGCTGCTGATGACGGCGTTCTACGTGGTGCCGCACAGTGAGGGATGGGGTCTTTACGCTGAGCGGCTGGCGGACGAGTTCGGCCTGTACTCCGACGACATGCAGCGGCTCGGCATGCTGGGCTGTGCCGCCTGGCGCGCTGTCCGGCTTGTCGTCGATACCGGCCTGCACGCGCGCGGCTGGAGCCGGGCGCGGGCCCGGCAGTTCGCGCTTGCGCACTCGGCCATGCCCGAGGGTTTCGTCGATGCCGAGATAGACCGTTACATCGCCCTACCCGGTCAGGCGCTGGGTTATCTCGTCGGCCAACGCGAAATCCTGCGGCTGCGCGACGAGGCCCGATCGCGGCTGGGAGCCGCCTACGACATCCGGGACTTCCACTCCGCCATCCTCGACCACGGCTCCCTGCCGCTTGCGGTACTGGGCCAGGTGGTGGAGGAGTGGGCAGCCTCCGCAGCACCAGCTTGACGAAGCTACGGCGGCGAGATCGGAGCCGCTAGCGAGACCGCAGAAAGCGGGCCCGATCCAAGACATGACCATCCTGCTAGTCCGGCACCGACCGCGGCGCTGATTGTCAGCAACCCGAAGGTAAGCCGGATCGGGAGGAACTCGGCGAGCAAACCGCCCAATATCGCTCCCACCGGATTCCCTCCCATTGCGATCATCCTGCCAGCGGCGTTGACACGCGACTGCAGATGGTCCGGCGTCAGCAGCTGCCTGACGGTGATGCCGGTCACGGTTACCATGACGTAGACAAGCCCATAGAAAAAGAAGATCAGCAAAGCCCACTCATACGACGGTGCGACACTCAAGAATGCGAGCGCAGCAGCGTTGGCAACTAGGAATACTGCGGTCAGGCGTCCGATTTCCAGGCGCTTGATCAGTATGGGGACTGCGGCGACGGAGATCAGGCCGCCGAGTTCTCCGGCACTGTACAAGAACCCGAGCCGAACGTCCACCCGCGTCATATGAAGTGCATGATTTGCATAAACCATGAGCAGTCCGAACGTGCCGCCCCAGCTCAGGCACGCACAAAACACCGAACACGTCATGGTCCGGATCACCGGCTGATGCCACAGGAACCCCAGGCCCTCGGCAATGTCTGTGCGGATGTGCTTGCGCACATCCCGCTTCTGCTGCAGGCGGCTGAAAGGTTGCCTGATCGACACGAGCAATAGAGCCGACATCACATAGGTCGCTGCGTCGAAGCCGAGAGCATACGGCGCTATCATGACAGTGAGCAAAGCCGCACCGAGCGCCGGTCCGATTAGCGTCGCGAGAGTGCTCGAAGAGCCGATTAGACTAGCCGCTGTGGGCAACTGGGCACGGTCGACTAGGGCGGGCAGCGCACCGAAGTTGGCGGCGTCGAACCAGACGAAGACCGTCCCGATGCCGAGTGCGACGATGAACACCTGCGCCAGAACCAGGAGATGAAGGGCTGCCGCAGCCGGAACGGCAGCCAGGAGGAGTGCGGCAGTAAGGTCGCATGCCACCATGATCTTCTTCCGGTTCAGGCGGTCGGCCACCGCACCGGCAAAAATCCCGAAAGCAATGTACGGCGCGACGTCTATGGCGTATACCGAAGCAACCCATGCGGGCGAGCGGGTCAGCCTGTAGACGAGTACCGGCAAAACAACCGTTGTGATCCCGGTGCCGGCCCATGAGACTGTGCGAGCCGACCAGAACACCATGAACGCATGGTTCCTCCATAGCCTCACCAATGACCTCCACATGGCGAACCATCACGCACCGCCCAACAGATGCATGTCGCGTCCCAGCAGAAAGGGATCTGACGGCTCCGCCTCCAATTACGGTCCGTGAAACCTGACTAAGAGATCTGGAGCCGAAGCTGACCCGTAGGCTTCGGTGGCCAATGGCTGGAGTCGATGAGACCGCCGATGATGGCCAGAGCTAGCAGCTCAAGGCGATTCTCGGCGCCGACGATCATCCCCATATTGGTAACATGACGAATGACAGTGTGCTCGCTGATGCCGAGGCGCTTAGCCGCCTCTGAACTGGTAAGACCAATGGCCAGCAGGCAGAGTACTTCCAGCTGCCGCCCAGTAACATGTCCAGTTTCCTGTTGCTCATTTGGCCGCATCTCTCCTAACACCCACTTCACGACTTGCCGGAGCACGTACCTAGTAGTTGCCCCGCCTGTCTGCCCGCCGTCACCCTAGCTCATTCTTACCGCTCATCCAGAACCCTACTAACTTTATAGAGCAGCGCCCCTAGCGTGCAATGGGGTGAAGGTGCGCATTTTTGAACAGCCCGAGTGATGTTCCAAGTGATCTTGGAACCTTCCTAATTCAGCCAGCCCTCGATTTGGCGTGAGCGTCGGGAACAGCACCATCGGAGTCACCGTCAGGGTCGGTGCCGGAGCGGAATAGCCGGGCACGCCCTACTCATGACTACTCAGAGTGACCATCACCTTGCGCGGGAAGCCTCAGTGCCCACCTAGCGCGACTCAGAGAAAGTGCTGGGTGCTGCAGCACACCGCCAAAGATTAGAAGTTCTTGGGATGCGCGCGTCTGGCTTCGGGTGACACCCTGACGGGCATATGGTGCGCCTAAGTTTCTTAGGGGCCGAGACGCTCTATTCGATCAAGGAGACGATATGAATTTGCCAGATTCAAGCAAGTCCCTGGCGGGCAGCGAAGCCGGACAGGCGGACTTGCCGAAGAGCAGCATCGACCGTATCGCCGTGCTGGCCACACTACCCAAGCCCCAGGGGAAGCCCTATGGAAGTGGGTGCTTCAGTTACCTCCCCGCCGTGCTGGCCACACTACCCAAGCCGCAGGGGAAACCGCTTGGAAGTGGGTGCTTCAGTTACCTCCCGGGAGAACCGAGCGGGTGCTTCAGTTACCTCCCTGAGGAGTTCCGCTAGCTTGCCGGTTTAATACAAGCCCCCAAATTCTGAGATCTAAATCGAGGTTTGGCCGGGGGACTGCGTTTGGCCAGGGTGCGTGCCAGTAGCGTATCCGTGGTCTGAGGGCCGTCCTCGCGGGTCTCCGACATGCACGATGCGGTCATCACCGTCGGCAGCCAGGCTTGCCGCGGTCAGAAAGCGCCATGTCATCCGCACGCCGCCAGCCAGCAGCCATATCTAGCCATGTCATGACCTTCGGCCCTGCGTGACATCCGTCACAGGTCACCCTGGACGGATGTCACCGGCCAAGCCGGACGATAAACACTGGGCGGCCGGGCCGTCGCGGGCTAGCTTTGGACGTTGTGACGGCAACAGATGGTGTGGATCTCCTGATCGGCGTGGCCGTTCTGGCCCTCGTCCTGTACCGGCAACTGCAAAACGGCCGGTCCGTGACAACGCGCGACTGCCGCTGATTCTCCTGGTCATCGGCGTGGTCGAACTAGTCCAGTTCCTTCAGCACGGCCACCACGGAACGGGCGTCATCATCGCGCTCGCAGGCAGCCTGGTCCTCGCGGCGGTCTTCGGGGCGATCCGCGCGGTCACGGTGCACGTATGGGTGGACGGCGGTCGGGCCTGGCGCCAGGCAACTGGCTCACCGCCGTGCTGTGGATCGTCTCCCTGGGCGTTCACCTGGGTTACGACTTTCTCGTCGACGGCAAGAGCTCGTCCGGCCTGGGCACGGCGTCCCTGCTGCTGTACCTCGGGGTCACGTTCACGATCCAGCGGCTCATCCTCCAGGCGCGGGCCCAGCAGATCCCGGGCGCCAGCCCGCAGAACACTGACGCCCCTACCGCCTCGTGGTAACCCCGGGTGAAGCCAGCCCCCCTCAGAGTTAGCTCCCGCTCCGGGCGATTGGTCGCGAGTCCGCGGGTTCCCCGAACGCCCGCGGACTCGGATGCTCTTACGGAGTGGCAGTTTGCCGGTTTAATACATGGATCATCCGAAAATTGCGGGACCTAAATCTGGTCGTCATCGCCGCAGCCGGGGACCAGGACGGGACCCACACCCGGAACCGCCTGGGCTCGTGCCTGCGCCAGCAGGGCTGCGGCCGCTTCCTGGCCGCTCTCACCGGTGCGGGCCATCCGGGCCGCGATAAGTCCGGTCACGATCGGGGTCGAGAAAGAAGTTCCGCTCCACTGCGCCAGGCCGGAGAAGTGTCTTACCTCCCCCTTAAAGGGGTCGACCTCGCAGGTGTACGGGCCAGTGGCGAAGGCGTTGACGAGGTTCTGGCCGGGCGCGTACACGTCGACCGGGCCCCCGTAATTGCTGAAGTACGCGCGGCTGCGCCAGTCGGTCGAGAGCGCTCCGACCGAGACGATTCCCGGGAACGCGCCCGGCCAGCACGGCTTCCGCTCGTCGTTGTTTCCCGCCGGAACGACGCACACGACACCCTTGTGCTGGCGCAGATGCTCCATCCAGGCTTCAAAGGCCATCAGCGGAAGATTGCCCCTGGTCGGCGACGCGACCGTGACATGGAAGATCTCGGCGCCGTAGGCGAACCCCTCGCTGAGCTTCGGCACGAAATCCGATTCCAGCGCGCTGCCCGCGGTGTCGAAGACGTTCTTAACCACGATTTCCGCGCCCGGTGCCATCGACCGGATGACACCCGCGACGAACGTGCCATGGCCGCCATAGTGCAAGATCGTGCCGTCTGCCGCGATGAACGGGTCGTCGTCGCCATCCACGCCGGTCAGCCACGGGCTTTTGGCCACGGTGTCTTGCACGATTCCGGTGTCGGCGACGTAGATCCGCACCCCGTCGCCGCCCTTTCCCGGGCAGACCGGCGGGTAGGGCTTCGGGTCGTAGACTTCTTGAGGCTCCGTGGCCGGACAGGCAGTCGGTTGTCCCCCCGCGGTGGTCACCACGTGATCAAGCGCCGCGATGCGCGGGCCGTGGGCCGAGTGGATTTCGTCGAGAAATTGGAGCAACTTAGATTGCTCACCTTCAGTTGTCCCGCCATTACTCTCAGGAGGACTAGCGCTACCTTCGGCATTTCTGCCGTTACTTTCAGAAGCCGAATCGCTACTTTCAGCGGATTCGCCGCCATTTCCAGCTGGGAATTCGATCTTGACTAGGACGACGTCGTCGATAACTCGCCTGGCCACCACGGTCCGGGCGCGATCCCCGTGTACCTCCCGTATGGCGTCGAGGTACTGCTCGCGGGCCAGGAACTGGCCCTCCGCGTACATGAAGGCGACACCGCCGCCCTCGGTGGCAACACCGCCGATATCGATGTTGCGCCCGGCGAACTCGCGGACGATGATGGCCGCCTCGTGGCGGGCCTTTAGGTGTCCCAAATTGTCATGCCAGGCCACTTGCGCCTCCCAGATATTTGCCCGTTGCCCGATCTAACCGCGGCCATGGGTTGCGGGTCGGCGAGTTCTGAAAAAAGCCCCGCGGAAATCCACTTTACGGAGCGGTCGCCCCGGCGATTTAATACAAAGACCGCGCGCCTAAAATCGGTTTGTGGTGGGGAGGCCCGCATGGCCGTGTCGGATTCGCGCGAAGTAGACGACTTGCTTCCGCTGGCCTTGTCCCGTCCCAGGGAGGCGCTGGTCCGGGCGCGGGCGGTGCTGGCCGGACGGCCCGGCCCCTATGATGCCTCGGTGGCTCATCAGGCCGCGTCGGTCGTCCTGCGTGACCTCGGCGATACCGAGGCCGCGGTTCGGGAGTCGCGCGCGGCGCTGCGCCTGGCCCGCCGGACCGGTTCGGCCGAGCGCGAAGCCGATGTACTCGCCAGCCTGGGCGTAGCGCTCGTCTACGCGGGCCGGACGGCGGTCGGCCTGGCCGCCTTCGACCAGGCCGTACAGCGATCAACCGGTATCCTGGCGGCGCGGGTGCTGGCCCGGCGCGGAGTCGTGCTCCGGGCCCTGGGCCGGTATCCGGCGGCTCTGGAAGACTTGCGGCACGCGGTCGTGGTGCTGCGGCGCGCCGGTGACCTGCTCTGGACCGCCCGCGCGCTCAACAACCGCGGGCTGGTCTACCTGGACCTGGGGTCGACCAGCCGGGCCGATGCCGATTTCGTTTCCGCCGCACGCCTATTCTCCGACATCGGGCAGGAGCTGTCAGCGATCTACGCGGTCCACAATCGTGCGGTGGCCGCCTTCGCATCCGGAGACCTCCCGGCCGCGCTGACCTTTCTCGATGCGACGATTCCCGGCTACCGGCTGCTGAAGGTGCCGACCACCCAGCTGCGCATCGACCGCCTCGACGTCCTGATGGCGGCCGGACTGGTCAACGACGCGCTGGCCGAAGCAGAAGCCGCGGTGAGTGAGATGGAGCATATCCGTGGTTGGTCCACCAAGAAGGCGGAACTGCTGCTGGTGGCGGCCAACTGCGCGCTCGCCGCGGCAAAGCCGCAGGCTGCCCAGGACTGGGCGCAGGACGCGTATCGCCTGTTCCGGTCGCAGCACAGTACCTGGTGGCAGGCTCATGCGGCGCGCGTGCTCGTCCAGTCGCGCTACAAGGTCGGTCCGGCGTCGCCCGCGCTGCATCGCCAGGCGAACCGGGTGGCCGTCCAGCTGGATGCCCTCGGCGCCAGCGACGCGGCGCAGGCGCACTTGCTGGCCGGGCGAGTCGCGCTGGAACTCGGCCGCCGCGACGACGCCGAACGTCACCTGGGAGCCGTGGCCCAGACCAGGCGGCGCGGTCCGGCCCTGTCCCGGGTCAGCGGCTGGCTCGGTGAGGCGCTGCGGGCGCAGGCCGCGGACCGTCCGGGCCCGATGCTCGCCGCCTGCCGTCGAGGGCTGGACGTCCTGGACGAGCACCGGTTCACCCTCGGCGCCTCCGAGCTCCGGGCGCAGGCCACCGTGCACGGCGCCGAACTGGCCGCGCTCGCGCAGCGCCACGCCGCACGAGCAGGCCGCCCGCGGCTCCTGCTGACCTGGAGCGAGCGCTGGCGCGCCACCGCCCTGGCCGTCCCCACCGTGCGGCCGCTGGCTGACGCGGAACTTAACGCCAGCCTGGCTGCGCTGCGCACCGTTACCAGGAAACTGGAGGAGGAGCGGAGTCAGGGTAGGCCGAGCCCGTCTTTGCAGCGGGAACAGCAGCGGCTGGAGCGGGAGGTTCGGGCCGGCTCGCTGCGGTCCCAGGGCGCCTGGAGTCCGGGCCAGGCTCCGTTCAGCCCTGCGGACCTGCTTGACCGCCTCGGTCCCGCCGTTTTGATCGAGATCGTCGACATCGACGGCAGCCTGTACGTCCTGACCTGCGGGAACGGCCGGGTAAGGCAGTTCGAGGCGGGCCGCGTCAGCGACGCTGTCCGGGCCGGGGACTTCGCCCGCTTTGCCCTGCGCCGCCTAGCCCGCAGCCGGCCGGACGACGATCCGGGGAGCGCCCTGCCCGTCCTGGCCGCAGCGGGACCCAGGCTGCAGCAGGCCCTTCTCGGCCCGGCCGTCCGCCACCTGGGCGACGGGCCCATCGTCATCGTCCCGACCGGCACGCTCCATCCCATGCCGTGGGCACTTCTGCCCGCGCTCAGCGACCGGGTGGTCAGTGTCGTCCCGTCGGCAGGCGCCTGGATGCGCGCAGACGCTGCCCCCGCACCGCGGCAGCGTCACGTCACCCTCGCCCGCGGGCCGGGCCTGGCCTCGGAAGGCGCCGAGGTGCCCCTGATAGCGCCGTTTTATGACGATGTCACGGTGCTCACCGGTGCCGAGGCCACGGCCGAAGAGGTGCTGTATGCTCTGGATGGGGCGTGGCTGGGGCATGTTGCCGCGCACGGGACATTCCGCGCCGAGAGTCCGCTGTTCTCCTCGCTGCACATGTCCGACGGGCCGCTGACCGTCTACGACTTCGAGCGGCTGCACCGCGCGCCCTACCGGCTGGTGCTGTCCAGCTGTGACTCTGGCGTGCTGGCGCCGGCCGGAGCCAACGAGCTGCTCGGCCTGGTCAGCAGTCTGCTGCCGCTCGGAACGGCAGGGATCATCGCCGCCATCGTCCAGCTCAACGATCAAGCCGTGGTGCCGATAATGGTGGATCTGCACCGCTACCTGCGATCGGGTAAGACTCTCGCCGAGTCACTCTGTTGCGTTCGGCGCGGGCTGGGCGACGATCCGATCGGGCAGGCCACCGCGGTATCCCTGATGGCGCTGGGCGCGGCCTGAAGTCCCCTGCTCACAGGGTGATCCATCCGGTCAGCACGTCGGTATCGTCCGCCGTGCGGCAGCGCAGCCGAAACGGGCCGTCCGGGATGGGATCGATGGCGAAACAGCCGATCTCGTCGACGGGGGTGGTCGTGGTCGCGCCCGCCCTGGTCTGTATCTCGAGCGTCCCGGACCGCAGCGGGATGATCTGGCCGAGCAGGGAGCTCCCGGTGACCTCGAGTTCCAGGCTGAGATGGGCCGAGGTAAAGGTAAGGGCCCGGATCGATGCCGTCTCTGACCGCGTGACCGTGGCACTGCGCCGGTCACGCTGGGAGTCATAGGTGAGCTGGGCCAGCTCGGCGTCGATATTGTGCCAGGCGTAGGCGCTCTTGCCCGTGTCGACGAACGAGTCGGGCACCGCCTGGCGCGCCCTCACCGCCTCGCCCAGGGCCGCTAGGAGCTGCTCGTCGTCCCAGCCGTCAAGCACCTGGCCCGCCTCCTGGAGTATTGATTTCGAATTCGTCCGCACCGAGGGCGGTGAGGGTATCTGACCGGCGCAGCCGTTCCAGGCAACGGGCTCGCTGCGGACCAATGCTTCCCATCGCGATCTGCAGCGTTGCGCTGATCTCCGAATATGAACAGGGCGGATCACGCAGGAGCATGGACATCAACTGCCTGCATCGAGGCGGGAGCTCGGCGAGGGCCGCGCGCAGCCCTGCGTTCCGCTCGGCCATCAAGATCTCCTCGTCGATCACCGCGTCGTCCACGAACTGCAGGGCGTCATCCAGGCTCGTCAGCCGGTCCGACCGGTGGCTCGCCATCACCACGCGAAGGCACTCGCGCTTGGTGGTCGTCGCCAGCCAGCCCGGCAGTGCGGCCGGCTCGCGCAGCTTGCCGAGCTGCTCGACCAGCAAGAGCCACACGGTCTGCCCCACGTCTTCACTGTCATGACTGCTCAGCTCATACCGGGTGCAGATCGCCCAGACCAGCGGCGCGTAGCGGTCGACAAGCTCATTCCACGCGCCCGGGTCATCCCCGGCCGCACGAGCGACCAGCGCGACCACCGACGGGTCGTCACGCATGACAGGTCCAGGCAGGCTTACTCTCCAGCATGATCAGCACCTCGGGTAGGTGGCAGTCACCCTTTCCAACTCAGAGGGAGGCATCGCAGCATCTGATACACCAATCTGTCAAGTTCTTTTCTAACGCCCGCCGGCCGCCGGTTGAGCACCACGGTCTCAACCGACATCCAGCGTCTCTCGCTCCATCACGTCACGTTCGTAGCATGGACCGTGTGACCGATTGGGACTGGTATGCCTGGCACCGTGACTACGACGATCCGGACACCCCGCTGGCCCAGCGCCTGGCGGCGGTCCAGGGCCAGATCCGGGCGGCGCTCGACGTGGCGCCGCCGGGCCCGCTTCACGCCGTCAGCCTATGCGCGGGCCAGGGACGGGATCTGATCGGCGTGCTGGCCCGCCATCCCCGCCGCGCCGACGTCGTGGCCCGCCTGGTCGAGCTCGATTCCCGCAACGCCGACGTGGCCCGCAGGGCGGCGCAGGCTGCGGGCCTGCCTCAGGTCGAGGTGGTAACCGGGGACGCGGCGCTGACCGACCAGTACGCCGGGATGGTGCCGGCCTACCTGGTGCTGGCCTGCGGGATGTTCGGCAACATGACGGACGACAACGTGCAGCGCATGGTGGGTTACTGCGCTCAGCTGTGCGCCCACGGCGGCACGGTGGTGTGGACCCGCGGCCGCTGGACCCCGGACCTGGTGCCGCAGATCTGCGACTGGTTCGCCGCCCGCGGCTTCGAGCCGCTCTGGGTGTTCGACCCGGCCGCGGGCTGGGGCGCCGCCGCGCACCGCTTCACCGGCACCCCGGCCCCGCTGGAGCCAGGCACCCGGATGTTCACGTTCGCTGCCCACCGCCCCCACCCCGACCCTCCCCGTCCCCACCCATAAAAAGGATCCGAGCTCGGCGGCAGCTTGGCGGTGGATCCGGTGCACTGGGGCGCACCCGGTTTACCGCGGAGTCCGACTCCGTCGCACCAGGCGAGTGCTGGCGAGGCCACTAGGGTATCGGTAATCCCTCCCGGCGCAGGCGACTCGCTCCTTCGTGCCCGGTACCCGTTTACCGGGGAGGATTTTGGGCTCAAGGGAGTGTTTTTGGGGTCTATAGCGGACTGGACCAAATCCTCTCACCGTCCAGCCAGCTCGGCACGTCGGCTGGTGATCGAAGCGACCTTCACGCTCTGACGGACCGCGCGTACGTACGGCTACGGTCGTATCCGCTTCAGCTCGCTGTTGATGTAATCGATTGTCTCGCTGGCCTGCGCGCCCAGGCCGGGCGCGGGCCAGCCGAACAGCAGCGCGATCCGCTCGACGGGGCCCATCATTGACTTCAGCGCGCCGGCGACAGCCGCGACCAGCGCCTTCGGCGCAACGACCGGGCCGTAGGTTTACCTCACGACCGGGCGCGGTCGCCCCGGGCCGGGTGCGGCCCGGTCCGCGGGTCCCTGCTCAGGGCCAGGCTGATGCCCGGGAACACCCGGCTGACCGGATCAAATTGTCAGTGTTTCATTTCGAAGAAATCATCCTGACGGATGATGCGGCGAAACGTCTTCTGGGTGGATGATGAACGCGGTCATTGCACGGTAATCAGTGTGGGCAGCTCTGGATCGGTCGATCGGAAGGGCGTGCATAATGATCCAACAGTTGTGGGGCCCGGTGTTCGACCTGGTGGGGAACGGCGGCTATCACGCCTTCACCTTCAGCTGGTTCTTCCTTAAGGTCGCCAATGTCATCGAGATGATCCTGGTAGTGGTGATCTTCGTAGCCGGGATGTTCATTAACCTTCCTGGCGGGAAGACGGAGACGCGGGAGGACCGGCGATGACCGGGCGGGCCCGCTGCTTCCGGGACGCCGCCGGGCGAGGTGCCCGGTGAGTACCCAGGGCGCGGCTCCGGTGCCGCGGGAACCGGAGCCGGTCACCAACGCCACCGGGGCCGGGCAGTTCTCGCTGGCGCGGCCCAGCCCGTGGCTGCGCGGCTACTTGCTCCGAAACTACCCGTTGCGCAAGCTGCTCCCTGACCGCGAGCCGGCGTACGTCTCCTCGGTGCTCTACACCATGGGCGTGCTGACGCTCGCGGCGCTCATCTGCGCGGTCATCAGCGGTGCGATCATCGCGCTCGGCGGGGTCTCGTTCTGGCACACGAACTCCTTCGGCGCCTTTATGAACAGCATTCATTTCTGGAGTGTGCAGGCCATGTTCCTGTTCATGGCCGTGCATTTCATCACCAACTTTTTCACCATGGGCTGGCGTGCCGGGCGTGGCTGGACCTGGGTCACCGGAGTGCTCGCGTTCATCGTGTCCATCCTGACGGCATTTACCGGCTTCCTGATGATGACCAACTGGGACAGCCAGTGGATCGGCCAGCAGGCCAAGGACGCGTTCAACGCGCTCGGCATCGGCGCGATCTGGAACGTGATGGACGCGGGTCAGCAGATCACCATGCATGTGGTCTTCACGACGGCCTTGCTGCTGTTCATCGTGTCGGTTCACGTCGGCCTGATCCGGCGCCGGGGCGTGGCCCCGCCGCCCGGCGCGGAGGCACTTGAGGTCCCCGACAGCGAGCCGGGCTATCCGGCCAGCGCGAGCTGAGGAGACGGAGATGGCAACGCGCGCCAAGCGGCACCCGCTGCGCAACTGGCAGGGTCCCGAACGCCGGTACGACCTGATTGCCGAGGGCACGATCGCGGTCATCCTCGTCGCCGTGCTGTGCATCCTGGCCGCGATCCTGTGGGGGTCCCCGGACGGCGGCCTCACATACCCGAAAGCGCCCGCATCACCGGCCGGGCAGGCGTTCAGCGCCAAGTACTGGGATGTGAACGACCCGTCGGACCTGGCCCAGACGGCGGTGCAGGAGCTGCTCGGCGGGACCACGACCGCCGGATACGGCCCGCCGTTCAACCAGACCACCGGGGCGTCGCAGGAGTTCATCGGAATCCAGCCGGCCGAGATCGCCAAGGCGATCTTCGGCCTGACCCTTCCGGTCAACACCGCGAACGATTTCGTCCTGGCCCCGGTCTCCCAGCTCGCCGCGCCCTCCAGCGCGGCCGTCGCAGCGGCGGTCAGCCGGTACAAGTCGGCCGGCGGCGACCTTTCGCCCGGCGCGGCGGCCGGCCAGGTCGCCTCGTCCCAGCAGACGACCTGGCTGAACAACTATGCGAAGGCGCTGGCCGCCTCCAGCGCGAAGTTCACGCCCACCTCGATCACCGTGCCGGCGGGCAAGTACGGACCGGTCCCCGTGATCATCACGGCCGAACTCGCCATCGCGAACAACGGGAGCCTGGACGGCTATTTCCAGGGCAGCCAGCAGCAGCTGAGCACGAACACCTCCATGGCGACGATGTTCTTCAGCGACGGTACGCTGTGGGAGACCATCGCGGAGGCTCAGGGCGTGGGCGGCGACCAAT
>Ga0302184_10000791_pt1 | contig 20812 bp, 16 predicted proteins | sample I_Palsa_N3_3_FD_200233 | JGI IMG/M metagenome (GOLD analysis project Ga0302184, IMG submission 200233) | Peat permafrost microbial communities from Stordalen Mire near Abisko, Sweden - I_Palsa_N3_3 | ecosystem: Environmental > Terrestrial > Soil > Palsa > Peat permafrost | place: Sweden...
CAGCTTGTAGGTGCCGGTGCCGACCGCCTCGCGGCCCGACCAGGTGCTCCAGGTCATGTGGAACAGGAACGCGGTGGAATCACCGGATAGCGCGCAACCGAAACCGTCGCAGACGGGCTGGTGCAGCAGCTGTCCATTGAGGTCCTGCGCGCTGGCCAGGAAGGTGCTGGTTCCGGTGGGTGCCGCCACGCTGGGAGAAGCGGTCGGGGTGCCCGCCGCTGCGGTCGAGCTGGCCGGCACGGCGGAAGCCGTGATGGAGGTGCCCGAGGTGCTGACCGGCCCGGTAGTGCCGGTGGCCGAGGAAGCGGCGGAGCTGGTCGAGGCGGCGGAGTTGGCCGAGGAGGCGGCGGAGCTGGCCGAGGAGCTGCAAGCGGTCAATAGGACGGCAACGCACGCAAGGGAGGCCCAGGACGCAACCTGCCGGGCTCTGCGCGCCCTGCCTACCTGGCCGCCTCCGGCGGCGGGGCTGGCCGGGCTGGCTGCGGCGGCGGGGGTGATCTGCATGGTGTTCCAATCCTTCAATCAACGGGGGGTGCGGCTCGGCGAGGTACGTCACATCTTCGACGCTGAGCGGCCCGGCTGGGTTGGAAAACCGCTGCACAGGGCACGAACGGCGGCCGTTCGGGCCTAAAAAGGAGGTTATGGCCTCAGCCGAAGCACTGGCCCTCGCCCCGGTAGGTCGGGACGGCCGTGACCTGGTCGTCGCGGAGTACGTAGTAGTCGGTGAAGCGCTCGGCCAGCTCGCCGGCCTTGGCGTGACGCAGCCAGACGCGGTCGCCGGGGCGCAGGCGGTCGGCGGCGGCGCCGCGCACCGGGGTCTGGACCTCGCCGGCGCCCTCGACGCCGGTCAGGGTGAGGCCGGCCGGCAGGTACGGGCGGGGCAGCCGGTCCCGGGTTCCGGTCCCGGAGGCAACGTAGCCGCCGGAGAACAGCGTGGCGATATGCGGGCCGGGCCGGCGCACCACGGGCAGGGCGAACAGCAGCGCGGGGTCCGGAGCGAAGCGGCGGTAGGCGTCGAACAGGGTCGGGCCGACCAGCCCCGAGCCCGCGGTCAGCTCGGTCACCGACTCGTCCCTGGCGGTCGTTTCCAGGCTGCCGGTCCCGCCGCCGTTCACGAACTCCAGGCTGGTCAGGGCCTGGATCAGGCGGACCGCCTCGGTCCGGCGCTGGCGCAGTTCGGCCGCCGACCGGTCCTGGATGGCCCGGATCAGCCGGGCCCGGACCGGATGCCCGGGCGGGGCGTCGCCCAGGCCCGCGATCTGGCCCTCGTAGCCCATCACGCCCACCAGCCGGAAGCCCGGCCGCCGGGCGATGGCCCGGGCGACGTCCGCGGCCTGCCGCGGGGTGAACACCGGGGAGCGCCGGGTGCCGATGTGCACCAGCGGCCGCCCGGCTAGCGGCCGCCAGGAGACGTCGAGCTCGAGACAGACCCGGATCTCGGCGTGGCCGTCGCCCAGGGCCCGGTCCACCACGTCCAGGTGCGCGGGCGAATCGACCATGATCGTGATATGCCGCCGGGCGCCCTCGTCTGCCGCTAGGGCCCGCAGCGCCGCCCGGTCCACCGTGGGGTAGGCGACCAGCAGGTCGTCGGTGGTGCCCGCGGCGTAGAGCCAGTTGGCTTCGGGCAGCGAGTAGCACATCACGCCCTGGTAGCCGGGCTGGGCCAGGGCGCGCTCGATCAGGTACCGGCAGCGCAGCGACTTGGTGGCGACCCGGATCGGTCGGCCCGCGGCCCGGCGGGTCAGGTCGGCGGCGTTCGCGTCGAACGCGTCCAGGTCGACCAGGGCGAGCGGCGGGTCGAGCTCCGCGGTGGCGCGGTCGTACCGTCCGCGCAGGTCCTCGGCCCGCGAGGTGCCGCTCGGCGGCCGCGCGTCCGTGGTGAGCTTGCGGCCTTGGGCGACTGACATGCTCGCACAGTATGCGGTGGCTCCCGGAATATGAATACTCTCGGGTAATGAAACACGCTGCCGGGCCTGGCGAGTGGCGGAACTGGGCGGGGACGGCGACCGCGACGCCCGCCCGGCGGGCCCAGCCGCGCAGCGAGGCCGAGATCTGCGCCGCGGTCAAGGACGCGGCCGCCGCCGGGCTCCCGGTGCGCGCGCTCGGCAGCGGGCACTCGTTCACCCCGGCCGCGGCGACCAGCGGCCTGGCCATGGACCTGTCCCTGTGGACCGGGGTCACGGCCGCGGACACCCGGACGGGCCTGGTCACCGTGCGGTCCGGGACCACGCTGCGGGCGCTCAACGCCGCGCTGGCCGAGTTCGGGCTGGCCCTGGCCAACCTGGGCGACATCGACGCGCAGACGATCTCCGGAGCGCTGGCCACCGGGACGCACGGCACCGGCGCCCGGCTCGGCGGGCTCGCCACCCAGGTCGAGGCGCTCGACCTGGTCCTAGCCGACGGTTCGCTGGTCACCTGCTCGGCGTCGGTCCGGCCCGAGCTGTTCACGGCCGCGCGCGTCGGGCTCGGTGCGCTGGGTGTCGTCACCGCGGTGACGCTGCGCTGCGTGCCGTCGTTCACGCTGGCCGCGGACGAGCGCCCGATGCCGGTCGAGCAGGTCATCGAGGAGTTCGGCGCGCTCGCGGCGGCCAACGACCACTTCGAGTTCTACTGGTTCCCCTACGGGCGTCAGGCCCTGGTCAAGCGGAACAACCGGGTCCCGTCAGAGGTACCGGCGGGGCCGGCCGCAGCGCTGGCGGGGCGGGCCGCGGTACCGGCGGGGCGGGGCGCGGCGCCGATGCCGGGGTGGCGGCGGTTCTGGGAGTTCGAGGTGATGGAGAACGCCGGGTTCGGGACGCTGTGCCGGCTGGGCCGGGCCGCGCCCCGGCTCATCCCGGCGCTCAACCGGTTCTCCTCGGCCGCGCTGTCGGCGCGGGCCTACACCGACGCGTCATACCGGGTGTTCGTCACGCCCCGCCGGGTTCACTTCGTCGAGTCCGAGTACGCCGTTCCACGTGAATCATTGCCCGGCGTGCTGGCCGAACTGCGCCGCGCGGTGCCCCGGCTGGCCGATCCGGTCATGTTCCCAGTCGAGGTGCGGGTGGCCGCGGCCGACGACATCTGGCTGTCCACCGCCTACGGCCGGGACAGCGCCTACATCGCCATCCACCAGTACGCCGGGCTGCCCTACCGGGCCTACTTCGACCTGTTCGAGTCCGTCGTAGCCCCGGTGGCGGGTCGGCCGCACTGGGGCAAGCTGCATTCCCTGGACGCCGGGCGGCTGGGCCCGCTCTACCCGCGCTTCGAGGACTTCCGGCGGGTCCGGGCCGAGGTCGACCCCGAGGCCCGGTTCGGCAATGCCTACCTCGGCCGGGTGCTCGGCCCGGCGGGATGATCCATTACCGGTTGATGACGGGTGCGGCGGACCTCGAACCGCGGTCGGCGGCCCGCCCGTAGTCCGGGTTAGTGGCCTGTGCTCGCGGCCGCCGCCCGCCTTCATTCGTTCGTGCGGCCGCGGCACCGGTCCTGTCATTGACGTCTGGGGAAGGCAGGTGGCGCGATGGCAGCCAGCGGTCCCGGCGGCAGGCGGCTGCCCTGCCCGTGTTCGGCGCGGCCCGCGATGGCGGCCCGCCTGCGCCTGCTCTCGGCCGTGGCCGCGGCTGGGCTCACCGTGCTGGCCGTGCTGTGCCTGTCGGCCCCGGCGGTGCGGGCCCAGCCCGCCGCGAACTCGGTGAGCCTGCCGCCGGGACACGGCGGCGGTTCGGCAGCCGAGCGGATCACGCTGATCGCCATCGCCGTGCTGGCTGTGGCCGCCTTCACCGTCCTGCAGCTCATCGCGCGGTCGCAGCGCCGCCGCCGGTCGGCCTTTGCCGACTGGCGGACCTGGCCGCCAGGCTTCGACCCCTGGGCTGATCGCGGCGACCCGGTGGCCGGCCAGCACGAAGGCTCCGCTTACCGGCCCGGATACGGATTCCTGCCCGGTCACGGGCGCGGCACGGCGCCCTAGCGGCGCCCTAGCGGCGCCCTAGCGGCGCCCTCGGGAAGCGGCCGAGGCGATGGGCGGCGGCCTTTTACTACGTGACCCGTCCTGTTTAAGGTATCTGTGTCGGGACGTAACAAAACATGTGGAAAGGCGCCTCGTGACCTTAGGCTGGCCCGAGCTGACCGCGCTTGACGCGTACCGGATTACCGACATACCACGCCGCCTCGGCCCGGGCGAGACCGGAGCACCAGTCGGCCAGCCGAACGACCCCGGCCGCACGCAGCGGCTGGCCGCGCTGATCGCGGCCTACCACGCGAGCGTAGCCGCCCAGGGCAACGGCCCGGGCGCGCTGGCCCTCGGCTGGGTGCGGCACCGGGCCGGCGGTCCGGTGCAGTTCCTCGCGGCCGGCCCCGGCCTGGTCGGCAGCCAGGACGACCGCGACGTCCTGCTCACCCTGCCCGGCGGCGCCCGGGCCGAGCCACTGGACCGCGGCGCCCTGGCCACCCTCATGTCCGAGCTGCCGAGCTGGCGGGCCATCGGCGGGATCAGCGACGGGCTCCGGCCCGAGGCCGGGCGCCGCACCGGGCAGCGACCTCCGCCGTCGCTGGAAGAGTGCCTGCTGGCGGTGTGGCCGGGGGCGTTCGGCTGGCTGCTGGTGGCCGAGCCGGCCGGAGGTGCCGAGATCGGGGCGATCGCCGAGCAGGTAGCCCGGCGGGAGGAGCAGGTCGCCGGTCAGGGCGAGGGGTTCCCGGACCGAGCGGTGCAGGCTCACCGGCTCCGCCTGCGGCACGCCGAACTGCGCCAGGGCCTGTCGACCGGGCTGTGGCGGCTCCGGCTGGCCGCGGGGGGCGCCGACGCGGACGCCGCGGCCCGGGTGGCCGGGCTGGTCTGCGCCTCCGCCGATCTGGCCGAACTGCCCTACGCCGTGGCCCCGGCCGACGGCGACGCCCGCGGCCTGCCCGAGCTTATGCAGGACACCAGCCCGGCCCCGGCCGGCGGGGACGCCGTGCTGGGCTATCCCTGCTACGCCAGCACCGAGCTGGTCGCGGCGCTGGCCCGGCCGCCCGAGCGTGAGATCCCCGGGGTGCGGCTGGCGTTGCGGCCCGACTTCGACGTGACCCAGGAGCCGGCCGCCGCCCAGCGCGAGGCGATCGAGGTGGGTGAGGTGCTGGACCGCAGCCGCCGGCCTGCCGGGCCGCTGGTGCTGCCGCTCGACTCGCTGAACCGGCACGTGTTCGTCTGCGGCGCCACCGGGACGGGCAAGTCGCAGACGGTGCGCGCTTTGCTCGAGGCCGCCACCCGCGCCGGGATTCCGTGGCTGGTGGTGGAGCCGGCCAAGGCCGAGTACCGGCTGATGGCGGCGCGCCTCGGCGCCGGGGCGGTCGAGGTGGTACGGATCCGGCCCGGGGAATCCGATGCGATCGCGGCCGGGCTCAACCCGCTCGAGCCGGCCCCGGACGCCGCGGGCCGCCGGTTCCCGCTGCAGACCCACGCGGACCTGGTAAAGGCGCTGTTCCTCGCGTCGTTCCGGTCCGAGGAGCCGTTCTCCCAGGTCCTCAGCGCGGCCTTGACCCGGGTCTACGAGGACGCCGGATGGGACATGACGCTGGGCGAGACGATCACGGCGGACCCGAACCCCGGCTATCCGGGCCTGACCGAACTGCAGCGAGCCGCGATCAGGATGGTCCGCGAGGTCGGCTACAGCCAGCAGATCACCGACAACGTGCTCGGCTTCATCAAGGTACGGCTGGCTAGCCTGCGCCGGGGCACCACCGGCCGGTTCCTGGAGGGCGGCCATCAGCTCGACTTCGGCCGGCTGCTGCGGACCAACGCCGTGCTCGAGATGCAGGACGTGGGCGACGACAGCGACAAGGCATTCCTCATGGGGACGGTGCTGGTCCGGCTGGCCGAGCACCTGCGGATGGAGCACAAGGCCCAGCCGGCCGGCCAGGTCCGGCTGCGCCACCTGACCGTCATCGAGGAAGCCGGCCGGCTGCTGCGCCGCCCGGAAGCCCCAGGCGGTGCGGCCGCCCGCGCGGTCGAGATGTTCGCCGGCCTGCTGGCCGAGATCCGCGCTTACGGCGAGGGGCTCATCATCGTCGAGCAGATCCCCGAGCACCTGGTCCCGGACGTGATCAAGAACACGGCGGTGAAGATCACCCACCGCCTCCCGGCGGCCGACGACCGGGACGCGGTGGGCGCCACGATGAACATGACCCGGGCGCAGAACCGCTTCCTGGTCACCCTGCGGCCGGGCGAGGCTGCGGTCTTCGCCGACGGCATGGACTACCCGCTGCTGGCCCAGATGCCCGACGGCACCGGCCGGGAGGCGGCGGCCGAGGTCGCCACCGCGACCCCCGCCGGGGTGGTCCAGTCGCGTAGCACGACGTGCGGCGGGGACTGCACCGCACGCCCGTGCACGCTGCGGGATATGCGAGTCGCCCAGCGGGCCCTGGACGAGTACCCCGCCATCCGGCTGTGGGCCGAGCTGTCGGTCCTCGGGCACCTGACCGGCTGGCCCATGCCGGTGCCCCGGACCGCGCTGCTGTCCCTGCTGCAGATGATGCCGTCCCGGCTGCGCGACTGCGCCATCTCGCACGGCGTGGACGCGGCGGTGAGCGTCCGGGTGCCGGTCATCGCCGGGCGGGTCAGCCCGGTCGGGCTGGCCGCGCACGTCAGCACCGCGATCCGGGCCCGGGTATCGCTGGGCAGCTGGCTCTGCCAGCGGGAGGAGCCTCGCTGGCTCGCGCCCGCCTACCAGTGGACGCTGGTGCTGGACGTGCTCAAGACCGCGGACCGGCAGAATCCCGGGGCGGGCCCGCACCCGCGCAGCTCGGAATGGGAGCGGACGTACGGGCAAGCCATCGCCGGAGATACCTGCGCCCGGCAGGTCGGCACCGTCCAGCGCTGGTACGACGGAGCGCAACGCGATGCCTGGGAAGTGCGGGCGGTGGCGTTCGGGGTGGAGGTCCCGTCCGCCGCGGAACGGGCCGTCGGGGCCGCCGCGGAGGACGACGACTTCGAGGAACGGCTCACCGGATACCTCGACCAGTTTGTCGACTGCCGTTGGCCTCGGCTTTACCTGGCCGGGGACGCGCTCGGTGACCCTCCGGATCAGCCTTTGTAGCCGCGCGTTGTCCACAATTGAATCCACAGACATGTGCATTCAGTTGCCAGGGCCCCGTCCATACTGGGACGTTACGTTCTGAGTTATCCACAGCGCGTGCTTGTGGAGAACGTCCGTCAGGTCGCTGGCAGCAGCTCGGGAAGCCTGCCAGGGGACGCCGTGGACACCGATCGCCAGCCCCAGCGCCCGGACAAGCAGAGCCAGACCAACGCCACGGCGGCCAGCAGGCGAACGCCGGGCGTCAGCCACGCGCCGTCGAACTGGCCGAGGTTAGCCAGCCAATGAGGCTGGAACGGGCTCTGCACGGCCTGGACGTAAACGGTCGCGCCGGCCAGCAGGCGGATCAGCACCACCCAGTCCAGCCGCGAGGCCGAGTACAGCGCGAGCAAGCTGATGGCCATCACGTCGTACCAGGGCCGCTGGAAGGCGGTGAGGAAGAGCCAGGCCAGGCTCAGGGCTAGGGCCGGGGTCACGGCGGGCAGGCGCGGCACCGGGTCGGGGAAGCGCAGCACGGCCAGCACCGCTACGGCGGCGAACAGCAGGTACGCGATCAGTTCCAGGTGCGGCGGGACGCTGGTCACGCTGAACTGGGTGTAGCCGAGCACCGGCCGCCAGAAAAGCTGGTACATGGTGTCCCAGGTGATCCCGGGGCTGCGGGTGAGGAGGATCTTGATCGCGGGGGTGCCCGCCGCCAGGTAGGCCGGGACGACGACCAGCAGGAAGCCGGCCGCGGCGGCGGCCAGCGGCTTGACCGACCGGCGGCAAGCCCAGGCCACGGCCAGGCCGAACAGGGCGTACTCGGCCTTGATGCCGGTGGCCACGCCGATCGCCAGCCCGGCCAGGACCGCGTCACGCAGCCCGATCTGCCCACCGCCCCGCTCGGCGCGCGGTTCGCTGCCTGGCTCGCTGGCCGTTTCGCTGCCTGGGCGGCTGCTCTGGCTGGGGCGGATGCGCAGCGCGACCACGCCCAGCAGGCCGAACAGCGCGGCCAGCCCGTCGATATGACCGCTGGCCACGATCTCCCACAGCAGCAGCGGGTTCACCGACCAGAGCAGGTGCGCGCGCAGGCGCTGCGCGGGATCGGCTCGGAGCAGGCGGTCCAGGACCAAGATCACCGCGCCGAAGGCCAGCGCCTCCTCCAGCTTCAGCCAGAACGTGATCCGGGCCAGCGAAGATCCGCCCAGCTCGGCCGCGGCCCACTCGGCCCCGGTGGCCACCGGGCCGTACACCGACACCGTGGTCGTCCAGGTGGACGGTATCTCACTGAACGGGATCTGCCGGCCGATCGGGTCACCGCTGCGCTGCAACTCCAGCGGGGTCATGACGTAGGGGCTGCGCCCGATGACCGCCATCCGTCCATTGGCGGCGTACGAGATGGCGTCGGTCGAACCGGCCGCGGGCAGCACGGTCACCACCGCGACAGCCAGGAACGCGGCCGCGATGACCGCGCGTACCGGCGGCCGCGCGCCGCGGGCCACGGCGAGCAGCCCGGCGATCACCCCGGCGCAGCCCAGCACGATCGCGGCCCACAGCGACACGGTCACGAACGTGGCGGTCAGGTGCAGCGCGTGCCACCAGGGCGGGCTGCCGGCCGGGTGGCGCAGGGCCGGCACGGAGACGTTCGGCCCGGCGGCCGAGATCGCGATGATGATAAGCGTCGAGATGGCGATGGCCGCCGCGGCCAGCCAGCCGAGGAGGCGGGTCAGTTCGGGCGAGCCGGAACGACTGATCCTTTCGTCGCCGTCGTGCTCGCCCACCACTTGGCCCGCCTGCCGATCATGATCCCTGACTACGGAACCCGTAGGTCCGTGTCTAGACGGTACCGGATCAGGCGCAGGCAGGCGCGGCGTCCGGGCTGGACGCCGCGCCTTCCCGTTGTGCCGCTACCTTTCGGGCGTGGTGACCCGCCCGTTGGCCGAGGAGGCCTCGGCCGCGGAGTCGTCGGCCGCCGCCTGCTCCGCGGCTTCCGGTTCGGTGGCGTCCTTGGCGTCGGCCGTGGCACTCGCGTACCGGCGCCGCATGGCGACGGCCGCCCCGGCGCCGGCCGCGGCCAGCAGGGCGCCCAGGCCAAACAGCCAGCGGCGGTCGAACCGCCGCCGCCCGCTGGTCTTGGCCGGCCTGACCTGGCTGGCGGTGGAGCGCAGCGCCGAAGAGACCTTTGGCGCGACCGAGGCGGTCACCGCTTCCGCGGCGTCCTCGAGCCGGGGTGCGACCCATTCCCGGGCGCCCCGGACGGCGTCCTGGACGTGCGGCGCGGCCCACTCCTTGGCGCCGGTAGCGCCCTGGAGGGCGCCCTGGACCGCTGTCGTTCCCGCGCGCTTTCCTATCGGGACGGCCTGAGCAGCGGCGTCCTTCGCGCGCGCGCCGATCGCCGCCGCCCCGGCCTTGGTGCGGTTGGTCTTGATGAGGGACACAGTAAACCTCCCGAGCGTAATGCCGTTATCACAGACTTCCCGTCCCGGCTGTCTTCAACCATCGCGCGCTACCGGTACGGTGATGATTGAAGGATGTTTTACGCCCACGAAATATAACGGATTGTAAGGCCATCGGATGGAGTCACACGCATGGCAGAGACGCTGACCGCGACATTGCAGACGAACCAGGGCCGGGTGGTCATCCGCCTTTTCCCTGATCACGCACCGAAGACCGTGCGCAACTTCGTGGAACTGGCCGAGGGCGGCAAGGAGTGGACCGACCCGCGCACGGGCCGCGCGACCACCAGCAAGCTGTATGACGGGACCATCTTCCACCGGGTCATTCCCGACTTCATGATCCAGGGCGGCGACCCGCTCGGCAGCGGCCGCGGCGGACCCGGTTACAAATTCGCCGACGAGATCCATCCCGACCTGCGCTTTGACCGGCCCTACCTGCTGGCCATGGCCAACGCCGGGCCCGGCACCAACGGCTCGCAGTTCTTCATCACGGTCGGCGCCACGCCCTGGCTCAACGGCAAGCACACCATCTTCGGCGAGGTCATCGAGGGTGCCGACGTGGTGGACGCGATCAGCCGGCTGAAGACCGGCAGCCAGGACCGGCCGGCGGAGGACGTCATCGTCGAGTCGGTCACCGTGGACCGCGTCGAGAGCTGATCGGACCCTCAACCGTGAGCACGCCCAGGGACCCCGGATCGGGCGCAGCGGGTCAGTGGGACCAGCCCGGTGGGCCGGACCATCCAGGACCGAGCACACCGCAGGTCCCCACCTGTTACCGGCACCCTGGCCGGGAGACCTACGTCTCGTGCGTCCGGTGCGGGCGCCACGCGTGCCCGGACTGCATGCGATCGGCCGCGGTGGGTCAGCAGTGCGTGGATTGCGTCGGTGAGGGCAGCCGGGCTAGCCGGCCGGCCCGGACCGCGTTCGGCGGCCGCCCGGCCGCCGGCGCCGTCGTCACCTGGACGCTGGTCGCGATCAACGTCGCGATCTTCCTCGTCACCTGGGTCCGCCCGGGCATCGTCAACGACCTGGAGATGGTCGGGTACGCCACGTACGGATACGGCGGCCCGCTGCAAGGCGTCGCCGCAGGCCAGTGGTACCGGCTGATCACGTCGGCGTTCCTGGCCCCGGCCACCGGCCAGGGCGGCCTGGGCTTCCTGGACATCGCGTTCAACATGTGGGCCCTGATCTTCGTCGGCCCGGCCCTGGAGGGCCTGCTCGGCCGGCTGCGCTTCCTGGGCGTGTACCTGCTCAGCGCGGTCGGCGGCGGGGTGATGTACTACTTCCTCGCGGCGCAGAACGCTCCCGCGGTGGGCGCGTCGGGCGCCATCTTCGGCTTGTTCGGCGCATGGTTCGTCGTGTCCAGGCGGCTCCGCCTGGACACCCGCGGGATCCTCGTGCTGATCGCCATCAACCTGGCCCTCAGCTTCTTCTGGCACAACGTCATCGCCTGGCAGGACCACATCGGCGGGCTGCTGACCGGCGTGCTCCTCACCGCGGCCTACGCGTACGCGCCGCGCAAGTACCGCCCCGCGTTGCAGGTGCTCGCGACCGTCGCGGTCGTGGTGCTGCTGGTGATCGCGATCGCGATCAGGAACGGGCAGCTGACCGGGGCGGGCGGCTGAGGGCCTGACCTCAGCGCGCGAGGTCAGCGCGCGGCGTCAGCGCCAGCGGGTGGACAAGGTAACGCCGGCGATGATGAAGGCGAAGCCCACCACCAGGTTCCACGCGCCCAGCGCTGACATGCCGGGGAACTTCCCGTTGGTGATGTAATACGCCACGATCCAGGCCAGGCCGAAGATCAGGCTGCCCGCGATGGCCGGCCCGACCCACGGCGCGCTGACCTTCCGTCGCGCCGACTTCGGCGGCGGCGGCGTGTAGACCGTCCTCTTGCGGACACGCGACTTGGGCACGACGGCCTCCTGCATGGCAAACCCCGCGGGGGTCCGGGGGGCCGTCCCCCGGGCAAGCAACAGCGATGCGGAACCTAAGCGTAGCCGCTCCTGGCGGTGGTCGCCTCGATTGCCGTGCTCCGGACCGGGATGGTTACCGACGGGCATCCTCGCGTGCCGGTGCCCGCGGGGTCAGAACCCTGTGCCGAACCCGGGGCTGCCGGTGGGGCTCGGGGTGGTTGAGGGCGACGTGGTGGGCGGGGACGGGGACGGTGAGGCCCCGTTCTGGACGAAGATGGTCACCGTGGAGCCCTTGGCCTCCATGCTGCTGGCGTTGGGCTGCTGAGAGAACACGGTCCCGTTCGCGTACTGGGACGGACCCGACCCTGACTGGACGGTGACCGCGAACCCGGCCGTGGTCAGGATCTGGTTGGCGGTCTGCTGGGAATCGCCGATGACCGACGGCACCGAGATGGCTCCGCCGGAGACGGTCAGCGCCACCGTGGAACCCGGCGCGGCCGTACCCCCGCTCGGACTCTGGCTGACCACCGTCCCCGATGGTGACGTGGAGGTGGGGTCGGTCTTGACCGTGACCTGGAAGCCCTTGGCCTGGAGGGTGGACTGGGCCTGGTTCTCCTGCTGGCCGACCACGTACGGAACCGATACCGGCGCCGCTCCGGTAGAGACGTAGAGCGTGACCAGGGTGTTGGCGGCCACGTTGTTGCCCTCCGGCGGATTGGAGCTGATCACCAGGCCCTTGCCGACGCTGCTACTGGGCTGGTCGACCACGGTCGAACGCAGATGCTGCTGGGCGATGTCCTGCTCTGCGGCGGCCACGGGCTGGTTGTTCACCAGCGGCACCGAGTACGTCTTGCCCCCGGCCAGCAGGTAGTAGGCCACGCCGATGACCACGCCGAGCACGAGCACCAGCCCCAGCACCCACGGTATCCACCGGTGCCCGCCGCCGCCGCGGCCACGGTCATAGCCCTGGCCGGCGTACTCGTAGTCGGACACCGGGGGGATCGCGGACGTCCGGCCCGTCATCATCGGGTCCGAGCCCATCCGCTGGGTGTTCGGGTACATTTCCACCCGGGTCGGCGGCGCGGCCGTCACTGGCAGGCCGGACGCGGCGCGCTGCAGGTCAGCGCGCATGTCGGCGGCCGTCTGGTACCGGTCGGCGGGAGACTTGGCCATGGCCTTCAGCACGATCGCGTCGGCCCAGGACGGGACGTCCGGGTCCACCCGGGACGGCGGGATCGGGTTCTCCCGGACGTGCTGGTAGGCGATCGCGACCGGCGAGTCGCCGGTGAACGGCGGCCGGCCGGTGAGCAGTTCGTACAGCAGGCAGCCGGTGGAGTACAGGTCGCTGCGGGAATCGACCCGCTCGCCCCGGGCCTGCTCGGGCGACAGGTACTGGGCGGTGCCGATCACCTGGGCGGTCTGGGTCATGGTGGCCTGCGCGTCGCTCATCGCGCGGGCGATGCCGAAGTCCATGACCTTGACGTCGCCGTTGCGGGTCACCATCACGTTGCCCGGCTTGATGTCCCGGTGCACGATGCCGGCCTGGTGGCTGTAGTCCAGGGCGCGCAACACGCCGTCGATGATCTCCAGCGACCGCTCCGGCAGCAGCCGGTGACCGTCTTGCAGCAGGTCACGCACGGTGCGGCCGTCGACGAACTCCATCACGATGTACGGCACGGGGAACCCGCTCGCCATGTCCTCGCCGGTGTCGTAGACCGCCACGATGGACGGGTGGTTCAGCGAGGCCGCCGACTGCGCCTCGCGGCGGAACCGGGCCTGGAATATCTGGTCCCGGGCCAGGTCGGCGCGCAGCGTCTTGATCGCGACGATCCGGTCCAGCCGGATGTCGCGCGCACGGTACACCTCCGCCATGCCGCCGCGGCCGACCACGCCGTCGAGCTCATAGCGGCCGCCGAGGAGACGGGGCTGTGTCATGTCTCGCACTCTGCCAAACCACCCTGCGTTATTGCCAGTTTCTAGGACGTCGACGACGGCGACGACGAGGCACTCGCCGACGCCGACGCCGAAGACGATGAAGAAGCACTTGCCGATGTGGAACTGCTCGCCGACGACGAGACGGGACTCGACGACGATGGTGAGATCTTGGGAGATGATGTCGGTTTGGTTGATTTACTGGGCTTCGGACTCACCGAGGTCGGGGGCACCGTGGACGCCGGTTCCACCGTACTCGGACTCGGACTGGTCGTGACGGACTGACTGATGGACAAGGACGACCGAACGGCCGACGAGGTCAGCTGCTGTATCGCGCTATTGCCCACATCCCCGCTGGTCTGGCCGTGAATGTGCCCGCTGAGATACAGGCCGGTGGCAGCGGCCAGGGCGCACAGCATCGCGGCCAGGCCCGCCGTCACCCAGCGGCGGCCGTTGCCGGGCGGGCGCGGGCCGGGGCGGCCCGGGCCAAAGTCGTCCGCGGGCAGGGCCCCGGTGAGGGCGGCCGGCAGGTCAGCTCTGGTCCCCCGCGGGAACTCGCCGGTCCGGCCGGACGCGCCCAAGGCCAGGGCCTCCCGCAGCATGTCGGCCCGGTCCGCCACCACCTGGGCGCTGACCGGACGCCCGGCCGGGGTCTTGGCCAGCATGTCGTAGACCAGGTCGGCGACCGGCTCCGGCACGTCCGGCGGCAGCGCGGGCACCGGCGCGTGCTTGTGCGCATACGCGATGGCCAGCGGTTCGGCGGCCATGAACGGCACGTGCCCGGCCAGGCATTCGTACGCCACCACCCCCAGCGAGTAGATGTCGGAAGAGGCGTCCACCGGCGCGCCGGTGGCCTGCTCGGGCGAGACGTACATAGCCGTGCCCATCACCATGCCGGTCTCGGTCAGGTGCGAGGCCTGCGCGGCGCGCACCGCGGTGGCGATCCCGAAGTCCGTGATCTTCGTCGTGCCGCCGCCGGCCACCAGCAGATTGCCCGGCTTGATGTCGCGGTGCACGATGCCGGCCTGGTGCGCCGCGTCGAGCGCCCGGGCCGCCTGGCCGATGATGTCCAGGGTGGCATCGGGCGAGAGCCGGCCCGCCCGGGCCAAGATCGCGGACAGCGGCTCGCCCTTGACCAGCTCCATGATCAGGTACGCGCCACCGAACTCGGCCGACTCGCCGTAGTCATAGACCCGGGCGATGCCCGGATGGGACAGGCTGGCCGCGTACCGGGCCTCGGCGCGAAACCGGGCCAGGAAGGACCCGTCGCCGGCCCGGCCGGTGGGCAGCAGCTTCACCGCGACGGCGCGGTTGAGCAGCACATCCTCACCGCGCCAGACCTCTCCCATGCCGCCGGCCGCGATCCGGTCGGTCAGCCGGTAGCGGCCCGCGAGCAGGTAATCGGTCACACTATTTCCCGAGGGATGCCAGGTAGGCCTTGATGACCTGGACAGCGATGGGTGCGGCCGCGGTTGCTCCGTAGCCCCCGCCTTGAATTATGACGCCGACGGCGATCTGCGGGTTGTCGTAGGGCGCGTAACAAGTGAAAACGGCGTCGTTGAGGCCGGTGTTGTTCACTCCGTTCTGCGCGGTACCGGTCTTGCCGGCCATGGTGAAGCCCACCGCCGCGGTGTTGTACGCGTTCGCCGTGCCGTCGGAGTCCTGGACCACGGCGAGCATCATCTGGCCCAGGTCAGACGCGACGGTGGGCGAGACCGGCTGGCTCAGCTGGGCCGGCGAGGTCGTCTCAACCGTGCTCAGGTCGCTGGCGGTGACCTGCTTGACCAGGTATGGCGTCATCAGCTTGCCGCCGTCGGCGACGGTCGCCGCGAACATGGCCTCCTGCAGCGGGGTCACCGTGTCGCTGTACTGCCCGATGGCCGAGAACGCGGTCAGCGCCTTACTGGGCGGGATGACATAGTTGCTCGGCGTCACCGGCATCGGGATCCGCAGCGTCTTGCTGTTCATGCCGAAGAGCTGGGCGAAGTTGTTGAGTGTCGACCCCCCGAGGGTCAGGCCGAGGCTGCCGAAGGTGGTGTCGCACGACTGGGCGAAGGCGGTGATCAGCGGCGCCTGGCCGCTGCCGGTCCCGCACACCTCGCCGTCGTTGTTGGTCAGGACGTGCGTCGTCTGCGGCAGCGTGAGCTGCGTGGGTGAGTTGACGCTGGTCTGCGGGGTGCTGTCCGGGTTCTGGGTGAGGTACGCCGAGCTGGTCACGATCTTGAATGTGGAGCCGGGCGGCCAGGTGAAGTTGATGGCCCGGTCCAGCAGCGGGTTGTCGGCCTCCCGGAGCAGGGTCTGGTCGGCCGCGTTGAGCTGCTTGCCGTTATGAGTGGCTAGCACGTTGGGGTTGTAGCTCGGGTAGGAGGCCATGGCCAGGATCGCGCCGGTCTGCGGGTTCAGCGCGACCACGGCGCCCGGCTTGCCGCCGGTCTGCGTCTGCAGCGCGCTCCAGGCCGCATTCTGGGCCTTGGAGTTGATCGTCAGGGTGACGTTGGCGCCCTTGCGCGGCTTGCCGGTGAGCAGGTCGATGAAGTTCCGGACCGTGAGCGAGGAGTTGCTCCCGTTCAGCACCGAGTTCTCGTAGTACTCGATGCCGCTCTCGCTGTACAGGGTGTCGTAGCCGGTGACCGGGGCGTACTCGGGGCCGTACGGGTACTTCCGCTGGAACTTGTAGATGTCGCTACTCGGGGTTGACTCGGCGATCGTCACGCCGTCCGAGGTGACGATGCTGCCGCGCTGGTACTGGAACTGCGCCTCGAAGGCACGAGCGTTGTTCGGCTTGGTGGCCAGGCTGGCCGGCTCGAAGCCCTGCAGGTAGTTGATGTTAATCAGCAGCAGCAGGAACATCACCAGGACGGCGATCGATATCCGGCGCAGCGCGCGGTTCACTGCAGCGTCACGACCTGCGTCAGCCCCTCCTCCTGGATCGGACGGGGCGGCGGGCGGCGGGCGCTGTCACTGATCCGGATCAGCAGAGCGATGAGCATCCAGCTGGCCACCAGCGACGATCCGCCCTGGGACAGGAACGGCGTGGTGATGCCAGTCAGCGGGATCAGCCGGGTCACCCCGCCGACGATCACGAACACCTGCAGCGCGAGCATGAACGACAGGCCGCCCGCCAGCAGCTTGGAGAACGGGTCCTTGACCGACATGGCGGTGCGCAGCCCGCGCTGCACGATCAGCCCGTAGATCAGCAGGATGGCCATCAGCCCGGCCAGGCCCAGCTCCTCGCCGAAGGCGGTGAACACCAGGTCGCTCTGCACCAGCGGCGTGATGTACGGCTGGCCGCCGCCCAGGCCCTTGCCGAGCAGCCCGCCGCTCGCCATCCCGTACAGGCCCTGGACCAGCTGGTAGGCGTTATGGCTGGGGTTCAGCCCGCTGAACGGGTGCAGCCAGATCTGGAACCGCTCGCCGACGTGGCTGAACAGCTTGCTGGCCGCGTACGCACCCGCGACGAACATGACGAAGCCGAGCAGTAGCCAGGACGTCCGCGAGGTGGCGATGTACAGCATCGCGACGAACAGGCCCATGAACACCGCGCTGGTGCCGATGTCGCTCTCGAACACCAGCAGCAGCAGGCTGGCCACCCAGATAACCAAGATCGGGCCCAGGTCGCGCGCCCGCGGCAGGTCGATGCCGAGCACCCGGCGGCCGGCCAGGGCCAGCACGTCACGCTTGGCCACCAGGTAGCCGGCGAACGAGACGGCCAGCGCCAGCTTGGCGAACTCCTCGGGCTGGACGGTGAACGTGCCGAGCCGGATCTGGATCTTGGCCCCGTACACCTCGCTGATCGAGGCCGGGAGCAGCGCGGGCAGTGCGAGCAGCCCCAGCCCGATGGCGCCGAGCGTGTAGGTGTAGCGCTGCAGCACGCGCGGCTCGCGGACCAGAAGCAGGACCGCCGCGAAGCATCCGACGCCGATGGCGGTGTAGACCACCTGGATGGCTGTCGCGGACGAGCTGAGCGGGGCGCTGAGCAGGTTGCCCTGCTGCGCCAGCCGGTAGGTCATCACGATGCCGAGGCCGTTCAGCAGGGCCGCGAGCGGGAGCAGCAGCGGATCGGCCCACGGGGCTAGCCGGCGCACCGCCAGGTGGCCGGCGACGGTGATGACGACGAACGCGCCCAGGTACTCCGCCAGCGACGCGGGCAGCTTGCCCTGCAGGCTGTAGCCCACGTTCGCGAAGGCGAACGCGACCAGCGCGAAGGCAAAGATCAGCATGGTCAGCTCGGTGCGCCGCCTGCTCCGCGACGCGGGGATCAGCGGGCTGTCCGGGTCGACCGCCGGTGACGGGGCGGTGATGCTGCTCACCAGCGCCTCACGGCGTCTCGCGAGCCCGCGCCCCCGGTCAAGAGGACCCCGAGCCGGTCGGCGCCAGGGCGCTGGCCGGGATGCCGAACGCCGCCGACGACGGGCACATCGCCCCCGCAGGGGCCGGCTGCACGGGTGGCTTGGGGAGCTTGGGGGGTTTGCTGGCGGGTTTCGCCTTGTGGGCCTGGGCCACCTCGATGTTGTACTTGTTCTGCGCGTTCGCCCAGTTCTGTAGCGCAACGTACGCGCTGCTGCAGTTCTGGACGGCGGCGCGGATGTTCGCCACCACCTGACGGACCTGGGTCAGGCCGCCCGTGCTGTAGGCGGTCTTCACCGTCTGCTGGTAGTTCGACGGCACCTGGGCCAGCGCGATCCCGGTCTGCTCGTACGGGCTGGACCAGCTGAACCCGGCGATGTGCTCGCTGATGCCGCGGTAGATGACGACCTGGCCGCCGCTGTCGGCCGCGACGTAGTACTGCTCCTGGCTCACCCGGTAGAAGATGTAGCCGCCGCCGATGACCACCGCCACCAGCACCAGCAGCGCGGTCGTCACGATCGGCCAGCGGCGGCGGCGGCGGCCGGGCCCGGCGCCCCGGGCTCGCCGGGGCTGCGCGCGGTGGCTGCGCCGGGCCTGCGTCAACCGCGGGTCGGCGCCGTTCCCGCTGGCCGGCAGTGACATGACCGCGGAGGTCATCATCGGGTCCAGGTCGTCCACGGCTGGCTGCGGTGCGGTCCGGGGGTCGTCCTCGTGGTGGTCCTCGTAGCGGTCGAACGGCCCCGTACCGTCGGTCAGCCTGAGGTCGCCCAGCATGGCGGCCGCCCCGGCCAGCACCGGCGCATTCGGCGGCAGCCGGGTGGTGGCCGCGTCCACGACGTCGGCCACGATGCAGGTGATGTTGTCCGGGCCGCCGCCGTGGATCGCGAGGTCGATCAGCTGGCGGGTGACGATCTCGAGGTCCTCGATGCTCGACAGCGTGTCTCGCAGCGTCTCGTCACTGACCACGCCGGACAGGCCGTCCGAGCAGAGCAGGTAACGGTCGCCGGGCAGGCTCTCGTGCACCGACAGGTCGGGCTCGGCCATCGACCGGCCGTCCAGCGCCCGCAGCAGCAGCGAGCGCTGCGGGTGGGTGGAGACGTCGTCGGCGCTGATCCGGCCCTCGTCGACCAGCGACTGCACCAGCGTGTGGTCGTGGGTGATCTGATAGAGCTCGCCGTCGCGCAGCAGGTACCCGCGGGAGTCGCCGATGTGGCAGACGCCCGCGTGTCCGTCGGACCACAGCAGCGCGGTCAGCGTGGTGCCCATGCCCTCGACGGCCGGGTTGGCGATAATCTTCTCCTGCAGCCGGGCGTTAGCCATGGCCACCGCCATCGCCAGCTCCTGCAGCATGTCGCCGGTGGCCTGCGCGGAGTCGAGTTCCGCCATCGACGCGATGGTCAGCGCGCTGGCCACCTCGCCGGCCGCGTGGCCGCCCATCCCGTCGGCCACCGCGAGCAGGCGCGGCCCCGCGTACGCCGAGTCCTCGTTTCCTTCGCGGAGGAGGCCGACGTCCGAACGTACCGCGAAGCGGAGTTCAAGTGTCATCTGCGCAGTTCCAGAACGGTCTTACCGATACGGATCGGCACGCCCAGCGGAACGGGCATCGGCCGCGTCACCTTTTGCCGGTCCAGGTAGGTGCCGTTGGTCGAGCCGAGGTCCTCGACGATCCACTGGCCGTCCTGCGGGAAAATTCGGGCATGTCGGCTTGAAGCGTAGTCGTCGTTCAGCACGAGCGTGGCATCATTCGCCCGCCCCAGCGTGATCTGCTGCTGGGCGAGATCCAGGCTAGTGCCCTTCAGCGCGCCGGCCGTCACTACCAGAAGGCGCGGTGAACCGCGGCCGGCCCGCTGGGGCCGGGCCTGGCGCGGCGGCCGCGCGTTCTGGGTCTGGCGGCCGCGGTTCCGCCGGGGCGACGTGGCCGGCCCGCCGAGCAGGTCAGTGCGTACTACGCCGATCGCGGCGATGACGAATAGCCACAGCGCGGCCAGGAAAGCCACCCTGATGATGGTGAGGGAAAGCTCGCTCATCTGTGGCCACGTCCTTGGACCTTAGTAGCTGCTGCCGGGGTAACCACTGCCCTGGCCATCTTGGCGATCCAGCGGATCCTGGCGGAAGACCAGCGTGGTCCGGCCCAGCGAGATTTGGGTGCCGTCACTGAGCGCGACTCGCCGGACCGGCTGGCCGTTGACGAAGGTGCCGTTGGTAGAGCCTAGGTCAACCAGCACGACTTGGTCGTGCTCGACCCGCAACTCGGCGTGGTGCCGGGAGACGCCGGGGTCCACCAGGCGCAGGTCGCAGTCTGTCCCGCGGCCCAGCAACGTCACCGGGGTCACCAGCTCATAGGTGTGCTGGCCGCCGTCGCCCTCGGGCGTCCGCGGTCCGGAGACCAGCAGCCGCGGGTGGCCGGGGAAACCCCGCCCGCCGGTGCGTGGCAGGTCACTGGCGGGCAGCCGGATCTCCCCGCCCTCGATAGTCGAGCCGCGGATCACGCCGGACCGGATCCGGAAGGTGCCGGTGGTCATGTCGGGTACGCCCTCGAACCGCATCCGCACCGGGCCCACAAAGGAGTAGCCCTGTTCCTTGGCGTAGTCCCGGGCCAGGTTGGCCAGCTCGACGCCCAGGCTCTCGGCGTACACATCGAGACGGTCGTGGTCGCTCTCGGCGAGCTCGACGACGAAATCGTTCGGCACCAGGGTGCGGCCCTTGGCCACGATGGCGGCGCGGTCGTCCATCTCCCGCTGTACCGCGCTGGCCACCTCGACGGGCTGCAGTTCAGACCTGAAGGCGCGGGCGAAGGCACCCTCTACCATTCCTTCAAGTCGGCGCTCGAAGCGCTGCAGAACTCCCAACGTGCCACCTCCCTTCCCGTCTCATCACCCGATCGTATCTGTGGCGCGGGAGCGCTCGGGGTCGTGCTAACCTACTCGTTGCCCGGGGCGGGTGGCGGAACGGCAGACGCGCACGGTTCAGGTCCGTGTGTCCGAAAGGACGTGAGGGTTCAAATCCCTCCTCGCCCACGAGTCGGCTTACCGTCTTCGCTGGCCTTTAAGGGGCCAGCTTCGCGGTGGACCGCGCGGAGTACTGACCCGGGGGGGCGACCCCCCGGAACCCCCGCGTGGCTCCCTCTACCGCTGAGGTG
>Ga0302184_10000795_pt1 | contig 20748 bp, 13 predicted proteins | sample I_Palsa_N3_3_FD_200233 | JGI IMG/M metagenome (GOLD analysis project Ga0302184, IMG submission 200233) | Peat permafrost microbial communities from Stordalen Mire near Abisko, Sweden - I_Palsa_N3_3 | ecosystem: Environmental > Terrestrial > Soil > Palsa > Peat permafrost | place: Sweden...
GCGGCCGGGGTCTTGGCGAAAAGGGACACCGGTAGAGCCGTGGCCGTCATCGTCCGCCGACCGGGACCGCCGCTGAGCGGGCTGGTACGGGCGATCGTCTACCGGGCCGGCGAGCAGCCGCAGACGTCGGTCGAGAAGATCCTGCCGGGCCCGGAAACGGGCCTGTGGGTCAATCTGAACCGCGACGGATTCCGCTCCTTCGACCAGGCCGGCGCGGGCCGGGAGGTTCCCGGCGCCATGCTGGCCGGGCCGACGAGCCGCGCTTGCCTGATCGAGTTCGAGCAGGGGCACGCCCATGTGTCGGTGTCCTTCGCGCTGGGCGCCGCCAGCCGCTTTGCCGGGCCGTCGCTGCCGGAAACGCGAGACGAACTGGTGCCGCTCGAGACCCTCTGGGGGCGGTCAGGGGCCTGCCTGCGCGAACGTCTGCTCGAGGCCAGGACGCCCGCGGATGCGCTTGACGTGATGGAAACGGTCCTGCGGCAACAGCTGACCGGCACGCTCGCGCTTGATCCGGCCGTGGTCGCTGCCGCCAGCGCGCTGTCCCGCGGCGCGGGCGTCGGCGAGGTATCCCGGGATCTCGGGCTGCTGCCTCGAACGCTGCGCCGACGATTCACGGCGCAGGTAGGCCTCACCCCCAAGCGCTTCGGCCGAGTGCAGCGGCTGCAACGGCTCGTGCGTGACCTTGACGGGCACGCCCACGCCGACTGGGCCGCGGTGGCCGCCCGGCACGGCTACGCGGACCAGCCGCATCTCGCCGACGAGTTCCGGGATCTCGCCGACATCACCCCGGGTGAGTACTTGCGGTCCCGCGTCAACGGACCCAACCACCTGCGACCCACGCCGGGAGGTGATCAGCTGGTGTGGGGCAACGGGGTGCGGGCGGCGGCGAGCTCGACGCGGAAGCGCTCGTAGTCGGCGAGTTCACGGCCAACGGGGACCAGAACCAGGTCGCTGGCGGCCGCGCCGACCCGGGCCAAGATGGCGTGAACGGCCAGCTCGCGCTCCCGATCCGCGGCCAGCACCACCATGTTGTGGCACCACGACGAGATCAGCCAGCCCAGCAGGAGCAGCGCCGCCACCATGACCCCGAGCCATGGCGCCAGGGACACGTCGCTGATCAGCGACGACGGCTTGTGGGTCGCATGGGACTCGCCGAACGACAGGATGAGCGCGATCCAGACCAGGCCCGCCAGCGTCAGCAGCATGAGCAGCCACTGCGCCAGCGCGATCAGCCGCCACCACCCGGTCACCTTGTCACGCGGCGGCAGCCCCTGGACGACGGCCGCACCGAGAGCGGCCTGGATCCCATCGGCCCGGGACCGCGCGGCTGCCAGCACGGTCCGCGACCACGGTTCAGGCAGCGAGCCGCCCACCTCGCCGGCGAACACCGTGATCGCGTTGTCGATGTCGGCCTGCTGCGCCTGCGGCGCGGTGGCCGGGTCCGCGGCCGGCGGCTTAGGTGCCCGGCCCCGCAGGCGCGCGGCCAGCCGCGCGGGCGGCCAGCCGATGTAGCCGGCGGCACGACGCTCACGCAAGCCGTTCAGCGTCTCGGTCACCGCCGCCACCCCCGCGGCTTTGGCGAAGGCCGCAGTGAGTACCCCTGCGGGACCTGCCGGAACGTACACAGCGGGATCTTCGGTGGTATCGCCCGCGGCGTCGTCATCGGGCGCCGCGTCGGCCCAGGGCGGCTGGTCGATCGAGGACGGGAGCATCGGCGCCGCGGTCGTCTGCCATGGCTGCCAGCCGCCGGTAACCGGCGCTTCCGGGTCAGGGGGGTGCCCGTTCCCGTTGCCGGTCGGGGCCGCCTCGGGGTCGGGTGTCTCCGCGGCGCCGACCGCCGGGGCGGGCGCTTGCGGGGGCTGCCAGCCGGGTACGCGATCCCCGGCGTAGACGGCGAACCGCTCGATCAGGACGTCGACGTCCGCCTCGATCCTGTCGGTCGCGGCCTGCCGGGTCACCACGGCCCCGGCCAGCGCGCGGCGCAGCTCACCCAGGCCGGCGCCGGTCGTCGCGGAGGTGACGAGCACCTGAGTCTCGGTCAGACCTTCTGCCTCGAGCAGCCGGCGCAGGTCCGACTCGCAGTCGGCGGCCTGATCGACCGATAGCGTGTCCACCTTGTTCAGCACCACCGACATCACCGCGCTATGCCCGGCCAACGGCATCAGGTAGCGCCGGTGTACCGACGCATCCGCGTACTTCAGCGGGTCAAGCACCCAGACCAGCATGTCCGCCATCTTTACCAGGCGATCGACTAGGGCGGCTGACCCGCTGACTACGGAGTCGTGATCGGGCAGGTCGAGGAGGAGCAGCCCGTTCAGCGTCGCCTCACCCTCATCCAGGGCACTTGCCCGGGCGTACCGGTGACGACGCTGTACACCGAGCCAGTCGAGCAGCGGGGCGGCTCCATCCATACCCCACACGCACGCGTGCGAGTGCTTGGTGGTGGGCCGGGTCACGCCCGCCGGCGAAAAATTAGCCCCGGACAGGGCATTGAACAGCGTGGACTTGCCGCTGCCGGTTCCCCCCGCTAGGGCCACCACCGTGTGCGACGCGGACATCCGCATCCGCTCGCCTGACCGTCGCAGCAGCAGTTCCGCCTCGGTGAGGAGTTCGGTGCTGAACCCGTCGGTCCGGGCGAAACCGATCTTGGTTAGCTCTGTGAGCGAGGTCAGCCTGGCGGACAGCCGTGCATTCGGCAGTCCGGTTACCCCGATCGTGTTCGCTGTCACCTAACCGCCTCGAGCGAGAATTCCGCCTGGTAGAGCCGTATCGCCGCGACATCGTCGCAGGGACCGGCCGCGTCGATCACCTCCACGAACCTGACCAGTTCCTCGTCGAGCAGCAGCCGGACCCGGTCGAGCAGGTCAGCGCGAGCCTTAGCAAGGATTTCGGTAAGCTTCGCCGCACCGAACACCGGGGTCAGGATCTGCCGGGGCTCAGTGTAGATGCTGGCGGACGCCGCTGCGTCGGGCGCGTCCTCGCCGAGCATCGCCAGCAGGACCACCAAGCCGAGCGCGTCGGGGTCAAAGGAGAACCGCTTGGTGACGGGGCCCAAGTCCCCCGCTTCCACCAGCCTGGTCAGATGGTCCTGCCACGCCCCGACCGCGCGGGCGGCCCGCGGCGCCAGGTCCGGTGAGGACCGGCTGAACACAGCGATCTGGGCCGCGTCGGCGGCCGTGATCGCGTCCGCGGCCGCGAGGTCGGCGGCGGCCTGGTCGGTGTGGCCGGTCTGTCCGCCCGGCCCGAAGACCGAGTCGAACACCTGCTTCGCGCGCACGTCACGGGCCCGCTCCGCGGCGGCGGCCGCAAGCAGCACAGCACCGGCGGGATCGGCGCGCCAGGTGTCGTGCACATGCTCGGCGGCGCGATCAGCCAGCGACACGATGAGCGACTCCAGGGCCGAACGAAGCGAGGAATCGAGCGCCGCGGTCCGCGACGGCCCGCGCCGCGCGCGCTTGCCCTTCTTGTTCCCGCCACGCGCCTTGACGCCGCGGCGCGGCCGCAGGTCCCCGCCGGCCAGGCCGTCCTCCCACCGCGCGATCACCTCACCGCGCAGCAGCGTGCCGTCCCGCAGGCCGACGCCGGCCTCGGCGAACGTGTCCTGGTAGGCCGTCTCGGCGACGCGCCGCAACTCCGCGCGGAGTACGACCTGCGCCTCGACGTGCGCGGCTATGGCCGGGACCCTGGACTTGAACGTGTCGAGCACACCCGACATCGTCTGGGTGAGGACCGCCACCCGGCGGTCAGCCCGGACGGCGGTATCGGCGAGCCAGTCGCGGATCGGCTGGTAGGCATCGGGCGGAAGCATCCCGTCGAGGAGCGGGACCTCTGGTATGACGAAGCGGTCCGCGGCGTCGATCCCGTTCGCGTCGAGCATGGCCGTGAAGTGCTTGACGAGTTCGGTCCGGTACTGCTGGGGTACCCGGGACATCACTACGCCGAGTGACGCCTTCCGGTCCCGCGCGTGCTGCAGGACCTCCCAGACGGGGCCGTCGGCGTACCGGCTGGCGCTGGTCATGAACAGCCACAGATCCGAGGCGTCGAGGAACTGGTAGGCGAACTCGTGGTGCGCCCGCACCACCGAGTCGATGTCCGGCGTGTCCAGCAGGGCGATACCCCTCGGCATACCCTCGCTGGCGGCGAGAACCAGCAGGCCGTCCCGGCCGGGGCGGGCCAGCCCCTCCTGCCGCACCCGCGGCAGCGTGGGCAGGAAGTTGTTCTCGGCGAACCAGTCGATCTCATCGGGATGGCACGCCAGCACCGGACTGTTGGTGGTCGGGCGACGCACTCCCGTCGCGCTGACGTTGGCGCCGACGATGCTGTTCACCAGCGTCGACTTTCCGGCCCCGGTAGATCCGACCAGGGCCACCAGGACGGGGGCCGCTGACCGGCGCACCCGGGGCAGCAGGTAATCGTCGATCTGGCTGAGGAGCTTGGTGCGTTCGGTCTTCACCGCGGCGGCACCGGAGATTTCGAAGACGAGGGGGACCGCGGCGATCCGCTTCCTGAGGTTCAGCAGGGCGGCTTCGAGCAACCGCGCGTCCACCCTGACGTGAGGCTGGGCGCCCCCCTCACCAGGCTGGGGGCCGACGGCGGACTCAGGGCCGGCGGCGGACTCAGGGCCGGCGGCGGACTCAGGGCCGGCGGCGGACTCAGGGCCGGCGGACTCAGGGCCGGCGGCAGCCTCAGGGCCGGCGGCAGCCTCAGGGCCGGCGGACTCAGGCGAATGCGGCGGGCCGGGAACTTGGGCCGGCGTATTCTGGGCGTCTTGGGTTGACGGCGCTGAGTGACCCGGGGCTTTCACCACGTCATTGTCATTCCCGCTTTGCCCCTGATCCGCACCACTACCGGCAACATCACTAGTCATACGACTCTCGCCAGGGTCCTGCGACTCAGCAGCCACAACAGCACCCGCACCGGACTCCCTACCGGCCGCGGATGCCGATGACGGTGCCACGCCCTGACCTTCCATCGTTCGAACGGCCTCCTCAAGCCCTTCACCCCCCGGTTCGCATCCGTCAAGGTCCCGGGCGGGTCGGGGCCTGGCGCGTATTCCGGGTCGATCGCCTAGCACGCGGAGTTTATCCTCCTCGCCAGGCGGTTACACCGCGCATAAGTTCCGTAATCTCCGCGGCGACGCTCACGACGTCGCCTACCACGACGATCGCGGGCGGCCGGATACCTTCCCGTACCACCACGCTTTCCACTTGTTCCAGCGTTGAAATAATTGTGCGCTGCGTGGGAAGAGTACCGTCTGCGATTACCGAAACGGGAGTATCCGCGCTGCGCCCGTGTCGCAGCAGTTCGTCCGCCACCGCGCCGATACGCTCCACCCCCATGAGCAGCACCAAGGTCCCCGAACCGGCGCCCATGAGCTCCCAGTTGACGGTGGACCGTTTGTCACCGGGCGGAACGTGGACCGACACGACGTGAAAATCCTGGGCCACGCCGCGGTGGGTGACCGGCACCCAGGCGCTAGCGGGCACAGCCACCGCGCTGGTGACGCCGGGCACGACGGTGACGGGAACGCCCGCCCGCAGGCATGCCAGGACTTCCTCGGCGCCCCGGCCGAAGACAAACGGGTCGCCGCCCTTGAGCCTGGCCACGAAACGGCCCGCGCGGGCGTGGCTGATCAGCGTCGAGTTGATGTGCTCCTGGGCCATGGCGCGGCCGTAGGGAATCTTGCTCACGTCGATGATCTCGACGTCATCGCGCAGCTCGTCGAGGAGCACCCGGGGAGCCAGCCGATCCGTGAGCACCACGTCCGCCTCGGCGAGGAGCTGCCGCCCGCGCACCGTGATCAGCCCGGGATCGCCGGGCCCGCCGCCGATGATCGCCACTCCGGCGCGGCGGCCGCGTTCGTGCCGGGCACTGAGCTGGCCGGAGCGCAGCCCGGCGATGATCGCGTCCCGGATCGCAGCGCTGTGCCGCGGATCGCCGCTGAGCACGCCTACCCGGACGTCGTCGGCCGCGCCCGAGGCCGGGGTCCAGGCCGCTGAGGCCTGCGCGTCGTCGGCCCGGACGCACCAGGTCTGCTGCCGTTCGGCGGCGGCGGCCACCGCCGCGTTTGCCGCGGGGTCGCTGGTGCAGGCGCAGACCAGCCAGGCGCCTGAGCAGTCGCCGTCGGCATAGCGGCGGGCCGTCCAGCTGATCCTCCCGGCTGCGGCCAGGCCCTCGAGTGACGTCGTGACGTGGGGCGACACCACGGCCACGTCGGCCCCGGCGTCGAGCAGCGACGGCACGCGGCGGGTGGCCACCGCTCCCCCGCCGACCACCAGCACGCGGCGGCCGGTCAGGCGAAGTCCCAGCAGGTACGGATCCATGGCTCCTCGGTCCGTCGAGCTTGCCGATTCAACGGCCCGGTCCGGCCGCTCGCTCGGCCGTCGGCGCGGGCGTCGGTTAAGTAGTACCAAACCCGCTGGCCGGGTTTCCCAGGCGCGCCGCGACCTTCGCGGTCGTCACGGCTTGCCGCGGCCGTCTCCTGTCACCTCGAGCTGGGTGCGGACCTGCTCGGCTTCCGGAGCGCCAAGGGCGTTGTAGATGGCGAGGGCTTCCTGCCAATGGTGGCGAGCACAGCCGGGAGCATCGCTGGCCTGACAGGCCCGGGCTAGCCCATCGTGGGCGCGGGCCTTCTCATACTCATCCCCGGCCCGCGTTGCCGCGTCGAGTCCGGCACCATATCTGGCGCGTGCCGCCGCGAAACGCTCGGTAGCGAGCAGCAATTCGCCGAGCGCGTTGAACGTGGACGCCTGACTGGACAAATCACCGGTCTCGCCGCACAACGCGAGGGCTTCGGTCAGGTAGCCGTCGGCCTGAGCGTAGTCGCCCAGCCGCAGGCAGGTGAGGCCGAGGGTGACTAGGATGTCGGTCTCGCTGATCTGGTCACTCAGGTCGCGGAACAGGGCAAGAGCTTGCTGCAGGTGACCTGCTGCCTGCTGGTAGCGGTCTCGCCGGAGGTCGGCCTCGCCGAGGAGGCCGAGCACACGAGCTTCACAGCCGCGGTCGCCGGTCTTACCGCATAGGGCCAGGGACCGCTGCAGGTGACGGGTGGCCGACTCATAACGGCCCTCCCGGAGGTCGATGGTACCCAGGCTGGCCAGCGTACGTGCCTCCCCGGCCCGGTCGCCGAACTGCCTCCAGAGGGTCAGCGCACGCTGCAGATGCCCTCTGGCTGGCCGGCAGTGGCCCTGGATGAACTCGATGAAGCCGAGGTTGGAAAGCGCCCGTGCCTGTCCAGTCCCGTCGGTCCCGCCGAGCACGATCAGAGCCTGCTCCAAGTGGTCGGCGGCCCGCTGGTACCGGCCCTGGCGCAGTTCGATGACGCCGAGGTTATTCAGCGCGTTCCCCTCGGCAGCCAGATCGCCGACCTGACGGGCCGCCCGGCGGGCGTTGCCGTGGACGGTGAGGGCCTCCGGGTAGAAGCCGGTCTCCAGATAGCGGAACAGGACGGCGGACATGCTGGTGGCATGCCAGGGCCAACCGTGCTCGGCCATGGGTTCGGTGAGGGCTACCAGGGTGCCACGTTCGGCATCCAGCCAGGCCAGCGCGGCTGCCTCGTCGGCGGGGACCGGGTTCTTGACCTGGGGCGGCGGGACCTGAGGGAGTCGGTGGCGCTCAGCGGGGAACGCGATGCCGACTGCGGCGACGGCGGCGTGCAGGTAGTAATCGAACAGGCCAGTCAGCGCCGCGCGCTGCTCGTCCGGTCTGTCCTGGACGGCGGCGAGGCTGCGCGCATACCCGCGCAGCAGGTCGTGCATCCCGTAGCGGCCTGGCCGGGCAAGCTGTATCAGATGCCCCCGGGCCAGCACTCCGAGCATGTGGTCCGCCTGCTCGGCCGTGGTGGCGCTGAGCGCGGCGAGGGTGCAGCGGTCGAGTTCAGGGCCGGGGTGCAGGCCGGCCAGCCGGAACGAGCGGGCCGTGTCAGCGTCCAGGTGCTCGTAGGACCAGGAGAACACGGCGCGCACCGCGGTGCGCGGGTCCCCGCCGGCGTCGAGCAGGTCCAGCCGACGCTGCTGGTCGGACAATTCCGCGACCAGGCTGGCCAGAGTGACCGCGGGGCGGGCGGCGGCCAGTTCGGCCGCTCCGCGCAGGGCCAGCGGCAGCTGGCAGCACACCTTGGCCAGGGCCTCGGCCGCGTGGTGGTCGTCATCGACCCGGACGCCGACCAGTTCCCGCAGCAGGCCGATCGAGTCGGCCAGCGGCAGCAGGTCCAGGTCCAGGCGGGCCGCTCCGTCCCTGGTCACGAGCCCGGTGAGGGCATCTCGGCTGGTCACGACCGTCATGCACCCCGGCGTGCCGGGCAGCAGCAGCCGGACCTGCCCCGCATCGGCCGCGTTATCCAGCAGGATCAGCATCTTACGTCCCGCTAGCATGCTGCGGTACCGGACGGCGCGCTCGTCCGCTTCTGGCGGGATGTCCTGGCTGGGCAGGCCAAGCGAGCGCAGGAACCCGGCCAGCACGTCGCCCGCCTGCGCGGGCTGGTCCGGGTCGTAGCCGCGCAGGTTTACATAAAGCTGCCCGTCCGGGAACCAGTCGGCCGTCTGATGCGCCCACTGCACAGCCAGTGCCGTCTTGCCCACCCCGGCCGTACCATCGATCGCGGAGATCACCACCGAGGTCGCCAGGCCGTCCCCCGCCCGGTCCAGCAGCGCGGTCAGCGCCGCCAGCTCCCGCGTCCGGCCGGTGAAGTGCCCCACCGGCCGCGGCAGCTCCCGCGGGACCACGACAACCCGGCCTACGGCCGGCAAAGCCACCACGGGTTCCGGCGCGGCCAGACGCGGGTCGCCGTGAAGGATCTGCTGATGCATCCGCCTGAGTTCGGGCCCGGGTTCACTGCCGAGCTCGCCGACCAGGATCCGGCGAGCCGCCTGGTAAACGGCCAGGGCCTCGTGCTGGCGACCGCACCGGTACAGGGCGAGCATCAGCTGGGCGTGGAAGCGTTCCCGGAACGGGTATCCCGCAGTCAGTTCTCGGAGCCCCGGAACCATCTCGTCATGCCGTCCCAGATGCAGGTCAGCGTCGGCGCGCCATTCCAGTGCCTGCAGACGCGCATGCTCCAGCCGGGGAACCTCCTCTCGCTGCAGAGTCTGCGACGGGATATCGGCCAGCGGCTCACCGCGCCACAACTCCAGCGCCTCCGCGAGCAACGCGGCCGCCCGCTCCCACTCCGCATTCTGGGCCGCCGCGCGGCCTTCCCGGCACTTGGCGGTGAAGCAGAGCAGGTCAACCTCCTCCGCGTCCGCCTCGACCAGATATCCGGGATAGCGAGTGACCAGCCGTGATCCGGCCTGCGGGCCGAGTACGCGGCGAAGCCGCATGACGTGGCTGCGCAGCGTGGCGGCTGCCCCGCCGGGCGGCGATCCATCCCAGACCATCTCAGCCAGCGTGTCCGCAGGAACGGCCTGGCCGGTGCGCAGCAGCAGAGCCGCCAGCAGCACCCGGGCCCGGGCGCCAGGAACGTCGATGGCGGCATTCCCCGCCCGGACCTGCAGCGGGCCCAAGATCCCGAATCGCATCCCGTCTCCCGGAGAGTCCACTTCCGGCCGGCGGCGGGTGCAACGCGAGTGCCACGCCGATGCCACACACGTTACACGGCTTTCCCGCAAAATGGCACGGAATGTCCCCCAGCCGACCGGCCGATCACGCGCCATTACCTGGCTTCCCGCCCCGATCAGGCAGCGCACAGGAGGTAACACAATGAACCAGTCAAGATAACCAAGATCATTGCGGGCCGGAACCCGGTGGATGCCTGCCGCCAGGCAACTCGGCGCTTGGCGGGCGTCTGGCGGGTTATGCGGGACACCGCATCCCAGGAAGTCCCGGCACGCCGGCGATACGCAGCAGCTCGGGGGCCGACCAGAACACTGTCGTCACCGCTAGCAGCAACGGTGGCAGATCCCGATCCTGATCGCCATCTTCACCTCATGCCTTCCGTGCCATATGGCAGCTATGCCGAGTTCATCGGATAACGACTCGCGTAAACTTTCTCAGGAGCCGACATTGCGAATAAGAGCCGCAATAACCGACCGGAATCGATCTACCTGGCACAGGTGGGCAAGGCTCTCCGGAGCCACCGCCGCGTCGGCCGCACTCGTCGCGGCCGCATTGCCGCTATGGACGGCGGCACCCGCGGGTGCCGCCACGGTGGGAGCCGGGGTGGTGACGCTGGCCGGCTCGGCCGGCACGCTCCCGGCCGGCTCGGCCACCGTCGTGGTCGAGGCGGAACTGGCCAAAAACATCAATGCGGCGGGCGTGCCGCAGACGCTGGAAGACGTCCCGGTCGCCACCCAGGCCATCACCACCGGCAGCTTCTCGGTGCCGGTACCTGCCTCCGCCACACTGACGCAGGCCGAGCTGCAGGGCCACGGCAACGTAAACTTCAACGTCGTGGTCGTCTCCGGGACCAGCATGACCTCCCAGTACGTCCCGGCCCCCCTCACGCCTGCCGCCGCCCCAGGCAGTAAGGCCGCGCTGGCTGTCGTGGCCGATAACGTGATCCAGGTCCCCGCCTTCCCTGCCTACCGGAAGGCCAGTGCCGCCTCCGCCCAGCAGTCCGCGCTCAACGCGACTCCCGGGATCATCGTAAGTGGGTGCACCTGGAACGCCTGGGGTAGCGAGTACCAGGACGCGACCCGTATCGGTGAAGTCCACGTTGCCAATGTGACCGGAGTGTCGGACAGGTTCGAGTTCGGTAGTCAGAACGACCTGACCATCACGGTGGGGCTCAGCGCCAGCGACCCCGACGGCGACTTCTCGGCGAGCGGCACCATCACGCTCACCAATTCGATGAAGGCCGGCGGGGGAACGACCTTCCCCGCCGGAACCGTCCAGTACGTCGACGACCACATGATCTACCAGGAATACCAGGGGGACGGCGATACCTGCCCAGGCTGGCCGCTCACGACGCCCTACAAGATCCAGGCCGTCGGCTCTGAGGACGACGTCTTCCATGGGACCAACACTCCGGGGGTGAATCCGTGGGGCGGCTGCCTGAACGACCCGCTGCACGCCGAGCTCCCACCTCACTCCTACTGGAATCACGACCTGTCGAAGTCGGAATACTATAACGGCATCGCCAGCTGGTTCGGATTCACCTTCGGCGGCTCTGACGGCTTCACCACGGACGTCCTGCACTACTACAGCTCGACGGTCTCGTCGCCCACCACCTACATATGCGGCCCCAAGGACGGTCTAAGCGCGCCCGACTCTCCGATCCTGTACAACACCCCCTGAACCGGAAGGAATCACAGGCTCGTCATGACCCGTACCGGCCGGCGCATCAGCCTGGTGGCCGCCGTGCTGGCCGCTGTATCCCTCACGGCGTGCGGGTCAGCCCCGCCGGCTGGCCCCCTGCAGACGCTCAGCGTCGGGGGCCAGCCGTACGCGGCGATGGGCGGTATCTGGGTCGTGGCCGGCCAGCCGGCCGACGCGGAGGCATACGTCTTCAGCGCGGCCCACGATCCGGTGACCGTCGCCGGGGTATCGGCCGTGCCCGTACCCGGCGACCCGACCGGCCGGCTCGTCCACGCCGGCATCGAGGCGACCGGCGCCAGCATCGCAGTCGACCGGGGCTGGCCGCCCGTGCCGGTCGGGCCTCTCATCGGCGCCGATCTGCCGCTGGCCGGTAGTGGCCTGCCCCAGGGCCAGTCGGGCATCATCGTCGGACTCAGCGGCCTTCAAGTGGGCCGGGCTTACGCAATCGCCGGGATACGGATCGAGTATCGTTACCATGGCCGGTCCTATTCAACGACAGCCTGGGCCGGCCTGGCCTTCTGCGTGGTGACCGCCGCGCAATATAAGTCCGGCGCGACGGTCTGCCCGTCGTTCAAGGCCTTTAGCGACAACGTCAACCGCCAGGTGGAGAAAATGGCGGGAATCCACTGAGGAAATAGCGAAGCTGGCCGGCCTGTCCACGTGACCCGCTATTGCTTGTCGGAGACGCCGGCGGAATCGAAGGTGGCGACGTCGCGCAGAGCCCGGGCCGCGCTTTGCACCAGGGGCAGGGCCAGCAGCGCGCCGGTGCCCTCGCCCAGCCGCAGGCCCAGGTCCACCAGCGGGCGCAGCCCCAGGAAATCCAGGGCGATGGCGTGCCCGGGCTCCGCGCTGCGGTGCCCGGCGAAACAGGCCGCGACGGCGTCGGGCGCCAGGGCGGCGGCAGCCAGGGCGGCGGCGCCCGCGATGACGCCGTCCAGGATCACCGGCACGCGCAGCGCGGCGGCGCCCAGGATGAACCCGGCCAGGCCGGCGTGCTCGAAGCCGCCGAGGGCGGCCAGGACACCCACCGGGTCGGCCGGATCCGGCTGGTGCCGGCTCAGGCCGCGGCAGATGACCTCGATCTTGCGAGCGTAGGTGGCGGCGTCGATGCCGGTGCCGCGGCCGGTCGCCTCGGCCGGGTCGGCTCCGGTGAAGGCGCAGATCAGCGCGGCCGACGCGGTGGTGTTGGCGATGCCCATGTCGCCGGTGATCAGGCACCGGTTGCCCGCCGTGACCAGGTCGCGGGCGATCTCGGTGCCGGTGATCAGCGCGGCCACCGCGTGGTCGCGCGTCATCGCGGGTCCCGCGGTGAAGTCCGCGGTGCCCGGCGCGATCTTGCGGGGCAGCAGGCCGGGAACCGGCTCGAGCGGGGCCGCCACCCCGATGTCCACCACCGTGACCTCGGCGCCGACCTGGGCCGCCAACGCGTTGACCACGGCCCCGCCGGCCAGGAAGTTGGCCACCATCTGGGCCGTCACCTCCTGCGGCCACGGGCTGACGCCCTGGGCGTGCACGCCGTGGTCGGCGGCGAAGACCGCCACGCAGGCCGGCTCGGGCAGCGGTGGCGGGCAGCTGCCCGCCAAGCCGGCCAGCCGCACCGACACCTCCTCGAGCACGCCGAGCGAGCCGCGCGGCTTGGTCATCCGGTCCTGCCGTTCGGCGGCCGCGGTCATCGCGGCCGCGTCCGGCGGGGCGATCGCGGCGATCACGTCGGCGAGCGGGTCCACTGGTTCCTCCCCTGGCAGTCCGCGGCGGCCGAACTCCTCGGCGTGCACCGCCCAGGACACTGGCCGGCGACGCGCCCAGCCGGCGGTGGCGAGTTCTGGTTCCGGCGCGAACTGGGTGACATAACCCATGCAGAGATAGGCGATGACGCCCAGATGGGCAGGGAGTCCGAGTTCGGAGGCGAGTTCGCGCTCGTCGAAGAAGCTCACCCAGCCGACCCCGAGTCCTTCCGCCCGGGCCGCCAGCCAGAGGTTCCCCACCGCGAGCACGCTGGAGAAATCCGCGGTCTGCGGCTGGGTCCGCCGGCCCAGCGTGTGGCGGCCGCCGCGGGTGCGGTCGCAGCTGACCACGATGTTGACCGGCGTGTCGAGGATGGATTCGACCTTCAGCGCATCGAAGGCGCGTGCGCGCGCGCCGGGCAGATCGGCCGCGAACTCGTCGCGGCGCCTGCCGGCCAGGGCCGCGATCCGTTCCCGCCGGGCCCGGTCCGTGATCACGATGAAGTCCCACGGCTGGGAGAAGCCGACAGATGGCGCCTGGTGCGCCGCGGCGAGCACCCGGCCGAGCACATCCGCGGGTACCGGATCGGGCCGGAAGCCGCGGCGGACGTCCCGGCGCTCCGCGATCACCCGGTACACGGCGTCCCGCTGCTCGGCCGGGTAACCCGGGTCCCGCTCGGTCAGGGGGCCGGGGCCGGTCAGGGGGTCAGCCATGGGCGTGGTCGCGCGGGTGCTCGTGGGGATGCTGGGCCTCGCCGACGCGGAGCGGCGGCGGGCTCATCGAGCGGCGCCCGCGGCATCGACGGCAGGGTCCCTGGCGATCCGCAGCAGGGCATTGAACGCGGCGACGGCCACGGCCGGACCGCCCTTCTCCGAGACGTTGGTCAGGGCCGGCAGGCCGCTGGCCCGCAGCTCGTCCTTGGCCGCGGCCGCGCCGACGAACCCGACCGGCAGGCCGATTACCAGCGCGGGCTCCACTTGCCTGCTGATGATCTCGATCAGCGCCGGCGGCGCGCAGCCGACCAGCCAGATCCCGCCCGGCCCGGCCTCGCCGAACGCCATCCGGACCGCGGCCGCGCTGAGCGTGAGGTTCGCGCTGCGCGCCAGCCGGGCGGCAATCGAGTCGCCTATCTTGCAGATCACCGGGTACGTGGTGATGCCCGACGCGACCATGGCCACGTCCGCGATGACGGGGGCATCGCGGTGCAGCGCCGCCACCCCGGCGGCCAGCGCCGCTTCGTCGCACACCAGGTCGGTGACGTAGTCGAAGTCGGCGGTCGCGTGGATGATGCGCTCCGTCACGGCCCGGCTGAGCGGGGGCCGGTCGCTCAGGTCGATCCGGGAGCGCAAGACGCGGTACGACTCGACCTCGATGGGATCAACCTCGCTCAAGTCCTCACCTCCAGGGGAGCCCACCGGTAGTCGCGTGGGGTTACCATCCGGCCGCCCTGCACCCGGGTGCGGGCCCAGCCGACCGCGTAGCCGGCGGGCGGCCGGCAGCTCGATCGCCCGGCGCAGCTGCCAGGTCCGCCGGGAACTGGCCGGATGGTAGAAGCATGTCATCAGGTCGGCCTCGGCGGCGGCGATAATCCGCCGTTCGATCACCGGCCCGTCCGTGTGCAGGTCCGACACCCGCAGCTCAGCCAGCGTGCTGTCGATCAGCTGACCGACCTCGGCGGGCACCCCGCGGCTCGCCCCAGCGCCGACGATCAGGGAGGGGGCGAAAGACCACCGTCCGTTCCGTGAAAATATCTTTTCTATCGTCACCAGGACGGCGGGAATTCCCGGTCGCGGCCGGTCCCTGCGCACGACGTCCGGGGGCAGCGCGGGCAGCGGCCGGTCGGCGGTGAACGTGACCCGGTCGCCGGACAGGATCGCCGTGCCCGCGGCGGCTAGGTCGCTGCCCGGCTCGGCGTCGCACTCGGCGAACGCCCGCGGCAGGGCCGCGCTGGCCACCTCGTCATTGTGACGCGTGTCGTCCGCCCAAGCGCTCGCGAGCGCCACCGCCGCCATTCCGCCTGCGCCCCCGCCTGCCACGACCGCAGCGATGTCACATCGGGGCGGCTGAGACCGCACCGCTGTCACATCGGGTCGGCGGGGCTGGGTGCTGGAGAGGTTCCGGGCCAGGGAGGAGCCGCGGCTGGGCCCCGCGATGCCGGTGAACGGATAAATCCTGTCCCCGGTCGTCGTCATAAAGCCAGTCCTTCCCGGGTTTCCTCGTCCGGAGCAGGCGGCAGCCGGAGTATCTGGCTCCCGGGGTATGACGGCGACCTGCGCAGCGGTCACTCCCGGTTACAGTTGCGGGACAGCCCGAGGTTCGCACCGGCGTTCCTCCGCGTCGCTACCTGAGCAAAGCATGGCACACCGGCCCGATGCCACGACGGCCGACGCGGGTTAAGGACGGCCCCTAGTACCACAGGTAGACTGGCCCGGTCCGGCCTGCGGACCGGCCGTTGCCAGCCATTCATCAGCAAACTCTAAGCGCAGCCGGGTACCGTGAGCGGACGGCAACCGATAAAACCGCTATGGCGATTCAAGCCGTCCGCGAGCAGGCGGACACCATGTGCCGAAGCAACCGCTAACTCGACGCATTACGGCCCGGCCTGACGTGTAAACAATGTGTGACAGATATTTCTAGACGCTGAACGGAGCATGAATGGCGTACGGCAACCCGGAGGACCAGGTGGTCGACGACGCCGCCGTAAAGGCGTTCGGGCAAGGCTACGGCGACCGCGCCACGCGCCTGACTCCGGTCGTGATCGTGATCGCAGCCTACAACGAGGTAGGCGCCATCGGCCCGGTCATCGAGGCGCTGCCCGGCGAGGTCTGCGGGCTGGCCGCGGTGGCCATCGTGGTCGCCGACGGCTGCGCCGACGGCACCGCGGCGGAGGCCCGGGCCGCCGGCGCCATGGTCTGCGACGTCCCGGTCAACCGCGGCCAGGGGGCCGCGCTGCGGCTCGGCTACCGGCTGGCCCGCGAGGGCGGCGCCGACTACATCGTGACCACCGACGCGGACGGCCAGTACAACCCGGCCGAGATCGAGCGGGTGCTGGCGCCGGTCGTGGGGGGCGCGGCGGACTTCGTCACGGGTTCCCGGCGGCTCGGCAGCCAGGAGACCAAGGACATGATCCGCCGGACCGGCGTCCGGTTCTTCGCCGGCACGGTCAGCATGCTGACCGGGCAGAAGATCAGCGACACCACCTTCGGGCTGCGGGCCATGCGCGCCGAGGTGACCGGCGCCGTCCAGCTGGAACAACCCCAGTACCAGGCGTCCGAGCTGCTGATCGGGGTCATCACCCACGGCTACAAGGTGGCCGAGGTGCCCGCGACCATCCGCCGGCGGCGGGTGGGTGAGAGCAAGAAGGGCCAGAATCCGCTCTACCGGCTGCACATTCCGGGCGTGAACAACTTCTTCTACGGGCTGCGCTTCGCACGGGTCGCCTACGGCACCTGGTGGCGCGAGCGTCAGCGCTTGGGATCCGCCCGGCCGGCCTTGTCCGCGTCCGGGACCGAGCGCATCGGCCGGGTCGAGTCCGCGGTCCGGGCAAACGGCTCGGGCCCGGGGTCGATCGAGACGAGCGCCTCCTCGGCGGCATCGGGACCGGCCTGGCCCGCGGATCCGGCGAAGAGGACGTAGTGGAAGAACAGGAACCGCAGCACGAACGTGCCGACGTTGGCCACGCCGGCCACCGCATCGATGTAGAGCACGCGCTTGGCGCCGTGCAGATGCAGCCAGCCCGAGGAGTGGTAGCCGAACTTGGTGGCCAGCGTCAGGACGACGATGACCATCGCCGAGACGATCCAGAACGGCAGCGTCTCACGCAGCAGGTTCGGACGGCCCTTCCGCTTCCACGCCCAGCGGCTGAGCACGTAGCTCACCACGGCACCGGAGAGCCAGGCGGCCAGGGTAGCCCAGGTGGCGGTCAGCTTCAGCGGCCCGGCGCAGATGGAGAGCACCACCTCGGTCGTGACGAACGACGCGAGAGCCGCGACCGCGAAACGGCCGAAGTTGATGCCGAGCTTGCTGCGGGCCTTGCTGGCCAGGGAACTGCCGAGCCGATTGGTTACCAGAGCCATGGATGTCCTAGGTGAGCGAGCCGACCATGAAGCAAGGACGATGCGGAAACCGCGGGCCGGTTAAGCTGCCCCGGCGAAGCCGGACCATGCGACCTGGCGAGGAAGGTGTTTCAGTATCCGCACTCAGAGCACGTTACCCGCCCCGTGCGGCACCCTGCACAACGGCAGGAAAAGTCAAACCAATCTGACCGACGAAATGGTAGGAGCCGGAGCATGAGAATCTTGGTGTTGGGCGGGGACGGGTACCTCGGGTGGCCCACGGCGCTGCACCTGTCGGAGGCGGGCCATCAGGTGGCCGTGGCCGACAACTTCGTCCGCAGGCAGTATGACAACGAGCTCGGGGTCGAATCGCTGGTCCCGATCGAGCCGCTGCAGACCCGGATCGCGGTCTGGCAGGAACTGACCGGCAAGAAGATCGGGATGTACGTCGGGGACCTGACCGACGCGATCTTCACGTACCACATCATCCGGGACTTCGAGCCCGAAGCCGTGGTCCACTTCGCCGAGCAGCGGGCCGCGCCGTACTCGATGATCGACCGGGCGCACGCGGTGTACACCCAGCAGAACAACGTCGTGGGGAACCTGAACCTGCTGTTCGCGATCGCCGAGACCAACCCGGACATCCACCTGGTCAAGCTGGGCACGATGGGCGAGTACGGCACGCCGAACATTGACATCGAGGAGGGCTGGCTGGAGCTTGAGCACAACGGCCGGACCGACCGGGTGCTGTTCCCCAAGCGGCCGGGCTCGTTCTACCACCTGTCCAAGGTGCACGACAGCCACAACATCGAGTTCGCCTGCCGGATCTGGGACCTGCGGGCCACCGACCTGAACCAGGGCGTGGTCTACGGTCAGTCCACCCCGGAGACGGCACGGGACGAGCGGCTGGCGACCAGGTTCGACTACGACGCGGTGTTCGGCACGGTGCTGAACCGGTTCACCATCCAGGCGGTCATCGGGCACCCGCTGACGGTGTACGGCGAGGGCGGCCAGACCCGCGGCCTCATCGACATCAGGGACACGGTCCGATGTATCGAGCTGGCTTGCGCGAACCCGGCCAACCGGGGTGAGTTCCGGGTCTTCAACCAGATGACCGAGTCGATGTCGGTGGCCCAGATCGCCGAGACGGTCAAGGCGGCCAGCCCCGAGGACGTGAGGATCGAGCACCTGGACAATCCGCGGGTCGAGCTGCCCGAGCACTACTACAACGTCAAGCACACCAAGCTGGTGGAGCTCGGCCTCGAGCCGCACCTGCTGTCCGACACGCTGATCGAGTCGCTGTTCGAGATCACCAAGCGGTACGCTCACCGGGTCCGCCTCGAGGCGCTCCGCCCCACGGTGAAGTGGCGGTCGCCGACGGCCGAGTGAGGACCGCATGGCGAGGGGTGTAACCACCGCCCGTTCGGTAAAATGAACTTTTTATTTCCGAACGGCAGTGGTATCTGTCTATGGCAACCTTGGTATGTGGGACCCGTCGGGGTTCGTCGACGCCGCGGCCGTGGCGGCGGTCCGCGCGGCGGGCGGGCGTCGCGGTACATCGAGCACCTGCGGGGCACGGCTTAGCAATGGCCGGCGCGTCCTTCAGTCAAAGCCGCGACGCACGGCCCAGATGCCGGTAGCGGCTTCCCGGCGCAGTTCGTAGACCCCGGCCGTCATGGCCGGCCCGAGAGACGCCTCGACCCGCCAGAACTCGAGCTCGGGCTGACCGCGTTCAGCCTCGGGATCACGCCACCACTCGCGGTTGACGACCCAGTGCTCGAGGATCGCGCGAACGGTGTACAGGCGGCTCCGCCACACGAACCTGCACGGCCTGCCGTCGTCCCTGGCCCGAACGTGGACAGGCTCGCCATACACCATGTTCATGCCGCTGCCGCCCAGTACTATCTGTGATCGGCACCCATCCGGACCTGGCACCTTTGTTCGAATATAAGTTCATTCGAACAGGAATGCAAATAATCTTTGCCAGCTGAGCTGCGACAACCCGGAAATGTCAGTGCTCTTCGGCATAGTGGTGGTAGTCCGGCCACCCCGAGGAGGCAGCTATGTGCTGGATGTGTGACCGTCCGGGCGCCACCGAGCGCGATTACCTCGACCACATGCGGCAGCTGATCAACTCCTGCGGCTGGGCCGTGCAGGGCGTGGAACGCGACGGCGTCCACCCGCCCTGGGCCTACACCATCGGGCTCACCCCGCACCGGCGGCCCGAGCTCGTCATCACCGGGATGGGGCTTACCCGGGCCGCCGGGATCCTCAACGGCGTGGCTGCGCACCTGCTGCACGCGGACACCCCCGCGCCGGGAACGCAGGCAGAGCTGACCGACGGTCCGCTGGTCGAGGTCGTCGAGGTCACCGCGCCGTGGGCGCACCTGAACGTGGCGGTCGAACTCTACGGCCGGCAGATCCGGGGACTGCAGCTAGTGCACGCCGATAAGCGCGGGCGCTGGCCCTGGGACCGCGCATACCAGGGCGTGCGCGGCGGGCAGCCGGTGCTGGGCCTCCGGGAGCCGCCCGAACGCCGTAAGCGGGTCAGCTAGGTCCTACGGGTCCCGTGGGTCTCGGCCGTCCCAGCCGGGAATGGGATAGGACACCAGCAGCTCGCGGACCTCGGTGGCGATGCGTTCGAGCGCCGCCTCGTCGTCCTTGGCGGCGGCGATGATGGCCTCGTCCATCCAGGCGGCGATCGGCTCCATGTGCTCCTCGCGCAGGCCGCGGGTCGTGACGGCCGGCGTGCCGATCCTGAGGCCGGAGGGGTCGAACGGCTTGCGCTGGTCGAACGGCACCGTGTTGTAGTTCGTCTCGATGCCCGCCCGGTCCAGCGCCTTGGCGGCCGGCTTGCCGCCGATGCCCCTGGAGGTGAGGTCCATCAGGATCAGGTGGTTGTCCGTGCCGCCTGAGACCAGGTCGTAGCCGCGGGACAGGAGCGCGCCGGCCAGCGCCCTGGAGTTGGCCACGATCTGATGGGCGTAATCGCGGAACTGGGGCTGGGCGGCCTCGTGCAGCGCCACCGCGATCGCGGCGGTGGTGTGATTGTGCGGGCCTCCCTGCAAGCCGGGGAACACGGCCCGGTCCACGGCCTTGGCGTGCTCGGCCGTGGACATGATCATGGCGCCGCGCGGGCCGCGGAGCGTCTTGTGCGTCGTCGTGGTGATCACGTCGGCGTGCCCGACGGGCGACGGGTGCGCGCCCCCCGCGATCAGCCCGGCGATGTGCGCGACGTCCGCGACGAGCAGGGCGCCCGCCTCGGCGGCGATGGCGGCGAAGGCCGGGAAGTCGATGGTCCGCGGGATCGCGGTGCCGCCGCAGAAGATGATCTTGGGTCGCTCCTTGAGCGCCAGGTCGCGCACCTCGTCCAGGTCGACCCGGCCGGTGTCGCGCCGGACCCCGTACTGGACGGGCCGGAACCACTTGCCCGTGGCCGACACGGACCAGCCGTGGGTGAGGTGACCGCCCATCGGCAGCGCCATGCCCATAATCGTGTCTCCCGGCTGGGCGAAGGCCAGGTAGACGGCGAGGTTGGCGGGCGAGCCCGAGTAGGGCTGCACGTTGGCGTGGTCGACGCCGAACAGCGCCTCGGCCCGGTCCCTGGCGATCGTCTCCACCGGGTCGATGAACTGCTGGCCCTCGTAGTAACGGCGGCCGGGATAGCCCTCGGAGTACTTGTTGGTCAGCACGCTGCCCGATGCCTCGAGCACGG
>Ga0302184_10000799_pt1 | contig 20630 bp, 15 predicted proteins | sample I_Palsa_N3_3_FD_200233 | JGI IMG/M metagenome (GOLD analysis project Ga0302184, IMG submission 200233) | Peat permafrost microbial communities from Stordalen Mire near Abisko, Sweden - I_Palsa_N3_3 | ecosystem: Environmental > Terrestrial > Soil > Palsa > Peat permafrost | place: Sweden...
GGGGGTCACACGATGGGCTGGACGAGTCCGAAGGTGCTGGGCGAGCTGATCGGTGGAGTGGCGCTGTTGATTGTGTTCTGTGTGATCGAGACGCGGGTGGAGCAGCCGATGTTCCATCTCGACCTGTTCCGGATTCGCGCGTTCGCCGCGGGCAATCTGGCGAGCCTGCTCTCGTCGATCGGTCGTGGTGGGCTGCAGTTCGTGCTGATCATCTGGCTGCAGGGGATCTGGCTTCCACTGCATGGTTATGACTTCTCCAGTACGCCCTTGTGGGCGGCCATCTGCATGGCGCCGCTGCTAGCGGGCTTCTTGCTCGCGGGTCCGGTGTCGGGATTACTCTCGGACCGGTACGGAGCGCGGCCGTTCGCAACGGGCGGGATGGTGCTTGCGGCAGTTTCGTTCCTCTTGCTCGAGCGACTGGCGGTTGACTTCTCTTATTTCCCGTTCGCGCTGATCCTGCTGCTCAACGGGATCGGGATGGGGTTGTTCTCCTCGCCCAATCGGGCCGGGATCATGAACAGCCTGCCGCCGCGGCAGCGAGGCGTCGGTGCCGGCATGTCCGCGACGTTCCAGAACTCGGGCATCGTCTTCTCAATCGGGATCTTCTTCTCGTTGATGATCGTCGGACTCTCGGCGCACCTGCCCGCCGCGCTGCGGAGCGGGCTGGTAGCCCATGGTGTGCCTGCTGCTCAGGCCACGCATCTCGCGCACCTTCCGCCCGTGGCGAGCCTGTTTGCGGCTTTTCTGGGCTACAACCCGGTCCAGAAGCTGCTGGGCGCGTCCCTTCTGCATCACCTTCCCGCGGCGCAGGTCGCGGCGCTGACCGGGCATTCGTTCTTTCCGCGATTAATGGCCGTGCCCTTCTCAAGCGCCCTCAGCGCGGCGTTTACGTTCGCGTTCGTCGCCTGCGTGATCGCGGCCGGAGCTTCCTGGTTGCGCGGCGGCAAGTACCACCATCAAGAGCAGGAGAGCAGCATCGGGCCCTCAGAGCCGGCGATCAGCGCGCCACGCGGTCCGGAACCGGCGGTGAGCCGGTGACTCTCGTCGCGCTGTCGGCGTCCTACGGCGCGGCTGGCAGCAGGATCGGGCCGGCACTCGCGCAGCGGCTAGAGGTGCCATTCATCGATCGCGCGATCCCTATGGCTGTGGCCGAGCAGCTTGCGGTGCCGCTCGACGATGCCGCTGCTCACGACGACCAGATCAGCGCGAGCTGGATTAGGCGGGCGCTCAGCGGTTTCATCGGAGGAGATACCGGCGCGCCGTCGCCCTTGCCCGCGGAGACGTTGACCTCCGAGGACTTCCGGCTCGCCACCGAACAGGTCCTGCTGCGGCAGGCCGACACCGGGAAGGGAGTGATCCTCGGCCGCGGCTCCGTGATCCTGCTGCGCGAGCATCCCGGTGCGCTGCGGGTACGCCTCGACGGCCCGCCCGAGCGCCGGCTGCGGCAGGCGATGCTCCTGCAGGGACTCGACGAAGCGACCGCCGAGCGCGCATTGCGCCATAACGACCGCGCGCACGCTGCCTACATCAAGCACTTCTACGACGCCGATCTCCACGACACCTCGCTGTTTCACCTCGTGCTCGATTCCACGTCGATCGCGATCGACGCCTGCGTTGAGCTGATTGAGCTGGCGGCGAGGTCATTTACGGGCGCCCACGACCAGACGACGGCAGATCGCGAGTCACCGAGAGTTCAGCCAGAGCGTCAGTGACCTGACGCTGTGTCGTTCGGACCCTTCGGTAGGCGGGAGTGTTGTCGGTGGGGGCCGCGGCCGCCTCACTGCCCGATCCCTGCCTGAACTCGAACTCGTGGCTCGGGTTGGGATAGCGGAGCGCCGCTGTTCGGCGGACTCGCTCCAGCGCGCGTTGCACAACAGACATGCGGTCCTGCTGTTGGCGCGAATACGGGTCGCTTGGGTCACATCCCGAGATGCCTAGCCGCCCTGCTCGTCGCCAGAAGCGCACACTCTCTGCGCGACAGACGGATTGGTCAGAACCAAGCTCCGAGCGCTGGCCGGACGTCCCGAAGCTGCACGCACCAAAGCGGTCACGATGGCGTCGACATCGTGACCGCCGTTCCAGGCGTGGAGCAGCAGCCCGTGACCAGCGGACGCGCTGGCCGGCTAGCCCTGCATCAGTGGCGGCGCGGGTATCAGTAGGAGCCGGAACGAGCAGTCTCGCAACGCGCGGATAGGGGCTTGTCGTCGTCTCGCCGCGTTCAGGGGTAGCCGGCGGCGCGTAGCTCGGCGAGCGTGACCATCAGCGTGCGCGGGGTGGCGCTCATGGCGCGGAAGCCGAAATGCTCGTAAAACCGCGCAGCGGGCTCATCGACAGCGTGGACGACAACGGCGCGAACGGCGATCTGCTCAGAGGCGCGCGTCACCCGTCGCAGCCCGTCACGCAAGAGCGTCGCGCCGAGGCCGCGATTCTGGTGGCGGTGGTCGACGGCGAGCCGCGCGAGGAGCGCTACCGGGATCGGATAGTGGCGCGACATGCCCTTGCGGGTTGGCTCGGTCGCCTGCCCGTGGTCGAGTTCGCCGGCGAGCAACGCGTAGTAGCCGATGACGACACGGTTATCGGTGAGGACGAATGTGCGGGCCGCATCGCGCCGCTCGCTCTGCCCGGCGTAGCGGACAAGCCAGCGGTCCAGCGCCTGGTTCCCGGACTGGAACCCCGAGCTGTCGTGGCGAGAGGGGTCATAGCGCTCGGTGGCCGCCCATGCTGGGCTCACGTTCTGGCGCGAAGATCCGCGAGGCGAGCGACCGTGTGCTCGTCGACGGTCTCGAGCGCGTCGAGGAAGCGAATCGCCTCGTCATCGGTCAGCGTGATCGTTCGCTGATCCGCAAGAACCTCAGCTGCCCGGTTGGCTGCGGCTCGCCGGAAGAAGTCGCTCAGCGACTCGCCGACCGCGGCGGCGGCCGCCTGGTCGATGGACCGCTCCTCGTCGGTGAGTCGAAGTTCAATTCGTTGAGTACGCACGCCCGAAGTGTACGGACACCGTACGGGATTACAACTCGTCGACGCCCTAATGCACTGACGCCTGTTGTGATGCCGCGCAAGCAATGGGTAGCGCTTTTAGGTGCTAGTAGCTAATGTTGCAGAGCCTAATGGACGCCTTTAGCTTTCCGGCTCGTGATCGGTTCCTTGATCGCGACGTCGACCTGGCTCGGATGGAGGACTGGTGGGGCGGCCGGGAGACCAACGCGCTCGCGCTCTATGGCAGGCGCCGGGTCGGCAAGTCATGGCTGTTTCGCCGCTTCGCCGATGGTAAGCCGGCGGTGGTGCTGGTCGCGGATCGCCGAGCTCAGGCGCCGCAGCTTGATCGGTTCGCCACAGTGCTCGAGCCGCTGCTTGGTGTGCGTCCGGCGCTCGGCAGCGTGGCCGCGTTGTTGGAGGCGCTGTACACGCTGGCCGAGAGCGATCAGGTGCTGGCGGTTATCGACGAGTTCCCGTATCTGCTGCCCGCCGGCGAGAGCGATCGCGACGAGGTCCTGACGAGCATTCAAGCGGTGATGGAGGAGCGCGACGCCTCGCGGCTCAAGCTCGTGCTCTGCGGCAGCTACATCGGCCAGATGGAACGGCTGCTGACCGGGCCGCTTCGAGGCAGGCTCACTGGCCTGCTCGTCGGGCCGCTGGACTTCGCCCAGGCCGCGGTCTACCTCGAGTCGGAGGTGAGCGCCGTGGACACGGTCGAGCGCTACGCAGTCGCAGGTGGCATGGGCCTGTACCTGGATGAGCTGGGCCGAGGCGGAACGCTGCGACAGCGGGTCTGCGCCCGCGTTCTCGACCCGCGCGGGCCGCTGTTCAACGACCCCCGCGAGGTGCTCGAGGAGGAGCTGCGCTCTCCCGGGGTCTACTACTCGCTGCTCGAGGAGCTCTCGACTGGCAAGAAGTCGCTGGCCGATCTGGCGACAGCGCTCGGTCGCCGCACCACGGACCTCCAGGGCTACCTCAAGACGCTGCGCGGTATGCAAGTGGTCGACCGGCATGCGCCTGTCACCGCCCGGGAGGATGCGCGCAACCATCGCTGGAATCTCAGCGACGGCTTCATGCGCTTCTGGTTCCGGTTCGTGTTCCCCTACCAGGAGGACCTCAAGACCGGGTTGGCAGCGGGCGTCCTCTACAGCGAGGAGATCGAGCCGCAGCTCGCCGACCACGTATCACCAACGTTCGAAGCCGTGTGCCGCGAGTGGGTGCTGCGCAGCGGGCGAGCGACGCGGGTCGGCGCTTGGTGGGGCAATGCACTGAACGAGCACCGCCGCAAGAAGACGCGGACAACGGAGGAAGTCGACGTGGTTGGCCTGACCCGTTCCCTCGTCACCGTCGTCGGAGAAAGCAAGTGGACCAGACAGCAGATGTCGCTTGCGGTACTCGAGGAGCTCCACGAGTACAAGGTCCCGGCCATGCGCGAGGCGAAAATCAGGTTCGCCAACAGCGGCCCGCAGATCGTCCTCTTCAGCCGCGGTGGCTTCAGCGACCGGCTCGAACATGTCGCCGAGCAGCGCAGCGATGTCACTTTGATCTCGGTTGAACAGCTCGTCAGCGACCTGCTCGCCGTCGGCGACTGACCCCGCCGGTCGGAACGCTCGACTCACCATAAAGGCCGCGCAAATGCGGGGTGGCTCGGGTTCTACATACCGTCTTTAGCAGCGGCGTCATGTTGGCGCTCCCTGCTTTGCCGCGGCTCGGGTGGAGGTCGTCCAGGTGCGCCAGCAGCGGCCAACAGATAGGGCAGTCGGCGGCAGCCTCCATCATCTCGACGGCAAGGCCGGCGGGAACGTCGGCGGGGCGCACGGCGACCAATCGCATCCCCACAGCGCGAAAGCGCCGTCGGCGCATGAGCCGCGCTCGATCAGGGCCCAGGGCCTGGGCCACCCAATCGTTGCTGCGAAACATGCGCCCCAATCGCCTGGCCTCGGACCCGCCGGGCGTCCATCCGCCGGCGGGTGCCAGCGCGGTAGTCGAGAGCGCCCGGCCACGCGCCGCGAGCTCGAGCGCAAGCCAGCCGCCGAGCGAGTGGCCGACGAGGTGAGCGCGCGCTACGCCGACCGCGTCCATGTTGCGCTCCAACGCATCGGCCATCGCCGACGGCGTCGCCGGCGACCCGGCGACGAACTCAGGACCACCGCGGTGACCCAGCAACGCTAGGGCCAGCACGTCGTGTCGTTGTTTGAGCGCCGGCAGTAGCGGCGTCCACGTCGCCGACGTCCCCGAGAAGCCGTGGATGAGCACCATCGGAGAACCGCGATCGCCTCCATGCAGGAAGCCAGTCCCCATCCTCCAAACGCTATCCGACGGCATCTGTCCCCAGCCTCAGCCCTCCCTACCCTCACAACGTCGCGAGCGTCGGTTCGGCGCGCTACGCCGCTTCGCGTTCCTGGAGGCGTGATGCACGAGCTGTTTCGCGGTGTTTGGCTGCCGCTCATTGTGGCGGGCGCAGCGCTCGATGAAGAGCGCGAGCTCCGCCGTGCGCTCGTGTTGGGGGTGGTGGCCCATGCCTGACCAGACCTCGACGCGGGCTTGTGGCAGGGCAGCGCGCAGGCCGCGCGCGTGGTCGGGAGGAACGAGCACGTCGTGGCTGCCCCAGAGCGCGGCGACCGGCCCGTCGAACGCGACGCGGCGAAGGTGGAATGCGTCCGGAGCGTGGGCACATTGCTGCAGCGTGCGGACCGCAGCGCGGACACCACTGGCGGTGGGCCAGGCGTCACCGCCAATGCGGAGTACAAGCTCGCGCGTCGGGCGACGGCCGTGCGAGACGAAAGCCATGTAGCCGCCGAGGACGAGCGGTGGCGTCATCAGCGCGAGCGGCAGCGCGGTCATCGCGACGCGGTGGATGCCTGGGATCGCGAACAGATCGGCGAGTGGGATCGGCCCGAACCCGGCCGGCGCGAGCAGCGCCAGCGAGGACACCTCCGGGCAACGCTCGGCGACCGAGGTTGCGACCGCGCCACCGAGCGAATGTCCAACGAGCGTAACGGCATCGAGTCCGAGCCGTTCGATTCCCTCCACGACGTCATCGGCGTAGGAGGCGATCAGGTGTTCGCGTGGCGCCTGCGAGCCGCCGAAGCCGGGCAGGTCAAAAGCAACACAAGGACGATGCGTGCCCGCGACCAGTCCTTCCCAGCCGGCGGACGAGTCGAACACGCCGTGGAGCAGGACAAGCGGAGCGCCCTCGCCTGACCAGCGCCGCACCCGTAGGCGACGCCCTCCGGCGACGACGATGTCATCGATCTCGCAAGTCCTCATGGCACCTATTCAGCCCCCCCAGCGACCACGAGCGCAGGGCTGCTCAGATGTTATCCCCTTCGAGGTGCATAAGCTTGCTCCGAACACCATGCGCGATCGCGTCAGCCGACCGGTTCGACGCGTCCAACGGCCGAATGTCGGAGCCGGAACAGCAGCGCCGGTCGCGACCGACCCTCGTTGAGTTCGAACGGGTGGATCTCGCCGATTGCCGTCTTCTAGGGCTCGAGCACGATGCGTGCCGCGACTCGGCCCGCCTCGACGTCGGCGATGGCCTCGTTGACTTGGTCGAGCGGTCGCGTTTCGCGGATCACGCGTGTCTTGCCGGCCGCGTGAAGCTCGAACACCTCGCGCAGGTCTTTTCGCGTGCCGACGATCGAGCCGGCGATCGTGATCCCGTTGAGCACAGTTTCGAAGATCGGCAGCTTGATCTCGTTGTCGGCCGGCAGCGCGACGAACACGAGCTTCCCACCGCGACGGAGCGACCTATAAGCTTGCTCGAACGCACGGGGCGAGACCGCGAGCGCAATCGCCTGGTCGACGCCGCCCAGCGCCTGGATCGCCGCGACTGGATCTTCCTTCGTGGCGTTGATCGTGAACTCGGCGCCTAGCTGTCGCGCGAGTTCGAGCTTCTCATCGATCACATCGACTGCGACGACTCGACCTCCGGCGATCGCCGCATACTGGATCGCGAGGTGTCCCAGACCGCCGACCCCAAACACGGCCACGAAGTCGGAGGAGCGGGTGCCCGCGACTTTGACCGCCTTGTAGGTGGTCACGCCGGCGCAGGTGAGCGGAGCGGCGTCGAACGGGTCGATGCCTTCGGGGACCTTGACGACGTAGTTGGCGTAGGCGGTGGCGTACTCGCCGAAGCCGCCGTCGATCGTGTAACCCATCATCTCCTGCTCGTGGCACAGCGTCTCCCAGCCGGACACGCAGTAGTTACAACACCCGCACGCGTAGCCGAGCCAGGGCATCGCGACGCGGTCACCGACCGCGACCTTGTGAGTGCGATCGCCGACAGCGTGTTCGCCCGCCGCGAGCTCCGTGACGATGCCGACACCCTCGTGGCCCGGTATGAACGGTGGCGAGGGCTTGATCGGCCAGTCGCCGTGCGCGGCGTGGATGTCGGTATGGCACAGGCCGCACGCCTCGACCTTCACGCGCAACTGCCCGTGATCGAGCTTCGGCATCGGGACCTGCTCGACAGTCAGCGGGCTGGCGAAGTCGTGGACGACCGCGGCACGGTAGGTGGTGGGTTCAGCCTCTGAGCTGCGAGGTTCCGGAATGTATGTAGTGGCCATGATGTGTCCTTCTTTCTAGGTAGCCGGCGCGCCGGTCGATGGAGTCAGATTCTCCCCGTACTCCCGGTCGTCGGAGCGATCCATTCGCCGCCGATGAAGTTGTCATATCGCTCCTGCAGCGCAACCCCCAACCGGTCTCCCGGCTTGTCCCCGCCGCGTCGCCCATTCGCTCCACAGGAGCCAGCTCCAACGAGTTCGTTGTGCGCGGACCAACAAGGGTCGACACGCCCGACCGGCCGAGTCTTAGAGCCGGAAAAACCTGCCCGCCGAAGGTAAAGGCGAAGCTCCACCGATGATACACCCGGCAACAAGTGCGCTTCATTGTCGCTAAGCCGCTCGAAGGTCATCGCGCTGCGTTTCCCCACCTTGGTGTCTGCGCCACGAGCACGGCGAGTGCACACGAGGCCACACGCTCAAGCGCGGTGTCGGCCCGGCTGGTGAGTGCGATCGGTACGCGCCCGCCGAGCGCGATCCCGGCCGCTTGCGAGTCACCCAAGTAGTCGAGCTGCTTGACCAGCATGTTGCCGCTCTCGAGGTCCGGGACGACGACGATGTCGGCCTGCCCCGCCACTGGCGAGACGATTCCCTTCGCGCGGGCAGCCGCTGCGGAGACCGAGTTATCGAACCCGAGCGGCCCGTCGACTACGCCCCCACGGATCTGTCCGCGCTCTGCCATCTTGGCCAGCGCGGCGGCGTCGATGGATGAACGGAGCTTGGGGTTGACGGTCTCGACGGCCGACAGGATGGCCACCTTGGGCGTCTCGACGCCGACCGCCTGCGCCAGCTCGATCGCGTTCTGGACGATGTCGCGCTTGGCCGCGAGGTCCGGCGTGACGTTGAGCGCCGCGTCGGTGATGAACAGCGGACGGGGGTAGACCGGCACCTCCATGACGAATACGTGGCTCATTCGGCGGTCGGTGACTAGCCCGCTCTCGGAGGCGAGCGCGGCGTGCATCAGCTCGTCGGTCTGCAGGCTGCCCTTCATCAGGGCGTCCACTTCACCGCGGCGCGCGAGCATCACCGCCCGCTCGGCCGCCTCGTGGCTGGTGTCGGTGGCAATCACCGACAAACCCGCGATCCCAAGGTCGTGTGTCGCGGCGACCGAGCGGATGCGGTCCTCCGGACCGACGAGGACGGGGATGATCAACCCCTCCTGGGCGGCCTGGACAGCCCCCAAGATGGATTCCCGATCGACGGGGTACACCACCGCGACGCGGATCGGCTTGAACACTTTGGCCTTGGCAACCAGCTCGCTAAACAGGACGCCGTGCTCATGAAGGCGCACGTCGGGCAGCGCTATTCGTGGACGCCGGACCTTCTCCGTTGGCGCAATCACCTTCGCCGTACCGTCGATCACCGCCTCGCCGCGCTGGTTCACGCACCGGCAATCAAACGAGATCCGGGAGCGCTCGGGGTCCTTTGTGGCGGCCGTGACCGAGACCGTGATCGTGTCTCCGATCGCCACCGGGTGGCGGAAGCGCAGCGTTTGCTCGAGGTAGATCGCACCCGGTCCCGGGAGCTTGGTGCCGAGCAGCGTCGAGAGCATCGAGGCGCCCCACATTCCGTGGGCGACGATCTCGTGGAACATGTCGCTGTGCGCGTACTCGTCGTCCACGTGCGCGGGGTTCACGTCGCCCGACATCACGGCGAACAACTCGATATCCGCGCGACTCAGCGTGCGCTTGAGGGTCGCGGTCTCGCCGACCTCGATCTCCTCGAACGTGCGGTTTTCAATGAACACGCGGGAATCGGTCAGCTCCACGCCGCCACCTCCATCAGGTCATCGCCGAGTGGCGCACTTGGCCGCCTGGTCTGGTCATCGCCGCACGACCCACTGGTGGGGTGCTGTGGGTCTCAAGAGCTGGAGCCTGCCATCGGCGCGAGGGGGGCGACTGGGATCCCAAGGTCGACGTCGGCCAACGGGACCATCGGTCCGTCGCCGGCGGACGGATCGACGATCCCCGCCTCCAGCCAGGTGTGCCGGCCGCGCAAGACGTCGAGCGCCAAGCGGTGGTTGGAGTCGTCGGCGTTGCTCCAAAGCGCCTGGAACAGCCGCTCGGCGCGATGCTGGGCCTGGTTGCAGAATGCCTCGGCCAGCTCCCGGGTCTCGGCCCCACGCTCGGGGTGCTCCCGCGCCGCCGTCTGGGTGTAGACGACGGCCGCGGACATGGCAAACAGCTCGGCTCCGATGTCCACGATCCGTCCCAGGAAGGCTCCGTGAGCCTCGGTGTCGGCCTGCCAGCGGGCCATGCCGTAGAACGTGGAGCGCGCGAGCTTGCGGCTGGCGCGCTCGACGTACCGCATCTGCCCGGCCAGCTCGCCGAACTGGGCATATGATTGTGGGGCCTGGCCGCGGCCAACGGCCAGCCGGGGGAACCAGGTGGCGTAGAAGGCACCGGCCTTGCCGAGCGCCTTCGCCTTGCGATCGACCGGGAGGTCTGGCTGCATCAGATCCCCGGCCACGTGTAGGTGCTGGTCCAGCGCCTCGCGCGCGATGATCAGGTGCATGATCTCCGTCGAGCCCTCGAAGATGCGGTTGACGCGCATATCGCGGAGGGTCTGCTCGACCGGCACGCCGCGCAGGCCGCGGGCCTGCAACGACCGCGCGGTCTCGTAGCCGCGGCCACCGCATACCTGCATGAGATGGTCGGCGACGCGCCAGCCCATCTCGGAGCCGTAGAGCTTGGCGATGGCGGCCTCGATGCGTACGTCGTTGCGCTCCTCGTCCGCCAACCGGCTGACGACGTCGAGCATGGCCTCGAGGCCGAACGCGGTCGCGGCGATGAACGCGATCCGTTGCGCGACCTCGTCGTGCTCGCCGATCGGCTTGCCCCACTGAACGCGCTGGCTGGCGAACTCGCGGGCGATCTTCGTCGCCCACTTGCTGACCCCGGCGCAGACGGCCGGTAACGCCAGGCGGCCGGTGTTGAGCGTGGTCAGGGCGATCTTGAGCCCGAGGCCCTCGCTGCCGATCACATTCTCGGCTGGCACGTAAGCGTTGGTGTACCGGGTCTGGGAGTTCTCGATACCGCGCAGCCCCATGAATTCGATGCGCGCCTCGACGACCACACCATCGGTCACACTCGGGACGATGAAGGCGGTGATGCCGCCCTTACGACCCTCGCTACGGGGCACCTTGGCCAGCACTACGAGGACGTCGGCCACAGTCCCGTTGGTCGTCCACAGCTTGCGACCGTTGAGCAGGTAGCCCGTGCCATCCTCGGTGGGGGTCGCGGTGGTCGACACGCGGGCGGGGTCGGAGCCCACGCCGGGCTCTGTCAGCGCAAAGGCGGATAGGTGGGTACTGCAGACCTTCGGCAGCCACTCGCGCTTCTGCTCCTCCGAGCCGAAGAGCAGCAGCGGCTGTGCCAGCCCGATCGACTGGTGCGCCGACAGCAGGGTGGAGAGACTGGAGTGCCAAGTCCCGACAAGCATCAACGCCCGGTTGTAGTAGACCTGCGAGAGCCCGAGGCCGCCGTACTTCTCAGGCACCTTCATCCCCAGGGCGCCAATGTCCTTGAATCCGGCGATCACCTCGTCGGGGATCTTGTTGTCGTGTTCGATCGCCTGAGGATCGACCTCGCTCTCCAGGAACGCCCGCAGGGCCGACAGGAACCGCTCGCCCTTCTCGACAGCGTCGGGCGGCATATCCGACTGCGGGGAGATCAGGTCGGGCTGGAAGTGGCCGAGATAAAGCCCCTTGCCGAAGCTGGGCAGCTTCCAGTCCTTCTCCCGCGCCGCCTCCGAGATCGCTCGAGCTTCGTTGTAGCCGGCGTCTGTGGGCATGGCTCACATTCCTTCCATCGTGGGTGCTGCGGCTGGGCGTATCCGCGAATCCTCAGCTGAAGAGACGCGAGGTCCGGACGTGTTTGTCGTCGCGCCCTGAGGCCGCATTCTCAAGTGCTCAGACGTTCGCCGATCAGCAATCGACGTGCCGTTCATCGATCACATGTCGATTCCGCCGTTGACGCCCCAGATCTGCCCGGTGATGTAACTCGAGGCGTCCTGGGCGAGAAAGCGCACGACCCGTGCTATCTCGTCGGGCTGACCCATCCGGTGCATGGGGATCTTCTCCAGGAACTCGGCCACCATGTACGGGGGGATCGTGGCGACCATGTCGGTCTCGATCAGACCCGGGGTGATGCAGTTGACCGTCAGTCCGATCCCGTGTTCAAGCTTTCCGGACAGCCGGAGGGCGATCGCCGCCTCGCGGGCGAGCGACTTCATGAGCCCGAACTCCCCTGACTTCGAGGCCGCGTAGTTCGCCTGGCCGATGTTGCCGATCTCGCCTGTCACCGACGAGATGAAGATGATCCGGCCCGAGCCTCGCTCGAGCATGTGCTCGATCGCCGGCTTGCTCATGTAGAAGCTCCCGGACAGGTTCACGCGGAGGACCTTGTGCCAATCCTCCATCGACATCTTCCAGACCGGTTTGTCGACGGTCACGCCCGCGTTGTTGACGAGGATGTCCAGGCGGCCGTGCTCGTCGATCACCTCGTGAACAACACGCTGGCAGTCCTCCCAGTCGCCGACGTTGCCCTGATGCAATGACACCGTGCCCCCATCCGCCTCGATCGCCTGGCGCAGCTCGTCTGCCCGCTCGCGGTTCGCTGTGAACCCGGCCGCCACCACCGCGCCGTCCGCGGCAAGGCTGCGGCAGATCGCCGCGCCGATCCCACGGGTACCTCCAGTGACGAGGGCTACCCGTCCGGTGAGATCCTTGCCGTGCTTGGCGGTCTGTGGTCTAGAACTCGTGGTTGTCATGCTGCCGTTCCTTTTCGTTTCGCTAGTTGAGACGCTCGACGATCATCGCCTGGCCCATCCCGCCCGCGACGCACATCGTCTCGAGCCCCAGGCTGCCGTCCACCGTGTCGAGGTTGTTGAGCAGGGTGGTCATGATCCGTGCGCCGGTCATCCCGAACGGGTGGCCGAGCGCGATCGCGCCGCCGCGGGAGTTGAGCTTCTCCGGGTCGATACCGAATTCGTCCCGGCAGGGCACGACCTGAGCCGCGAACGCCTCGTTCATCTCGATCGCGTCCATGTCCTCGATGGTCATGCCCGCCGCCTTCAGCACCGCCCTGATCGCTGGGATCGGGCCAAGGCCCATGATCTCCGGACGGAGCGCCGCAACCGACGAGGCGACGATCCGCGCCCGGGGCTTGAGGCCCAGCTCGCGGGCCCTGTCCTCGGACATCACCAGGATGGCCGCGGCGCCGTCGTTCAGCGGGCACGCGTTGCCCGCGGTCACCGTGCCACCGGCCTTGAAGACGGGTTTGAGGTTCGCGAGCTTCGCTTCGGTCGTCCCCTCGCGCGGCCCATCGTCGCGCATGACAGTGTGCGCCGGCACGACGTCGCCCCCGGCATCGTGGGCTTCGGGTATGTCGACGCCCACGATCTCGCGGTCAAAGTGACCCGAGTCGCGCGCCGCGCACGCTCGCTGCTGCGAGAGCGCCGCCCACTCGTCCTGGGACTCGCGGCTGACCTTGCAGCGCACGGCCACGTTCTCGGCCGTCAGCCCCATCGAAATGTATACGTTGTACCCCGTGCCGTTCGTACCGTCGATGCGCGGATTCATCGCCGGAAGGGTCATGGCCGCGCCCCGCGACACGCACTCCACGCCCGCCGCAATGTACTGATCGCCTTCGCCGGCCTTGATGGCGTGAAAAGCCATCCGGATGGTCTGCAGCGAAGATGCGCAGAAGCGGCTCACCGTCACCGCCGGGACATGATGGTCGATGCCTGCGAGCAACTGCGCGTTGCGGCCGATGTTGTAGCCCTGCTCATGGTCCGGGAAGCCGCAGCCCATCATGATGTCGTTCGTCTGGGCGAAATCGACCCCCGGGTTACGCTCAACCAGTGCACGCAGCGGAATCGCGGCGAGGTCGTCGGCCCGAATGTCCTTCAGCGACCCCTTGACCGCGCGCCCGATGGGCGTCCTGATGGCGTCGACAATGACCGCTTCAGACATAACTCCTCCTAGGTGACTTAGACAGTGGCCCGGTGCGGATCTCCACCGAGCCGTGAGATTGCGGGCGCCGTTCCGGGCGCGGGCATACCGGCGAGCGGGTCGTTGAGGGCCAAACGGCTTTCATGTGGCTCACGTACCGCTACGTCGCCAGGGCGACCGGAACCGCCACACGCTGCACGAATGAGCACTTGACAGTGTCGTGCGGGACCTCGGCGGCGGGCGCAAGGCCGTGATCGGCGCGCAACACGCGTCGGCCGACCCGACCGAAGCCGTTGATCGCTACTCGTACGGGCATCAGAACCTCGCCTTCTTGGGGGATTTGCACGACTCTCCGGCACGACGCCGTCAGTTCCTCGAACCCGTTCGCGACCTCGTGTGGATCGTGCGTTGATTCGCAATCGGCGAATCAGACAGGTCCGGCGAATGGGAAGGTCGACCTGCCGGTTGGGTTGAACCTCAGAAGTCAGGTCGTGCCGCCAGACCCCATGTGGGCCGACGTCAGGAGTGATGCCCTCCAACATTCACGCTACTCCGCATGTCAAGCGAAAGCCACCAGCGCGTACAACATGCCGAGCCTTCCGTGATCTCCATCACCTCACGCGCTAACCGAAGATCGGGAACCGGCGTTGCTTGGCCAGTCGATCCATTCCGTCCTGGATTGCGGATTCCACTTCGCGGTAAATCGAGTTGACGTACACGCGATCATTGACCCGCTCTGGATCGTGGTCGACGTGAATCGGGTCCAACAAAACGGTCCGGATCTTTGCAGGGAGCGGAAGGTGCGTCGGAATGGTCTCGATCGTCAGGCCGAAGGGGATGCCGAGAACAATCGGAAGCCTCGAGCCGCGAAGCTTGGTTTTCAGCCCCGAGACGCGGTCGAGCCCGTTCGCGATCCAGCGGCCTTCCGATAGCACGAATGCGGTGTCATGCCCGCCGACGGTTGCCACGGGGACGATCGGTACGCATGAGCGGATCGCCTGGCGTACGAAGCCCTTGCGCTCGCCAAGGGCAACCTGATCGCGCTTGCGCCAGTTGCGGGTCGAGTCGACGTCGCCCCCTGGCCAGATGATCACGTCGCAGCCGGCGTCGAGAGCCGCGCTGACACCTTGACGGGACGCTGGGATCACGCCGACCTGGCGGAAGTAGTCGCCGAGGCCGGGCGTTGCCATCAGGAAGTCGTGAGCGGTTGCATGGAGCACGCGTGCGGTGCCGAATCGTCGCCACCAGTCGTAAACGAACGTCCACGCGTCCATCGTCAGCGACACCCCTGAATGGTTGCCGATCAACAGGGAGGTCTCGTCGGGCAGCAGCTCCCAACCGGACGTCTCAAGCCGGAAGTAGTACTTGCAGAGGGCATCCCAGACAGGCTGCTGAGCGCGCATCAGGGTCTGGTTGGGACCGTCGAGCGCGTGCTCGGTAGCGGCGGCGGCCCGTTTGGCGATCAGGCCCTGGATTCCACTCATGGATCGCCGCTGAGCGGCCCCGGACTCGGTGATCATCCCGGGCTTGGGGGGTCCCCGTCCGTTGCCATCGCGCTGCGTTGCGCGCTGCTTCAGAGTGGCTGTCGAGGCGCTCGTCGCCTTATCGGATGACATTGACATCGGTATCAACGATACTTCCATCTCCGTGCGGAAATGTCAAGCGCACGACGGATTCCTTAACGAGGCTTTTGACGTCGATGTCAGCGTCGTGTCAGGGAGTATTCTTCAGGAATGGTCTCGACTGCCCGAGAGAAGACAGATGCCTTGACGGGCGGAGGCGCGGATCAACCCGCGCGACGGGGCACGAGACGCGCGAGCGGACCGACGCGCGAACGGCTCCTGGCTGCGGCGCGAGAATCGTTCGCAAATCGCGGCTATGCGTCGACTCGGGTCGCCGACATCGTTGCGCTTGCCGGGACGAGCCACGGAACGTTCTATACGTACTTCGAGGACAAGCGCGACGCCTTGTTGGCGCTGACCGAGGAGGCCGCGAGTGCGATCTACGGCGCCGCGGTTGCGCCGCTCGCGAACGGCAACCGACAGTCTCCGCGCGACGCGATCCATGCCCGGCTGACGGTTTTCTTTCGCATCTACGGTGAGTGGTGGGACGTGGTTCGGACCTGGGATCACGCAAGTGCGATCCATCCCGAGGTCGACGAGTTGCGCGCACGTATCAGAGCATCGATCGTCGAGCAGCTATGCCGCGTGCTCGCGCGCGATCGCCAGCGCGGACACGTGGATACCGGACCCGACCCAGAAATCGCGGCGCTCGCACTGACCGCGATGGTCGAGGAATTCGCGAGTCGCTGGTTCGCGCTTGGGCGCACGCTCGGGACGACCGAGATCGATCAACTGACGGCGCTGTGCGCTGGCGCCCTGTACGGCAGCGAAGCGCCGCACGACCCGACTGCCCGCTGAGCCCTAACGGGCCGTCGATGTCAGGTGCGTCAGTTCGGCGAGCTCGAGCAAGGAGGTGACGATGCCGTCTCTGAGTACATCGAGGTCGGGCGTCGTGGTGCGATCGGCGTATATCCCGAACGTCATCCCGCCGGCATACGACACGATGGCGATCGCGAGCGAATGCTCGGCCGCCAGCGGCACGATCGGAATGACGTCGACCATCGGCGCGCCGAATGCGTACAGACGACTCGGCGAGCCGGGGACGTTGGTGATGGTGACGTTGAACAACCGTTTCCCGTACAGCGAGCGCGCGAGGCCCGCGTGAAGGACTGGCGGCGCGAGCTCGGCCAGCCCGGTCAGCTGGCTGGCCGCGCGCGCCTGCCCGGAGGCCTTGCGCTGCTGCGCCGAAGCGCTGACCCGCTCGTAGCGACGCAGTAGGTCAGCCTCGGCCACCGGCAGGTCGACGAACAGTGAGGAGACCTGGTTGCCAGCCTCGCCGCCGCCCTGAACGCTGCGGATGCTCACGGGCACCATCGCGCGCAGGCCCTGGTGCGGTGGATCCTCGCCGCGAGCGAGCAGGAGCTCGCGCAGCGCGCTTGTCGCCGCGCACAACACGACGTCGTTGACGGTGCCGCCAAGCGCCGCACGGACGTCCTTCAGCTGCTGAAGGGTGACGTGAACGGTCGCGATCCGTCGCGTCGCTCCGATCGGCACGTTCAGGCTCGAGCGCGGCGCCGAGATCACCTCGTCACGGACGATCAGCTCGATCACCGCCCGCGAGCACTCCAATGCGTCTCGCGGATGCATGAGCGCATGGGCGCCGCCGCGAGCAGCCGCGAGGCCGGCATCAGCCAAGAGGCCGACAGGCGCAGGTAGGTGCGGAAGCCATCCGGGCAAGGCCTCGACAGAGGCCGACACGGGTGGCGGGTGCGGCGCTGGGAGCTCGTGTGGGGCGGGCTCGGCGTCGAGTAGCAGGTCGGTGGCGTCCACCGAGCCGACACCGTCGACCAGACAATGGTGGGTCTTGCAGACCAACGCCCAACGGCCGCCGATCAGGCCGTCGAGGAGCACCATCTCCCATAGCGGACGGCTGCGGTCCAGGCGATGCGAGTAGAAGTCCGAGATCCACTCCAGGAACTCGCGCTCGTCGCCCGGCCTCGAGAGCGTCGCGTGACGGACGTGCGCTTCGATCTCAAAGCGCTCATCGTTTTCCCACGACGGCCAGGAGAGCCCGCCGGTGCGGGGCAGATCGAGCTTCTGCCGATAGCGCGGCAACAGATCTAGCCGCTGTTCAAGGTGCTCTCGCACCTGTCCGATCGTCGGCGTCCCGCCGCCTGGGAGCGGCTCGAACACGAGCGCCCCGCCGATGTGCATCAGCGCGCTGTCGTCGCTCTGCTCGAGCTCCAAAAACGTCGCATCGAGCGCCGACAGCTGCTCGTTCTCGGGCATCGCGCTCCTCGAGTCGCTTTTGGGTCACACTACGCGCCGCGCCGCCACCTGCCATCGGTGGATCCTGGCGCTCACGGTGGGTAGGAACTACGCATCACCAGCCGTCGCCGCCCGCCGACCGGGGCCAGTCTCGCTACTACCGCCACCGGAGCTGTCGCACCGGGAAATCACTCGCCAGGTGCGGCGGAGTGGGGCATGCGTCCACGGATCAGGTCCGCCGCACGCTCGGCGAGCATGATCGTCGGGGCGTTGGTGTTGCCGCCCGGGATGATCGGCATGACCGACGCGTCCACGACCCGCAGATTCTTGAGTCCGTGGACGCGGAGGCTGGAGTCGACCACCGCGTCATCGCCGACGTCGCTCATCCGGCACGTGCCGACGGGGTGGTAGATCAGCATGAGGCGCCGGCGCAGGTCGGATTCGAGATCGGTGCGGTCGCGCTGGTCGGACCCGGGCTTGATCTCTGAGACGATGATCTCGCGCATCGGGCCCTGCGACGCAATCTCTCGCGCAAGCTCCATGCCGTCGACGAGCGAACGCAGATCGTCGGGCGCGGACAAGCTGTTCGTTACGATGCGCGGCTTCGCGGTGGGGTCCGCCGATCGGAGCCAGACCTGGCCCCGGGCCTGCGGTGACACGAGTACGGGCGCGATCACGGCACAGTGGCCATCGTAAGTCTCGGCGCCGTGATCCTCGTAGTACGCGGCGCCCATGTGGAACTGGACGTCTGCCGCCGGCAGGCCCGGGCGCGTGCGCACGAACGCGACGACTTCGGCGACGCTCGAAGTCAATGGGCCCGTACGACGTAGTACCCACTCGGCGAGAGGCTTGGGCCGGTCGGCGCGGTGGAGGGTGTTCTGGTCGGAGATCTCCCAGATGAGCGTGACGAACGGGTGGTCCTGCAAGTTGCGCCCGACTCCGGGCAAGTTGTGGCGCGCCTCCAGGCCGATGGAGCGCACCTCGTCGGCCGAGCCGATTCCGCTCAGGAGCAGAAGTTGCGGCGATTGAATAGCTCCCGCGCTCAGGATTACCTCCCGCTCGGCTCGAATCGATCGCCCGTGCGTGCGCGGGCGATCGATTTGCACGCCGACAGCTCGGTCGCCCTCCAAGTCGACGCGAAGGGTCCGCGTGCGTGTCATCACCTCGAGGTTCGGCCGTTTCATCGCCGGGCGCAGGAAGGCGTCGGCGGTGCTCCAGCGGCGGCCGTCGCGCTGGTTGACCTGGAACATCGCCACGCCGTCCTGCTCGGGACCGTTGTAGTCGTGGCTTCTTCGGATGCCCGCCGCCTCGCTCGCGGCGATCAGCCGGCGGTCGACCTCGGCGCGCGGGGAGCGCTGGTTCGACACTCGTAGCGGCCCGCCGGCGCCGTGGAACTCCGATGCGCCTCGCACGTTGTCCTCGGACTTCAGGAAGTACGGCAGGACCTCTCGCCAGCCCCACCCTGCAGCGCCCTGGGACTCCCAGAGGTCGTAGTCGAGTGGCCGCCCGCGGACGTAGAGCATCGCGTTCATCGAGCTCGAGCCACCCAAGCTCTTGCCGCGCGGGACGTAGAGCGACCGACCGTCGACGTGCGGCTCAGGCTCCGTCGAGAAGTCCCAGTCGAACTTGGTGTGGAACTGCTTGGCGAAAGCCGCCGGGATCTTTATGTTCGGACTCCGGTCGGGGCCGCCGGCCTCGATTAGCAGAACACGCGTGGCCGGGTCCTCGGTGAGCCGGTTAGCCAAAACGCATCCGGCTGATCCGGCGCCCACGATGATGTAGTCGAACGCTTGTGACAACTTCGCGGGACTCACGAGCCGTAGCCCGTCTGCAGAAGCCCGATGATCTCAACAAGTAGCGGGATGCGGGGGTTGGTGCGGATGCTGGGGTCGCTGAATGCGGCCTTGGCCAAATCGGGGAGCGCGGCCTCAAACTCCTCCCGTGGGACGCCGACCTCGGCGAGTGAGCGCGGCTCTCCCACCTCGCCAAGCAGTTCGTCGACCCGAGCAAACAGGCGCTCGCGGCGGCTCGCCTCGGACTGGCCGCTGATGCCTAGGATCCAGGCGATCTGCGCGTACTTCTCCGGCGCCACGTACGCCGAGTAGCCGGGCGCCGGCATGAACTTGCTCGGCAGCGAGGCGTTATAGCGCAGCACGTGCGGTAGGAAGATCGCGTTCGCACGGCCGTGGGCGATGCCGAACCGTGCGCCGACGGCATGCGCGAGCGCGTGGTTGAGGCCCACGAACGCGTTCGAGAACGCAAGCCCGGCGATCGTCGCCGCGTTCGCCATCGCGGTGCGCGCTTCGATGTCAGAGCCGTTCCGGCACGCACGCGTTAGCGCACCGAGAATCAGGTTGACCGCCTGCATGCAGAAGGCGTCGGTGAACGGGGATGCGAAGATCGACACGGCGGACTCGAGCGCGTGCGTCAGCGCGTCGATTCCGGTGTCGGCGGTGATCTCGGGCGGCATGCTGACAGTCAGCAATGGATCGACGATCGCCATGTCCGGGACTAGCGAGTAGTCGACGAGCGTGACCTTTCGCTGGCCGACGCTGATGACTGCCGCGGGCGAGACCTCGGACCCCGTTCCCGCCGTCGTGGGAATCGCGACGAGACGCATCGCGTGCTTGACCTGGGGGAAGGAGGTGATCCGCTTGCGCGCGTCTAGGAACGGCAGCGACAGCTCGCGCACGCTGAGCTGCGGGCTCTCGTGGAACAAGCGCATCGCTTTTGCGCCGTCCAGCACCGAACCCCCGCCGACCGCGATGATCGCGTCCGCATCGAGGTGCTCGAGCTCCTCCACACCGGCGCGGATCTGTGCCTCGGTGGGCTCGGGCTCGATCCCCGCGAAGACGTGCACGGAGAGGTCGCCGAGGCGCTTGCGGACCTCATCTACGGCGCCGCGAGCCTCGGTAGGACCGTCGGTCACGATGATCGGCCGGGAGGCGCCGAGCTGCCTGAGGTTCTCGAGCGCGCCCGGGTTGAAATACGTGTCCGATGGGCTGCGGAACCACTGCGGCGGTGTCTGGCGGCGCGAGACCGCCTTGATGTTGAGGAGGTTGCGGTAGTTGACGTTGTCGGTTGTATTTGAGCCACCCCACGTCCCGCAGCCGAGCGAGAACGTCGGCGTCATCGAGTTGTAGATGCCGCCGAGCGCGCCGACGGCGGTGGGCGCGTTGACGAGGATCCGGCCGGTGCGAACGGCAAGTGCGAATCGGTTGATGACTTCCTCGTCGCCGGCGTACACGGCCGAGGTGTGGCCGAGGCCGCCGTGCTCAGTCACGAGCTCACAGGCGGCGATCCCGT
>Ga0302184_10000801_pt1 | contig 20617 bp, 24 predicted proteins | sample I_Palsa_N3_3_FD_200233 | JGI IMG/M metagenome (GOLD analysis project Ga0302184, IMG submission 200233) | Peat permafrost microbial communities from Stordalen Mire near Abisko, Sweden - I_Palsa_N3_3 | ecosystem: Environmental > Terrestrial > Soil > Palsa > Peat permafrost | place: Sweden...
GCGATGCTCACGCCGTTCGAGTCGTGAGCACCCCGCGCCGACTGGCGGGCGCGCGTGCCGCGCGCGTGCAGGCGACGAGCGCCGGTAGGCCGCTCGCGGTCGACGGCAAGCAGATCGCATACGTGCGTGAGTCGTGGCTGGTCGAGGACCGCTGGTGGACCGAGCAGCCGCTGCGCCGCCGCTACTGGGAGCTCGTCAGCGCCGCCGGGCGCAACCTCGTCGTCTACCACGACCTCGCCAGCGGTCGCTGGCTGCGACAGCGGTGATCGGATCCTGATGTACACCGAGCTGCACTGCCACTCCGCCTACTCGTTCCTCGACGGCGCCTCGCTGCCCGAGGATCTCGTCGCAACGGCGCTCGAGCTTGGCTACGACGCCCTTGCGCTGACCGATCACGACGGCGTCTGGGGCTCGATGGAGTTCGCCCAGGCAGCCCGCGGACTCGGGCTGCGCGCGATCCACGGCGCCGAGCTGAGCCTCGACGATGGACGCCATCTCACGCTGCTCGTGGCAAGCGGGCGCGGTTGGCGAAGCCTCTGCCGCCTGCTCACGGTTGCCCATTCCCGCACTCGCGAACACCCGCGCGATCCGACTCCTCCAGCCGTCTCCCTCGAGACCGTCTGCGCCCACGCCGAGGGACTCTTCTGCCTCACCGGCTGCGCGGAGCGCGGGGTGCACGACCTCGCGGGGATGCGCCTGCTGCGTGAGGCCTTCGGCAGCGAACGCCTGCGGGTCGAGTTGCAGCGACCGTTTCTCGCCGGCGACCGGGAGCGCAACGCACTGCTCGCGACGCGCGCGGGACGGCTTGGGCTGCGCTGCGTGGCGACCGGCAACGTGCATGCCCACTCGCATGCGCGAGTCCCGTTGCAGGATGCCTTCGTCGCGCTGCGCAACCACCTCACGCTGGAGTCGAGCGAGCCGCTGCGACGCCCCAACAGCAGCCACGTCCTCGCCTCACCGGCGGCGATGGCGGCCCGCTTCTCAGATCATCCCGCCGCGATCGCCGAGAGCAGCGCGCTCGCCACCGAGCTGCAGTTCGACCTTGCGGCCGACCTTGGCTACCGCTATCCCGGCGTCGAGGACCAGGATGCCGGCCGGCGCCTTGCCGAGCTCTGCTCAGCGCGCCTGCGCGATCGCTACCAGGGTGTCCGGCTGCGTGAGGCTCACGGGCGGCTCGAGCAGGAGCTGCGCGTCATCGAGCAGCTCTCGCTCGCCGGCTTCTTTCTGCTCCACCATGAGATCCTCGAGCTCTCGCGCGAGGTCGCCGCCGAGATCCGTGGCAGCGACTCGGCGCGGGCGCTGCTGCCACCCGGCCGCGGGCGGGGCTCGTCGGTCTCCTCGATCGTCTGCTACCTCACCGGCCTCTCGCACATCGATCCGCTCGCCAGCGGCCTGGCGATGGGTCGCTTCCTCAACCCGGAGCTGAGCTCGCTACCAGACATCGATCTCGACTTCCCACGCGACATCCGCGAGCTTTTGATCCGCCGCGTCCATGACCGCTACGGCCGTGATCGCGCAGCACTTGTCGCCACCTTTCCAAGCTTTCGCGCGCGCGGCGCGATCCGCGAGCTCGGCAAGGCGCTCGGGCTGCCGCCGGCCGAGATCGAGCGCGCGGCGCGCGGCGCCGAGGGCTATGGGCACCAGGTTGACCGCGACCTCAAGAGCGCGCTTGGCGAGCGCTCCCGCAACGGTCGCTGGGCCTGGCTCGAGCGTCTTGCCTCCGAGGCGCTCGGTCTGCCGCGCCACGTCTCCCAACACCCGGGCGGGATGATCGTCGCCACCCAGCCCCTGATCGACTGCTGCCCAGTCATCCCAGCGGCGATGGAGGGCCGCCAGCTGGTGCAGTGGGACAAGGACTCCTGCGCCGATGCGGGCTTTCTCAAGATCGACCTGCTCGGTCTCGGCATGCTCTCCGCGGTCGAGCGCTGCGTCGAGCTGATCGCCGCCACGCGTGGCGAGCGGATCGACCTCTCGCGGATCCCCTTCGACGACCCGGCGACGTTCTCCGCGATCCAGGACGCCGAGACGACCGGCGTCTTCCAGATCGAGAGCCGCGCGCAGATGCAGTCGCTGCGGCGCACCCGCCCGGAGAACCTCGAGGAGCTCGCAGTGCAGGTCGCAATCATCCGTCCCGGGCCGATCCAGGGCGGTGCGGTCAACCCCTACATCGAGCGTCGCCAGCACCTGCGCGAGGACCCCGACTACGAGCCGCCCTGCCTGCATCCGTCGCTATCGGAGGTCCTACGCGAGACGCTCGGCACGATCATCTTCCAGGACCAGGTGCTCGAGGTCACGCAGGCGTTCGCCGGGTTCGGTCCGGGTGAGGCGGATGGCCTGCGCCGGGCGATGAGCCGCAAGCGCGCGAGGAGCGCAATCGAGCGCTACCGCGAGCGCTTCATCGAAGGCGCCCGCAATCACGTCGACGCCGATCCCGCACTCGCCCAACAGGTCTGGGAGATGGTCGCGGGATTCGCCGGCTTCGGCTTCCCCAAGGCCCACAGCGCGGCCTTCGGCCTGCTCGCCTACCAGTCGAGTTGGCTGCGCGTCCACTACGGCCCCGAGTTTCTCTGCGCGCTGCTGAACGAGCAGCCGATGGGCTTCTATCCACCCGACAGCCTCGCCCACGAGGGGCAGCGCCGCGGCATCGAGCTGCGCGCGGTCGACGTCAACGCCTCGGCCGCCGAGTGCACGGTCGAGACCGCCGCGGTTGGAGGGCAGGCCGGCGCCGTGCGGATCGGGCTCGGCTACGTACGCGGCGTACGCTCGGACGAGATCGAGGCGCTCGTCGCCGCACGCACCGCCGCAGGGCCGTTCCGGGATCTCAGCGAGCTCGTCGCGCGCGTGCCCGCCGCGCGCCCCTCACTCGAGCAGCTCGCCTGGTCGGGCGCCTGCGACGCGCTTGCCGGCAGCCGTCGCAGCGCGCTTTGGGCGCTCGGTGTTGCAATCGGCGGGCGACACGTCAGCGGCGGCACCCAGCTCGCCCTGCCGCTCGATCCGGGCCCACTGCCGGCGCTGCCCGAGCTCGGGCGCTGGGAGCGCCTGCTCGCCGACTACGCGACGAGCGGGGTGACGCTCGACGATCATGCCCTGGCGATCCTGCGCCCGCGCCTTGACGGCGTCGCCACCAGCAGCGAGCTCTCGCGCCTGCGCCACGGGACCAGGGTCTCGGTCGCGGGACTCGTCGTCGCCCGCCAACGCCCGGAGACCGCCAGCGGCGTCGTCTTCATGCTGCTCGAGGACGAGCACGGCACCGTCAACCTGATCATCCCCCCCACCCTCTACGAGCGCCGCCGCCACGTCGTCCGCGCCGAGCCACTGGTCCTCGCCCAGGGGCGCCTCGAACGCCCGCCGAACGGCGGTGGGACGATCAACGTCCTGGTCAGCGAGCTGCGCACGCTTGACGATGAGCTCGCAGAGCACTCGTCGCCGATCAGCCACCTCCCCGCCCGCGAGGTTCACTCACCGATCGACCGCGATGAGCGCAGCGGCTCCGACTTCCGCGCCGTCGCCCCACCGGTGCAGAGCTTCGCCTCGGGACGGCGACGCTAGTTGAGGGCCTAGTACTCGACCGGCCGTCGGGCGCGATCGGAGACGAGCAGCAGGAGCGCCAGCAGCACGAAGTTCATCACCACCGACGAGCCGCCGTAGGCGACGAACGGCAGCGTCACGCCGGTCAGCGGGATCAGGTCGGTGACACCGCCGACGATCACGAAGACCTGCATCGCGACGATGAACGCCAAACCCGTCGCGAGCAGCTTCGAGAACGAGTCGCGGGCGAGCGTCGCGATCTTGAAGCCGCGCGCGATGAACAGCACGTAGACGACGAGCAGCCCGGTGGCGCCAAGCAGCCCGGTCTCGTCCGTGATCACCGAGTAGATCATGTCGCTCTGGGGCACCGGCACGAGCAGGATCGACTGGTCGAAGCCGGTGCCGATGAAGCCGCCGTCGGCCTGCGAGAAGAGCGACTGCGAGAGCTGGAAGCTGCTGCCGGCATTGGGGTTGGCGAGCATCTGCGCCCGCGTCGGATCGGAGGCCGCGAGCGTCGGGTTGAGCGGGTGCTCCCAGTCAAGCACGCGGGCGTAGATGTGTGAGACGTGCGTGCCGAGGTAGTACGCGCCGGCGGCAAACAGCAGCAGACCGACGAACGGGAACGAGAGCCGTCCGGTCGCGACGTAGAGCAGCGCGAGGAACGCGCCGAAGAACATCAGCGAGGTCCCGATCTCACGTGTTATCAGGAGCATCGCCATCGCCGAGCCCCAGACGAGCAGCAGCGGTCCGAACTGCTTCATCGGCGGCAGCGTCAACCAGAGGATGCGTCTGCCGGCCGTCACCAGCAGCTGGCGGTTGTCGCGCAGGTAGGACGCGAGGAAGACGACGATCGCGATCTTCCCGAACTCCGACGGCTCGAACGAGATCGGGCCCAGATGAACACTCAGGTAGGCCCCGTTGACCTGCTGGCCGATGCCCGGGAGCCGCGGCAGCAGCAGGCTGCCCACGCCGACGATCGCGATCAGGTAGCGGTAGTTCTCGAGCTGGAGGTAGCGGCCGTCGCGCAGCGCGATGATCGTGATCGAGAACAGCACCAGGCCGACCGCCAGCCACTCGCCCTGCTGGCGCGCCACCCCGGCGTAGGCATTCGAATCGATGCTGATCCGGTACAACTCGACGATCCCGATGCTCGCGAGCACCGCGGCGAGCGGGAAGAGGTACGGATCGGCAAACGGGGTTGCCCGACGAATGACGATGTGCGTGGCGAGGCACAGCGCGAGGAACGCCGCGCCGTAGGTCAGCGAGACGCTCGACAGCTTGCCCTGGCTCTGGATGAAGATCGCCGCGAAGCCGGCGGTCACGAGCAGCGCCGATGGGATCAGCCCGAGCAGCTCTCTATTGCGCGGGCCGAGCACGTTCATCAGGGTAATGGCCGCGGACGACCGAGCGAGTCGCTCAGCGCCGGGCGGCGGCGCCGTCGAGGGCGGCGTTGACGAGCGCGTCGGCCCGTGCGTTGTGCTCGCGCCTGACGGAGCGGATCGTCCAGCGCTCGAACCCCGCCAGGGCCTCACGCGCCTGCGCGAAGAGCGGAATCATCGCCGGGTGCTTCACCTTGTAATCGCCGTTGAGCTGCTTCGCGACGAGCTCCGAGTCGTTGATCAACTCGACCTCGCTCGCACCTAGCTGCTTCGCCCGAGCGAGGCCGAGCAGAACACCGCGGTATTCCGCGACGTTGTTGGTGGCAACGCCCAGCAGCTCGCTGACCTCGTCGAGCACGTCACCGTCCTCGCTTGCGAGGCTCGCTGCAGCGGCCGCCGGGCCCGGGTTGCCTCGCGCGCCGCCATCGACGTGTACGACGAGCTTCACGCAGCAGCTGGGGCGTGCGACTCGCCATACAGCGGCAGCGAGTCACCGCTGGCGCGGCGGCGGCGACGGTCGCGCAGAACGCGCTGCTCGGCGGCAGCGCTGCGGGCGCCGTCATGTCGACGCTCGCTGCTGCGGCGCTCGACGATCACGGTCATCTCGGGATCGTCGGCGTAGTGCTTCTTCAGCGGCTCGAGCAACTCTGACTCGAGCGCGCGCGGAACAACGGAATAGAACATTGCTTGAGCATAGAGCCTGCGGCGGTGGTCAGGCGGACGGGGCGCCGCCAGATCAGCTGCTCGCGAGGCTGAGCCTGCCGCGCTCGTCGGCGATCGCGTTCGCCGGTGGCAGCTCAGCGCCAAGCTCGCTCGGCTCGTAGCCCTGTCCACGCAGGCGAACGGCCTCGTTCTCGAGGTCGACCTCGTAGCGATACCAGCACAGCGTCCAGATCACGAGCACATCGACGAGGACGCCGTCGCCGCCGGGCGCCGCGTGCACGTAGGGCGCCCCGAGCGAGCGGCTCACGCTGCTGACCGTACCGACATGCTCGCTCGCGTTGAACAGACCGAGCGCGCGCGATGCCTGCGCCTGCGCGTCGGTCGGGACCGCCTGCACATGGTGGGGCAGATCGTCGTGGGGCAGCTCGAGCGCCCCCGCGGCTGCTGACTCGACGGCCTCCGGCTGGACCGACGCCGTCGATGTCGAGGCGGATGGGTCGCGTCGCGAGCGCAACCGTGCGACCAGCGAGCGCGCGCGTTCGGCGTGCGCCGCCGGCGCGAGCGCCGAGACCTCGGTGCCCTCGCGAATCCAGCCCTGGCGCTGGGCGCGCGTGGTGCAGAGGTCACAGACCGCATGCACCTTGTCGCCGTCGTAATAGTTGACCGGGTACTCGCCGCGCAGCAGCGAGCGCTGGCAGATCTCGCAGACCGCCGGATCCCAGCGCATCTGGAGCTCACGCGTGGCCATCGCCCCAGCCTAGCGTGCCGCGCCCGCCGACGTGCTCCGCGAACGCGCTGCTCAACTAGGCGTGCACGGCTTCGACATCGGACGCGGCGAGAACCTTCTGGACGAGATGCCCAGGGACCTCCTCGTAGCGCAGAAACTCCATCGTGTAATCACCCTGACCACCGGTCAGCGAACGCAGGTCGGGCGCGTAGCCGAGCAACTCGGCCATCGGAATCTCCGCTTTGAGCGCGGTCATCGCGCCGATCGGCTCCATCCCCTGCGGGCGGCCGCGGCGTCCGTTGAGGTCGCCGATCACGTCGCCGACGGTCTCCTCGGGGATCGACAGCGTGACGAGCATGACCGGCTCGAGCAGCACCGGATCGGCCTGCTCGAGCGCCTGCCGGACGGCGAGCGCGCCGGCGAGCTTGAACGCGAGCTCTGAGGAATCGACGCTGTGAAACGAGCCGTCGAACAGCGTCACGCGCACGTCCTTGACGGGGTAGCCGGCGAGCACCCCGTGCTCGAGCGCCTCGCGCGCACCCTTCTCGACGGCGGGAATGAACGAGCGCGGTATCGCCCCGCCCTTGATCTGGTCAACGAACTCGAAGCCGGCGCCCGGCTCACTCGGCTCGACAGCCAGATGGCAGTCGCCGAACTGGCCGCGGCCGCCGGACTGCTTCTTGTGGCGGCCGTGAGCCCTCGCCGAGCTGCGAATCGTCTCCTGGTAGGGCACTCGCGGCGGCTTCAGCGTGACCTCGGCGCCGAACCGTGAGCGCAGACGGTCGGTGATCACCTCAACGTGGATCTGCGACAGGCCGGCGACGATCTGCTCCCCGGTCTGCGGATCGCGGTGCAGATCGATCGTCGGGTCCTCCTCCTGCAGGCGGCGCAGCGCGGTGAAGACCTTGTCCTCGTCGCCCTTGGTCTTCGGCTCGACGGCGAACGCCATCACCGGCGCCGGCAGCTGGTCGGCGGGCATCCTGATCGGCTCGTCGCGCGCGGCGAGCCAGTCGCCCGCTCGCGTCTCCTTGAGCTTGGCGACCGCGCCGATGTCGCCCGCGCCAAGCTCTTCGACGTGCGTCGTGCCCTTGCCGGAGAAGACGATCAGCTGCCCGATCCGCTCCTTCTGGTGGCTGCGCGTGTTCAGCAGCTGCGTGTCGTGGCGCATCACCCCCTGGAAGACGCGGAACAGGTTGATCCGCCCGGCGTAGGAATCGGCGCGAGTTTTGAAGACGTAGGCGAACAGCTCGCCTGCCTCGTCGGGCTCGAGCGTGACCTCCTCGGTCGCGAACGCTCCGTGCTCGACCGGCGAGGGTAGGTCCTCGACGATCGCGTCGAGCAGCCGGTTGGTGCCGAGGTTGCGCGTCGCGACGCCGCAGACGACGGGGAAGATCGATCCGTGGTTCGTGCCGCGACGCAGCGCGTCGACGATCTCCTCGTGGGCGATCGTCGCACCGTCGAGATAGCGCTCCATCAGCTCGTCCGATACCTCGGCGACCTCGTCCATCAGCTTCTCGCGGTATTCCTCGGCGCGCGGGCGGACGTCATCGGGGATCTCTATCTCGACCCCGTTCCCGCGTCCGGGCTGTTCGTAGGCGTAGGCGCGCATATCGACGAGATCGATCACGCCACGCAGCTCGTGCTCGGTGCCGATCGGGATCTCGGTCGCGACGACGTGCGGACCGAACGCGGCCTTCAGCGACTCGAGCGTGCGGAAGAAGTCAGCGCGCTCGCGGTCGAGCATGTTGACGAACAGCATCCGGGCGATATCCCGTTCGGCCGCGACCTTCCACAGACGTGTCGTCGTCACCTCCGCCCCCATCACGCCATTGACGACGAACACCGCGGCCTCGCAGACCCGCAGTGCGCCGAGCGCGTCGGCGACGAAGCTCGGCTCGCCCGGCGTGTCGAGCAGGTTGATCTTGCGCCCCGCCCACTCGAACGACGTCAACGTCGCCGAGATCGAAAGCTGACGAGCCTGCTCGTCGCCGTCGACATCAGAGGCGGTCGTACCGTCGACCACGCTCCCCAGCCGTGCGATCGTTCCGGCCTCGAACAGCAGCGCCTCGTTCAGCGAGGTCTTGCCAGACCCGCGGTGCCCGACGAGAGCCACGTTGCGAATGACCTCGGCGCGATGACGCATGCCGTATCTCCTCTGCTCGCCTTTGCGCCAAACATAGCGCGAATTCGCACGAGTGCGCGAGCGGCTGGAGACCGCGCTCAGCGAACGTGTGACAGATTCGCGCGCAGGCCGAGGACGGCCTTCGTGTGGAGCTGTGAGACGCGCGACTCGGTGACGCGCAGCACCTCGCCGATCTCGCGCAGCGTCAGGTTCTCGTAGTAGTAGAGCGCGATCACGAGCTTCTCGCGCTCGGGCAGCCGATCCACGGCGTCAGCGATCCGGTCGCGCAGCTCGTTCTGGTCGACGATCCGCTCCGGATCGGCGGCCGCCGGATCGCGCAGCGTGTCGAGCAGCGAGATGCTGTCGCCGCTCGAGTCCGACGATGTCCAGAGCTCGTCGAGAGCGCTGATCGATGAATTCGCGATCTGCAGTAGCGCGTCGCGGAAGTCCTCGACCGGCATCTCGAGCTCGCTCGCGAGCTCCTCTTCGCTCGGCGCCCGCTGCAGCTTGGCCTCCAGCTTCACGTGCGCACGCTCGATCTGCCGCGCGCGCGCCCTGACCGACCGCGGCACCCAGTCGAGCGCGCGCAACTCGTCCAGGATCGCGCCCTTGATCCGCGTGATCGCGTACGTCTCGAAGCGAATGTCGCGACTCATGTCGAAGCGCTCGATCGCCGCGATCAGGCCGCCTAGCCCATAGGAGATCAGGTCAGCCTCGTCGATGTGCGCCGGCAGCCCGGTCGCCATCCGCCCGGCGACGTACTTGACCAGCGGCGAGTAGGCGACGACGAGGCGCTCGCGCGCACGCTGATCACCCGACGACTTGTATCGCCGCCACAGATCGCGAAGCTCGATCGCTTTTACGTTCGTGGGCACAACGTGCTCCAGGCCATCGGGTTGGGCAGCGCCCTAGGCCCGCGGGTGACTGCTTGCATAAGCACGCTTCAACCGTGCCGACTCTACCCGAGTGTAGACCTGGGTAGTCGAGATGCTCGAGTGTCCGAGCATCTCCTGGATCGCCCGCAGGTCGCTGCCGCCGTCCAGCAGGTGCGTGGCGAACGAATGTCGCAGCGCATGCGGATGCACCGAACCACCAAGGCCGGCGCGCGTCGACCACACTCGCAACCGCCGGCGGACGTCGGAGGTGCAGAGCGCTCGGCCCGATTTCGACAGGAAAAGCACCTCGTGGTCGTCCTGGAGCAGCGCCGGGCGCGCCCGCTCGACGTAGCTGGCGATTGCTGCCAGAGCCGGCTCACCGACCGGAACGAAGCGCGTCTTCGATCCCTTCCCCTCGACGCGTACCTGCTCGCCGTCGAAGTCGATCGACGCCGTCGTCAGGTCCACGAGCTCCTCGGCGCGCAGGCCCGACGAGTAGGCCAGCTCGAACATCGCGCGGTCGCGCAGATCGAGCGCGCTGACGCCCGGGATCCGGTCGAGCAGGCTCGCAAGCTGATCTGGGCGCAGCACGTGCGGCAGCGTCCGCGGCCGCTTCGGCAGCGTCAGCAGGTCAGCCGGGCTCTGCGCGACCTCACCCCGTTCGCGCAGCACCCGGTAGAGAGCGCGGAGCGAGGCGATCTTCCGCGCCAGCGACGTCGCCTTGATCGATGCTTCGGAGAGCGACGCGGCATAGCGACGCAGGTCGCGCACGCCAACATCTGCGGGCTCGAGCGCCCGCGCGGTACACCAGAGCGCGAACTGCTCGACGTCACTGCCGTAGGCACGGCGCGTCTTCTCGGCGGCGGCGCGGCGGCGCAGGTCGTCGTCCAGCGCGCCCAGCGCCTGCTTCCAGCGCCCACTGGGGCTGGGTGCCGGCTCTCTCTCTGCGACTCTCGGCATCCGTGCTCCTTTCGCCGGCTGCGCCCGTGCGACCTGCCTGCGAACGCCGGTCAGATCGTGATCGCGCCCTCGGCCGCACTGCCGACGACGCGAGCGTACTTGGCCAGCACACCGGTGCGGTCCGGGCTGATCGGCGCATCGTAGTCAGCGACGCGCCGCGCGATCTCCTCGTCGCTCAGCGCAACGTCGAGCCGGCGCCCGTCGACGTCGAAGGTGATCTCGTCGCCGTCCTGGACCGCCGCGATCGGGCCGCCACGAGCGGCTTCCGGGGCGACGTGCCCGGCAATCAGGCCGTGTGTGGCGCCCGAGAAGCGCCCATCGGTCAGCAGCGCGACGTGCTCACCGAGCCCCGCTCCGTTCAACGCCGCTGTCACGGCGAGCATCTCGCGCATTCCCGGCCCACCGGCGGGGCCCTCGTTGCGGATCACGATCATGTCGCCGGCCTTGATCTCACCGGCGGTGACGGCGGCCATCGCGGCCTCCTCGCCCTCGAAGACGCGCGCCGGTCCCTGCTCGAATCGCCGCTCGTGCCCGGCAAGCTTCACGACACAGCCATCGGGCGCCAGGTTGCCACGCAGGATCGCGAGGCCGCCGGTTGGCTTGATCGGCTTGGCGAGCGGGAGGACAACCTCCTGACCGGGCGTCTCCTTTGCCGCCTCCGCGATCTCGCCGATCGTCTTGCCGGTCACGGTCGGCGCATCGCCATGGAGGATGCCCGCTTCGAGCAGGCGCTGGGCAAGCAGCGCCACGCCGCCGGCGGCGTAGAGATCCGTGGCGACGAACCGCCCGCCGGGTTTGAGGTCGCAGAGCAGCGGCGTGTTGTCGCTGATCCGGTCGAAATCGTCGATGTCAAGCGCGACGCCCGCCTCCCGCGCGAGCGCCAGAAGGTGCAGCACGCCGTTGGTCGAGCCGCCACTCGAGGCGACTGCGGCGATCGCGTTCTCGAGGCCTTCGCGCGCGATCAGCTCGCTCGGGCGCAGTCCACGCCGCAGGACGTCGACGACCAGCCGTCCGCTTGCGCGCGCGGCCTCGGCCTTCGTCGGCTCCTGCGCCGGCATCAGCGAGTCGCCGATCGGGCAGATCCCGAGCATCTCGAACGCCATCGCCATGGTGTTCGCCGTGAACTGACCGCCACAGGCACCGACCCCGGGCGATGCGGCCTCTTCGAGCTCGGTCAGCTCCGCATCGGTGATCTTGCCGACGGCGTGCGCGCCGATCGCCTCGAAGACGTCCTGGATCGTCACATCATGCCCGTGAAAGCGTCCTGGAGCGATCGAACCGCCGTAGAGCATCACCGCGGGAACATCGACTCGCGCCAGCGCCATCACGGTGCCCGGAATCGTCTTGTCGCAGCCCGACAGTGCGATCACCGCATCGAAGAAGTGCCCGCGCGCGACCAGCTCGATCGAGTCCGCCACGAGCTCGCGCGAGACGAGCGAGGTCTTCATCCCAGTGGTGCCCATCGTGATCCCGTCCGAGATCGCGATCGTGTTCATCTCCATCGGTGTCCCGCCGGCTTCGCGAATCCCGTCCTTCACCTGGGCTGCGAGCGCTCGCAGGTGGAAGTTGCAGGGCATCGTCTCGATCCACGTGTTGGCGACGCAGACGAGCGGCTTCGAAAGCGCCTCATCGTCATAGCCGATGCCCTTGAGGTAGGCGCGCGCAGCAGCCCGTGTCGGCCCCTCCGTCAGGGCGCGGCTGCGGTGCTTGAGATCGAATTCAACGGTGCTCATGCCGGACGGAAAGAGGCTATCCGACGGCGCCGGGCCGGCCCGAGTCCCACGCGGCAAGGCGCGCAAGATCTCGCCGCACGCGCGCCGGATCGGTCTGGCGCCCGAGCGGGTGGACGTTCGCGGCGCCGATCAGCGTGCGCTCGTCAGCGGTCAGCGCAAGCCACTTCGCGAGCACATCATCCGACGGCGGCAGGCGCTCGGCGAACGCCACGCAGTACTCGCCAAGTAGCGCCAGCGTGCTCTCCAGATAGGCAACGATCGGCCTGTGCGCGTAGATCAGATATGCGTAGGGAGCCGTGGTGGCGCGCTCGCTCGCGGTGGGCCTGCGGATCGCTCGAGCGCAGACGCGAAGGAACCCAAACGTGTCATAGATCGCCCAGTCCTCCGCCGCGATACACGAGCGCAGCAGCTCGCGCGCACGCTGCTCGGCCCGCTCGGCTCGCTCGGCGTCGTAGCGCTCGGTCGCCGCACGCACCGCTAGCGCCCGTCAGGTCCCGCCGGCGGCGCGCGGGAAGAAGATCACGCGCTCGGCGTCACGCGGGACCTGCTCAAAGCTGCGCACCAGCTCCGCCGTCCGGCGCCCGTCGCCGGCCTCACACGGAACCGCCGCCCACATGCCCTGGTCGAGCTGGGCACGGAAAGCGGCGATCAATCGCTGCTCCTGCACCGCATCCGCGACATCACCCTCGGCGATCAGGACCTCGCCGTGACCGGACTTCATCGCGAGGAAACGCATGGGGGCGAAGCTTACGCCGCCGGTGGCGGCATAACTTCACCTGGCGCCTTCAGCGCGTGTGGGGCGTGGCTTTGTTGGTCAGGATGTCGACCGGTCCCGTTCCTTGGCCGAGCTGTTCGAGGCCGTTTTGGACTGCTTCGGCTGCGAGTTTTGCTGCTGTTCTCGCGGCTTCGAGGGGCGTCTGGCCGCTTGCGAGCTCCGCTGCTAGGACCGCGGAGTGGGTGCAGCCAGAGCCGTGCGTTGCGCGCGAGTCGTAGTGAGTACCCGGGATCTCGACGAGCTGGTCTTGGTCGCAGTAGATGTCGCCCGGCGCCACGCGGTGGCCGCCGGTGAGGACGACGGCTCTGGGGCCGAGGCTGAGCAGCGCGCGGGCGAGCTCGCGATCGTCCTCACTCGTGGCGGCGGGATGCCCTGTGTACTCGAGCAGCGCGCGCGCCTCGGGCAGGTTCGGGGTGATCACGGCGGCGAGCGGCAGCAGCTCCTTCACGAGGATCGCGAGTGCGCCGCGGGCGAGCAGCTCGGCGCCGGTGCTCGCCACGAGGAGCGGATCGACGACCACGGGGATCGCTGGGTCGAGCCGCTTGCGCAGGCAGCGCGCAACGGCCCGGACGGTCGCGCCGTCACCGAGCATGCCGATCTTGACCGCGTCGACGCCGATGTCGGCGAGGACCACCTCGATCTGGGCGGTCACCGTGCGGACGGGCACCGTGTGCATCGACGCCACGCCGAGCGTGCTCTGCGCCGTCACCACGGTTATCGCGCAGGTGCCGTAGACACCGAGGCGCGCGAAGGCCTTCAGGTCGGCCTGGATGCCGGCGCCGCCGCCGGAATCTGAGCCGGCGATCGTCAGGACTCTCGGAACCTGGGCCACGTCGAGCAGTATCGCGCGGCGCTCAGCGCTCGCCCGGCGGCGCACGATGCTGGCGGCCATCGCGGGCGCCCGTCGCGTGCATCCGCGGTCGCGCTCGCGAGGTCCAGAAGGGCGCGGCGAGCGGTACGAGTCCGCAGGCCCGTTCGAACTCGCGCTGCGACGCGCCCAGCAGCGCGACGACCTCGCGCAGTGCGCGCAGGCCCACAACCATGCAGCTCGACGGCCGCAGGCTCTCGCGCTCGACGTCGGCCAGCACCAGCGCCGCCAGGCCGGCCTGGGCTGCCGCATCGAGCACCGCCGCGGGGCTGCCGCAGGAGCGCAGCTCGCCACCGAGGCTGAGCTCGGCACAGAGCCCGACACGCTCCAGCCGCGTGGCGTCGAGCTCGCCGCCGGCCGCGAGCACGCAGCAGGCGACGGCAAGGTCGAGCTCCGCGGCGCCTCGCGGCGTCGCGGGCGCGACGTTGACCGTCACACGGCGTCGCGGGAAGGCGAAGCCGCTGTTCAGAACCGCCGCCTGCACGCGCTCGCGTAGATCGCGCGCCGCCCCGCCGCCGAGACCGATGACGGCAAGCCCCGGAAGGCCGGCGCGCAGATCCAACTCGATATCAACATGCCCCGCGCCACCGCGGTCGACGGCGAAGCTATGGGCACGTACGAGCACAGCGCAATCAGAGCAGCCGACAGTGCCGGGACGCGTCGATCGGCGGCGCTCATCGCGAGCTTCACACGGATGACGCGTTTGTGTCGCATTCCTTCATCGAGCGTCGCGCCAGCGTCCCTACGTTGCGCTGATGCCACCAACGATGGCCCAGCGCCTCGGCCGCGCCGGCGAGCGACTCGCGCTCGAGCACTACGAGCGCCTTGGTTACGAGCTTGTGCAGCGCAACTACCGCACCCGCAGCGGCGAGCTCGACCTGATCGTCGCCGATTCGCAGACGATCGTCTTCGCCGAGGTCAAGACGCGCCGGCGTGGCGGCCTCGACCCGCTCGACTCGATCACGCCGCAGAAGCTCCGCCGCCTGCGCCGCGTCGCCGGCGAGTGGCTCGCGACCCAGACCACGCTGCCGCGCCGCCCCGAGCTGCGCTTCGACGCGGTGGCGGTCGTGATCGATGCCCGCGGCAAGCTCGTCGCGCTCGAACAGCTCGCAGGCATCGGATGACGCCCGCCGGCGTCCGTCGACGCCCGCGAGCCGCCGGCGCTCGCGTGGATCGCGCTACAGCGCGAGCTGCTGGTACGCGCTCGACTGGAACGACATCCGGTGCAGCGGTGAGACACCCTGGCGGGCGATTGCCGCGCGGTGCTCCGGCGTCGAGTAGCCGACGTGCGTCGCGAACTGCCACCCCGGGTGGGTCACGTCGGCGCGGTGCATCAGGCGGTCGCGCGTGACCTTGGCAACGATCGAAGCGGCGGCGATCGCCGCACTCGTCGCGTCCCCGTTCACGATCGGCCGCTGTTCGTGACCGAAATCGGGGACGGCGAAGCCGTCGATCAGGCAGATGCAGTCCTTGCAGGCGACCGCGGCCAGCGCGTCGGCGAGCGCTCCGAGGTTCGTCACGTGCAGGCCACTGCCGTCGATGCTGCGGACCGAGCGCGATACGACGGCGACGGCGCGGGCGCTGGCGAGCACACTCGGGTAGAGCGCCTCGCGCGCCGCGTGGTCGTGCTGCTTGGAGTCGTTGAGCGCACTGAGCGAGCGCAGCTCGCGCGTGCTGAGCGCCTGGTAGTCGAACAGCACGGCGGCTGCGACAAGCGGTCCGGCGAGGCATCCGCGTCCGGCCTCGTCGGCGCCGGCGACCAGCCGCACTCCCAACGCCCGGTCGAAGGCGAACAGCCGGTGTCCGCTGCGCCGGCGGCGAGCTGAACGGCGGGACCGAGCGTTCGAGCTAGAAGAAACCGATTCGGTCTGGCGGCCAGTAGGTGGCGAAGGCTGCGCCGACGATCCAGGCGTCGGGGACCGGTCCCCAGAACCGGCTGTCGTCGGAGTCGCCACGATTGTCGCCCATCATGAAGTAGTAACCGGCGGGAACTTTGATCGGCTTCGAATACGTGCAGGTGGCGTTCTCCGAGCAGAGCGTGAAGCTCGCGAACGGCTCGTGCTGGCGCTTGCCGTTGAGAATCACGTGACCCTTGACGATCGCGATCGTGTCACCGCCGACAGCAACGACCCGCTTGATGTAGGTCGTGTTCGACTCCCTCGCCCCCGCTCGCGGACAGGGCTCCTCGCTGACCGTTGGCACGCCGCAGATTCCGTCGGCGCCCTCGAGTGCGGCAGCCGGCGGATGGAAGACGACGATGTCGCCGATCGACGGGCTGAAGAAGTCGTTCCCGATCCGATCGACGAGCACCCGCTGCCCTGGGATCAGCGTCGGCTCCATCGAACCGGTCGGGATCTTGTAGGGCTTGACGACGAACGCCTGCACCAGGAACGCGAGGCCGAGCGCGACCGCGACGATCAGCAGCAGCTCGATCAGCTGGCTGCCCCGCGCCAGCCTTCTCACGGGGCGGCCTGCAGCTGGGCGGCGCTCGGCAGCGCGGTTGCGAGCGAGAACTCGGCGTGGGCGACTGGAGCCGCCAACAGCAGCGCGGCAACCGCAGCCGCAAGCGCGCCGGCGGCGCGCGAGCCTGCGCGTCGCGCCGGTCGTGGAGCGTGGGCCGCGCGATCGAGCTCCTGCTCGAGCTGGGGCAGAAGCATCAGGCCCCGCCCTCCTGTAGGCGCAGGCGCAGCTCGGCGAGCCCGCGGCTGACGCGCTTGCGCACCACCGCCTCCGAGCAGCTCAGGCCCGCTGCGATCTCGTCGTAGGTCCGCTCGTCGACGACGTGGGCGAGCAACGCCGCGCGCTGGTCCGAACCGAGACCGTCGAGCAGCGTCGCAGCGTCGTCCTCGTCGCAGAGCCGCTCGATCTCTGAGATCTCGCTGCGCGAGAGCTCGAGCGTACGCATCGCCAGCACGCGCCGGGCGCGGTCCTCGACCTGCGCGCGGCGGACGCTGTCGCTCAGCTTGTGATTGGCGATGCCGAACAGCCACGCCACCGGAACGTCGGGCAGAGCGTCCTTGCGGCGACAGGCTTCGAGCGCCGCGGCGAAGGTCTCGGCGCAGCGATCAGCCGCGAGCTCGCCGCTTCCGGTTCGGCGTGCGAGATAGGCGAGCAGCCGTCGCTCGTGGCGGCGGTAGAACTCGGCGAAGCCGTCGCCGCTGCGCCGGGTGGCTGCCAGCAGGTCACGGTCGCTTGCACTCGCAGAGGACCCCATCACCCGATCTAGTCGTTCGAGCACCCCCGGATTGTGACCGGCGCGCGACCGGCCGCCCCCTAGAAGAAGCCGATGCGGTCCGGCGGCCAATAGGTGGCGAACGCCTCACCGATGATCCAGGCGTCGGGAACCGGTCCCCAGAAGCGGCTGTCGTCGGAGTTCCCGCGGTTGTCGCCCATCATGAAGAAGTAGCCCTTTGGGATCTTGATCGCCTTCGTGTAGGTGCAGCTCGGGTCCTCGTTGCAGCCAGCGAAGTTCGCGAACGGCTCATGCTGGCGTTTGCCGTCGAGGATCACGTGACCGCCCGAGATCGCGATCGTGTCGCCGCCGACGGCCACGACGCGCTTGATGTAGTTGATCGATGACTCCTTCGGCGTCGGCCGCGGACAGGCCTCGTCGGTCGGCGGGTTCTTCACCCCGCAGATGCCGTCGCCGCCCTCGGTCGCGCCGACCGGCGGATGGAAGACGACGATGTCGCCGATCGATGGGCTGAAGAAGTCGTTGCCGATCCGGTCGACGAGCACCCGCTGGCCGATTTCGAGCGTCGGCTCCATCGACCCACTCGGAATCCGGTACGGCTTGACCACGAAAGCCTGAATTGCAAACGCCAGACCGAGTGCCAGGGCGACGATGAAGACGAACTCGACGATCTGGTTGCCGCGCACGAGCTGCCGAAGCCGCGCGCCAGCCGCGGCGATCTTCACGCTGTGTCGCCGGGAGGCTCCGCCGTGCCGGCTGGATCCTCGTCGGCCGGACCCGGAGCCTCGCCGGCCTCAGCCGCCGCCTCCGAGTCCCCTGCATCCGTTGCGTCGCCGGCCGTAGCGTCCGCGTCCGCCTGCGCAGCTGCGTCCGCCTGTGGTGCCTCTGCTACGTCTGGTGCCTCGCCCTCGACCGCTTCGGCGCCAGCCGTCGCTGCGGGCTCGTCCGGTCGGTTGATGAGGCCCGGCTCGATCGCCACCTCGGGACCTACGTAGCCGCGCTCGCGCACGCGTGCGGCCTTGCCCACGCGGTCGCGCAGGTAGTACAGCTTGGCGCGCCGCACGTCGCCGCGCGCAGCGACCTCGATCTTTTCGATCTTTGGCGAGTGCAGCGGAAACGTCCGCTCGACACCTACACCGAACGATTGCTTGCGTACGGTGAAGGTCTCGCGTACCCCGTGCCCCTGGCGTTTGATCGCGACGCCCTCGAAGACCTGCGTGCGCCGGCGGCTGCCCTCGATCACCTGGAAGTGGACCTTCAGGCGGTCGCCTGGCTGGAAGTTCGGCACGCGCCGCAGCTGGTCGCGCTCGATCGTGTCGATGATTGTGCTCATGGCAAAAAAAGAGGCGCGGCCGGAAACCCGCGCCGCCGCGCTCCGCAGATCGTAGCGCTCCGGCTGGCCCGACGGCGCGCTGTCAGCCGCTGCGCTCTCGCGCGCGCTCCAACCGCCAGCGCCGGATCTCCTCATGGTGACCGCCGAGCAAGACCTCGGGCACACGCCAACCGCGGTAGTCGGCGGGGCGGGTGTACTGCGGGTATTCGGGCAAACCGCCGAGCGCTGCGCTGAAGGACTCCTCGACAGCGGAATCGGCGTGGCCGAGGGCTCCCGGTAGTTTGCGCAGCACAGCATCGGCGAGGACCATTGCGGGCAGCTCGCCGCCGGCGAGCACGTAGCGCCCGATCGAGACGGTGTCGCTCGCGAAATGCTCGGCGATCCGCTCATCGAAGCCCTCGTAGCGTCCGCACAGCAGTGTCAGCTCGGCCTCGCCCGCGAGCTCCGTGGCAAGGGCGTCGTCGAGCAGGCGGCCGGCCGGGCTCAACACCACGACCCGCCGTGTGTGACGCAGATCGGTCGGGTCGCAGCGGTAGTGCGCCTCGAGCGCGGCGCCGATCACATCCACGCGCAGCACCATCCCGGCGCCACCACCGAATGGTGCATCGTCAACCTGGCCGCCGCTGAGCGGCGTGTGCTCGCGCGGGTTGATCAGCGTCAGCGCGCTGCCGGCGGAGATCACGTTGGCGACATGGCGCTGGCCGGCGAACCAGTCGAACGCCTCGGGAAACAGCGTGACGATGTCGAGCCTCACTCCCCGGCTCCGGCCTCTCCGAGAAACGCCCGATCGACGTCGATGATCCGCCGATCGATGTCGATCGAGCGTATCGCGTCACGGACCAGCGGTATGAGCAGGTCGGACCCGCCATCGCTCCGCGTCACGGACAGGCATTCGCAGGACGGCAGCGCGAACAGCTGACGCACGATCCCCAGCTCGTGCTCACCGTCGACCACGCGGGCACCCTCGAGATCCTCGGCGCGGTACTCGTCGGGCCCGAGCGGTGGCGGCTCGGCGTCGGCCACCACCAACGGCTCTCCGCGCAGCGCCTCGGCCGCAGTGCGATCGCTGTAGCCCGACAGCCGCACGATCGGTCGTGCCGCGGTGCCGGCAGCACGGGTCACGGTCGCGGTCGCACCGGCGACCGTCACCGCCACGCCCACGGCGAGCAGCTCGCTGCGCGGCGCATTGACGTAGAAGCTTCCGTCAAGCCCATGGGGGCGACCGACGGTGCCGGCGATCGTCACCAGCTGGTTGATTGCGCGCGTGCCGCGGAACCAGGCATCTAATCGACGATGTCGACGAGCACGCGCTGGCCGTTGGCGGCGCCGGCCGCCTTCAGCACGCGACGCAGCGCTTGGGCGGTGCGACCGCCGCGTCCGATCACCTTGCCGTAGTCCTCGGTGCCGACCGCGAGCTCGAGCACGATCGCGCCAGCGCGCTCCTCGAAGCTGTCAACCGTGACCGCCTCAGGGTCGTCAACGAGTCCTTCCGCGAGATAGGCGAGCAGCTCGCTCAGGTCCATCGCGGCGGGACGCTATGCGGCGATGCCCTGGGTTCGCAGCAGCTTGCGCACCGTCTGCGTCGGCTGCGCGCCCTGGGCGAGCCAGTGGCGAACGCGTTCCTCGTCGATCGAGATCGCCGAGGGGTTCGTCTGCGGGTTGTAGTGCCCGACGGTCTCGATCACGCGACCGTCGCGCTGTGAGCGCTGGTCGGCGACGACCACGCGCCAGATCGGATCCTTGCGCGCGCCAACGCGGGTGAGTCTGAGTCGTACGGCCACTGGTTCCCTTCGCTCGTCGGTTGTCGACAACCAGCGTAGCGGAGCTGATTCAGCGGTGCCCGCGCGCGAGCGCGCCGAGATCGGGCATCTTGCCGCGCCCGACCTGGCGCATCACCTTGCGCACCTGGCCAAATTGCTTGACGAGCTGGTTGACCGCCTGAACGTTCGTTCCCGACCCGCGCGCTATCCGCAGACGTCGCGAGCCCTTGATCAGCTCGGGACGCCGCCGCTCCTCGGCGGTCATCGACAGGATGATCGCCTCGATGCGGTCGATCTCGCGCTCGTCGACCTTCATCCCGCGCAGCTGCGAGCCGACGCCGGGCAGCATGCTGAGGATGCCCTGCAGCGGTCCCATGCGGCGCATCTGGCGTAGCTGGCCGAGAAAGTCGTCGAGGTCGAACTCGCCCGCTCGCATCCGCTGTTCGAGCTTCTCCGCTTCACGTTCGTCGATCTCCTTGCCGGCCTTCTCGATCAGCGTCAGGACGTCGCCCATGCCGAGGATCCGCTGGGCCATCCGCGCCGGATGGAAGCGCTCGAACTGGTCGAGCTTCTCGCCGCTCGACGCGAACAGGATCGGCTTGCCGGTGACGGCCGTCACCGAGAGTGCGGCGCCGCCGCGCGCATCGCCGTCGAGCTTGGTCATGACCGTTCCGTCGATCGGGAGCGCTGCCGCGAACTGC